>Ga0068706_1001015_pt1 | contig 12007 bp, 9 predicted proteins | sample YNPMSBMetaG_FD_65632 | JGI IMG/M metagenome (GOLD analysis project Ga0068706, IMG submission 65632) | Anoxygenic and chlorotrophic microbial mat microbial communities from Yellowstone National Park, USA - YNP MS-B MetaG | ecosystem: Environmental > Aquatic > Thermal springs > Hot (42-90C) >...
CTGGTTGCCAGGTGTACTGGTTTCTGACCTGCATCTTATTGCAGCTTCGCTAAATGGATCGAGATACCTGCGCTGCGTCGTGTGCCATTCCCATTCCTGGTCACTATGACTCGCGCCACACGACGTTGTCTGTAGTCTCCTTTTTCCCCTACGGAGCAAGAAGAATAGCTGAAGACGGAATGGAACAAACGTTTCTCCTCTTCTGTTCCACCCACAGCGATTGTAATCGTACAATCTCTATTGTACAGCGTTTGCCGGACAGGTATACTGATGATACCATTCATCGCGGTTCTCTGGCATCGCTAGCCATCTGAAGATAAGTGCACAAGTCTCCTAATATCAGGATAGAGGTCGTATGCAACCATTTTCATCCATTTACCGGCACGGCCTGGCCCGGTTAGCAGTTGCCATTCCGGCAGTACGGATTGCCGAACCGGCCTTCAACGCTGAACGCACCATTGCGCTGGCCCGCCGCGCTGCTGCTGAAGGAGCGATACTCGTTCTCTTTCCTGAACTGGGCATCTCAGCTTATAGCAACGATGATCTCTTTCAGCAGACCACGCTTCTCGACGCGGTTGAACATGCACTGCAAACGATTGTGCTGGCTTCGCAAACAATGAATGCCATCCTTCTCGTCGGAGCGCCGCTCCGCCATGAGGGGCGTCTCTTCAACTGTGCTGTAGCAATTGCGAATGGGCACATCATTGGTGTCACCCCGAAGAGTTATCTGCCCAATTATCGCGAATTTTACGAAAAACGCCATTTTGCTGCTGCCCGTGACGCCATTGGCGACACAATCCGCGTCAACGGTCAGCACGTTCCATTTGGCACGAACCTGATCTACGACGTGGCAACCATCCCCGGCCTGGCAATACACGTCGAAATCTGCGAAGACCTATGGACTCCCCTCCCACCCAGTACCTTCGCAGCGCTGGCCGGTGCAACCGTCCTCTGCAATCTGTCAGCCTCGAACATCACCATTGGTAAAGCCGACTATCGGCGGGCATTATGTATGAGCCAATCGGCGCGCGCCATTGCCGCCTACCTCTACTCAGCAGCCGGGCTAGGCGAAAGCACCACCGATCTAGCGTGGGATGGTCATGCACTCATTTGTGAAAACGGTGAGCTACTGGCCGAATCACGGCGTTTTTGCGATGACGAACAGATCATCTTTGCCGATGTTGATCTCGAACGACTACAACAAGATCGTATGCGCCAGACCAGCTTCAGCGACTGTATCAGAGACTACCTGGCGTACCTTCGGCAGATGCGGCGCATTCCCGTGACTATCAACCCACCAATTGTTAACGACCTCCGCCGCACGATTGCCCGCTTCCCATTTGTTCCAAACGATCCGGCCACCCGTGATGAACGCTGCTACGAAGCCTACAACATTCAGGTCCACGGTCTGATCCAGCGCATGCGCAGTGCCCGCGTCGAAAAAGTGGTTATTGGTGTCTCTGGTGGCCTTGACAGCACCCAGGCTTTGATCGTCGCATCACGAGCGATGGATCGCCTAGGACTACCCCGTCAGAACGTCCTGGCCTACACCATGCCCGGCTTTGCCACCAGCAATCAGACTCGACGCAATGCCCATGCGCTTATGGCCGCGCTTGGTGTCAGCGCCAATGAGATCGACATTCGGCCATCAGCACTCCAGATGCTCCGCGATCTAGGTCATCCGGCTGGCGAAGGTGAACCGATGTACGACGTTACCTTCGAGAACGTGCAGGCAGGCGAACGCACCTCGCATCTGTTTCGCTTAGCCAACTACCACAATGCCATCGTCATCGGCACCGGTGATCTAAGCGAACTTGCGCTCGGCTGGTGTACGTATGGTGTTGGCGACCAGATGGCCCACTACAACGTAAACGCTTCAGTACCGAAAACGCTCATCCAACACCTGATCCGATACATCATTCGGAGCGGCGAACTGGGAGAAACGGCTAATCGTGTGCTCGAATCCATTCTGGCGACTGAAATCTCCCCAGAACTGGTACCGGCGGCAGCCAACGGCGATGACAAACCGGCGCAACGTACCGAAGAGATCATCGGGCCATACGCCCTCCAAGACTTCAACCTCTACTACATCACCCGGTACGGCTTTCGTCCGAGCAAAGTTGCTTTTCTGGCGCTTCATGCGTGGGGTGACGCCTCAGCAGGGGAATGGCCGGAAGGTCTGCCAGCGAATGAGCGCCGGTCGTATGATTTGCCAACCATCCTACACTGGCTGAAAGTCTTCGTTTACCGTTTCTTCCAGATCAGCCAATTCAAACGCTCGGCCATGCCAAACGGCCCCAAAGTCGGTTCGGGCGGTTCACTCTCACCTCGTGGCGACTGGCGCGCACCAAGCGATTCCTGTGCTGCAACGTGGTTAGCCGAGATCGAGCGGTTGGAGGAGGAGGTGGGGGGATAAGCCCTCCTCATTATCGGCGAACAGTATCTTGCCTGAAGCTCAACTTTCGCAACATTTCCAAGAGGCATTATCTATGTCATTCGTAAGCACGTTACGTCACCGGGTAACGATGAATTCATCCCGAGTGTATTTGGAACGTTTTCTTCAACATGCTGCACAACAATTACCATCGGGCAGCCGTGTCCTTGATGCAGGAGCTGGTGATTGTCGGTATGCCCACTTGTTCCGTCATACAAACTACATTGCTGTAGATTTTGCCAAAGTTGCCAAACAGTATGGTCAACTTGATGTGATTGCTTATCTTGTAGTCGTTTAGACTAAGAATTCAACATTATGCACCTCCTTCTTTGCTAGTTGTGGATATTCCGAATTCACATAACCATGCATCGGCTTTGTGACAGTCGCCCGCACGTGTCAAATCTCCGCTGCACTAACCATTTTTTATGTGCATTGTACCGGTTGTCAGTGAGCGGCGTTGAACGATACGGATCTGTGTGCTACCTCCACATATGAGTCGGTTTCCCGAACAGTTCGCCGCTGACATGTTTCTGAACTTGTAGCAGGTCGTTGTCGATCGATGTGACGACCTAAAGGGCATTGACTAGACTGGCTGAGAATGGAGGGTGCAATGACAAAGGCACCGTTTGGTGGAAAACTGGCCTCAACCCAACCGACCGCAGGAACGCAGGCGTCAAACGGTAGTTGCTGACCGAGGGGCACGGCACCCTATTGAAGTGGTGATGGAAGGCGCTCATCGCCACGACATGAAATTGGTGTACGAGACGATGACGAGCCTGGTTGTGGAACGACTAGAGCCGACCGAGAAGTGGCCGCAGGGGAGCCGCAGGGGATGTGTTTAGATAACCGCTCTGATGATGAAGAAGTACGCACATAGTGCGCGAAGGTAACTTCACTTTCACTACGCACGTTGGTAGTGAGAGAGACCGGTAGATTGTGTGCGAAGCAGGTAAGCACGTATGGCGCTAGGTATTGATCACAGTTATCGTTGGTGCAATCGGTGTCGCCGCTGATATGCTGAGAAAAAAGCCCAAACTTATTCTTTCCTTCCTCCACGTCGCTTATGGCTTGATTGCCTTGCGTACCGCTAGGTTTCGGATAGACTCCTCAGTAGAGCCTGCACTATTATGGCCTTCTAATTCGGATTTCACCAAGCTCAGTAATTTGTCCACTACGAACTTCGACCCGAATGGCAGACCCCTCCTCTCCATTCGGCGCCGGGATTAAGAAATTGACTGCTGGTGTCCAAATAGCTAGTGAGTAAACGCCCGGTGGTACATTAGCAATTACAAACTGGCCTTGATCGTTGGTACCCCCTTTTTGCGATTCGAGTGTAAATGATATTATTGGTCCAGCGGGACTTTCAGTTATGTTTGCAAGAAACACAAAAATATTCGCAACCGGTTTACCTTCAGTGTCAATCAATACGCCACGAATGGAGCCACTACCTTCAACCACCTCCACTGGTGTTAGAGTTCCAATTGGGGAAGACGTCGCTAGTGCTGGTTGCGTGTACGGATAGGCAGGCATTTGATCCGTAGGGTTAGGTACAGGGTAAGGTATTAGTGGCTCGGAAGTATTAGTCTGTGGTACAGCAGAAGGAATGGCTGTAGGATCTATCGATAACGACGTACAAGAAATCAAAAGAGGAACTATGGTTAATATTGTAAACATTATTCTTTGCATGAAATATTCTCCAGAAGTTCAGGGAGTTTTGATACACTTTGTTAATCGGTACTGATATCACTGAGAACAGGGATGAGTCTTAGTTACTCATCCCTGCAAGTGAAATTGCTAAGGTTGAATGATAGCGTTGTATGCGTATAACTGATCTTGTGTTGCACCTACCGCCTGATTACTCTGGTTCACTACACAAATAATATCCTGATTCGAACTAATTTGGGCAGAACCGATGAATCCATTCGGTAGGCTTGGATCTAATTGCTGCAAAATGACCTGTGACTGATTAACGCCGAGATTGTTTACCCTCGGAGCTGGTGGTACGTTTATTGAACCAGAACCGGTTGCCTCGCCTTTGTAGCCTACTGATATGTTGGCTGGACCGGTGCCGATATTCTGACAAGTGATTGAACTGTTGTAACCGTAGTATGACTTCATTACGATCGGTGCAACCAAATTTTTAGCTCCACCGAAGAAGCCTTCATATGTCGTAGCCAGTTTGGTGCCACGACGGGACTCGTTAACAGTTACGATAATATTTTGCGGAGGACTGCTTATACTTTCCACCACAGCACTGTATGACTGGTTGCTATTTGGTAAGAGATTGAAATCTAGTAGAGTTTGTGACTGACCTACGGCAAGGTTGAAGGTCTGTTGAAGACCGTTCGAATACGTGACACGTACAGTAGTTGGTGCCGTACCAATATTCTGCACAGCTGTTGCTGTATCATAACCATAGTAGTTACTCATCACTAGGGGTACGTAGGCTTTCGGTGCGCCATTACTGAAAGCCGTGTAGGAATATAGTTGATTATCATATGGACCTTTACCATAAATCTGCACCACTGCCGCGAGTGGACCGCTACCTTCAATGACGGCAGAGTAGATTTTGTTGTTAACAAATGCACTTCTTCCCTCATGAATGACTGCCTGAGAACCATTACCATTGAGGGTTAAGGTCTCACTCGCAACCTCTGTTGCGCCGTCATAATACTTAATTGTTACACTGTTAGCGTTAGGGCTTGCATTCATCACCCGTAGGGAGGTGTAGTAGTTGTAGTAGTTATCATATACACCGGGTACATACAGCTTTGTAGCTGGTGAGGAGACACCAACAAATGTGTCACCAGAATCACTATCTGAATAGTTAACGACTGCAGCTACGGGTTGGTTACAACTGATAGTAGCTGCGAACACACCAGACGGAAATCCTGGAGTCGCAGGGGTATACACTAGAGCACTCGCACCGGGGCTGATGCTTGGTAAGGGGCTGTTGAAAGCTTGTGTCCCTTGCGCATTGTAAACTGTATACGTGCACGTGGCTTGGCTACTACCGAGATTTTGCACGCGGAACGCCGTCGAGAAAGGTCCTCCAGGAACGCCACTGTCGGGATTAGGCTGTGCAAACGTTGGTATTGTTGCGAGCCAGAAGAGAAAAACCAATACAATGGCCAACAGACTCTTTCGATAGCCTTGTCCTTGCGAAGTCATGTCTCTTCCTCCTTAGATTTGATAGCTTAAACACACGCAGAACACGTCTGCTAGCTTTCAGTATACAGCATATCGCACATACCGAAATACCGATTTCGGATTATTTGGTATCATCCGAATGGAGTATGATTGCGAGAGGCGTGAGGTCGTGCTCGTATGGTTAGCGATGCAATGGAATAGCACTCGCATGGGTTCAGGTATCTCTGAAAGAAGCAGTAGTGTATGCCCAAGGGTGTGCTGCAAACACACAGCGCGGTTGCACAAACGATGGTCGTTCGGGAAAGGTTAAATCAGTATGTGGCCGTCACATTCAGGATTACAGCGACTGTACGCGAGATAGGCTATACCACGAACAGACTTTAAGCCCTATATATCACTTGTAGCAGGTTTAGTATGGTTGTTCCCTTCTTCAATTCAAAATGCTCACTTGTAGAGAAATGATTGGAGTGTACAACTTTTACTCTGAAATTTCTTATGTTAAGTCATTGAAACGTCGTCACTCAAGATATCTTGAAATGGGTTATCACGTACCTTTTAGTTGCGATTGATGACGTTTACTACTAAGCTTATCACCCAAGTCCACATTATGTCACTAAAGCTGTAAATTATACGTAGCGCGAAAATTACAACAATAGTTTGTGGGATATCCATGAATTTATTAAGAAGAGTGACCATGGTAAGATCTCGAAAGAGTAGGCTTACAGGTATAAATTGTAATACTTGACCAGTAATACCACTAGTAGTTCCTATGAAGATCGCATCGTGCAACGAGAATTGAGATGTAGAAATCGAATTAACCAGCAAGAAAAGAATTATTGCACCTAAAATCCAGGCAATGACATAACCGATCCACCAATAAAATACTCGAGTAACAGACTGTCGATAATTGAGATTTAATTTACTTTTAACAGAAATAGAAATTATCCACCAAGTTAATATTAAAAAAATTGGAAATAATGTAAGCTTCAAATTTAATGGTAGAATTAGAAATAGTACAAGAGATAAACCAGAAGTAACTAGGAGTACAAACTCGACTACATTTATCCAAAATATGGCTGCAGCAGAGAGGTGTTTGGCACGATATACCGTGATCCGTCCTAACCACTTCCACCAACCTCCAGGCAGATGCCCCATCAGGTAGGTCTGCATAAAATCTTCGATTGCATGTTTCCAATCACAACGACTGTATCTCATCATGTCCATCCAAATTGCAGCCTGAATGAGTAGAGACAGCCCGTACAAAACGGGAAACCAAAAGATATTATGTAGTGATAAAGAGAAAATTAGATTGTAGATGAGTTGTTGATTTTGGGAGATCATGGTTAGAAAAATCACAAAAATCAATCCATTGGTGATGAATTTTAACACATATTTACTTTGATGACGGGTAAATATTACATAGACCACTTTTTTAGAGATTTCTTGCAAACTGTTATTCATACCTTCTGAAATACCCAGATTGTAATACTAGACAATCCTGAAAACTCGATGATTCGTTGAAATGGATAGAATAGCAATCTCCCAAAAAACGAGAGAAAAATCTTTTGTGACACACCTAAAATCATACGAGGTATGCCTGCTAAGTCTTGATGTAAGAATGCCAAGGAATGACCAAATATCGCATGTGAACCAATAAAACATTTACTATCAAGAACAGTGAAACCGTTTTGTTTAAACAACCAAATTAAGGTTGTACGGGGAAATACGAACAAGTGGCGAGGTAAATCCCATCCACACCAATATCTTCCAAAAACAACTCTACTTATGCTTTCATAATTTGGAACCGCAACAATTACTATGCCATCTTGCTTGAGAGATCGATAAACTTTTTGCACCGTAAGTTTAGGGTCTTCAAGGTGTTCGAAAACATTCCACATTGTTACAACGTCAAAAGTTCTTTCTGGTAACGAAACAAGCTCTATTCGCTCGTTAATTACTGGTATGCCAAATCGTTCACGAACGTACATAGCAGCGGATGATGTGGGTTCAACTGCATGTAGTCTCCACTTGCCCGACATTTGCATCTCTTCGAGAAAGCTACCCGTACCGCATCCAATATCTAGCAAAGTTCCAGATGTGTGAAAACGTTCAACAAATCGACGCATTTTTATGGTATAAATACGTCGTATCAGACGACGCAGGAGCGAGGGATCATCACTCAAAGCCCTAACATAAGAGTCATAATCTCCTTGGTAATATGCTTGTAATTGATCCCAAGGTAGGCGTGGCCATTGGTAAAATACTCCACAGTGAGAGCAACGAACAACTTGAAAAGTTCCTGGAAGGCGCATCAGACGATCAGGACCACTGAATACTGCTACTGCATCTCTGTGATTACAAATGTTACACATCACTCTGAAATCCATATTCTTCATTCTTCATGTACTTGTCTAATGCAGCAATGGGAATGCCTTCTGAACTTGCGATGCTAACCGTACACCACCAGAGATATTCCTTGCAATTTTGCTATCTAAAACAGCGTTCCGAAATTGGATGGTAGAAAATTATGATGAAGAGTATCGTATCTATGGATAAGATAATCGATCTTTAGGAAACTCTATATCAGCAAGTCGTTTCTTCAGACCATTATTAACACCCCGCAAAAATGATGACAACGAACGCCAACGTCGTTTGATAGCAAACTCCCTCAACGCAAAATATCCGAGATAAACAAATGACGGCAATTTGAACGCGTTTTTATGACGCCGAAAGAAAATCACTCCACTCTCTCCATGAGTTTGCCAGAACAGTTCTGATGACGGATTGGTCGTTCGTGAAACCTTATGCCACATACGTGCATTGGGAACCTGAATAATACGTATCCCAGCACTTCGAGCACGTTGTGAGAACTCTAGGTCATCCCAAAGGAAATGAAAACTTTCATCAAATAAACCAACCTGTTCAAAAGTATGCCGTTTGACCAAGAACCCGCAACTGATAGCATATTCGATATCAGTATTCCGTTCGTAGATTCGTTTTTCCATCACAATGGCAGGTGGAAAGCTGCGATATTTGGCTCCTGCCGACCAAACACTCTGTTGGTCATGATAATAATAGATGACAGGCATCAAAATTCCTGCCCCAGGTTCATAAGCAGCATCTACGAGATATTGCAGAATCTTCGGATCGACAATCGTATCATTATTTATAATAAAGACATATTCAGCTCCATTATCAAGAGCGTAACGAATACCAACGTTATATCCCGCAGCCACCCCTAGATTCTGTCCATTCTCAATAACCTTTACTTCTGGGAATTGTGTTCTCACCAGTTCGGGTGTATGATCGGTTGAACCATTATCGACGAGTACAATACTGTATGAGGGATAATCTAGCAATCTTAGTGACTCCAAACATTCAGCAGTGTCTTCATAATTATTTAAGGCTAAGACAACAATCCATACAGATGGTTTACTTCTATCGGAATGAATAATATATGGTTGAGATTGGGTAATCTTTTGGACTAATTGATAAGAATGCTCGATTAGATCATCAACTTCGTAGTGTGTAAATTGCGCAGCACGTCCAATGATCCAAAAATTCGGATGGTTCTTTAACACTTCGGTAAATCGACGGGTTTCATCAGTATACCCACATGTGTATCTTGGATATGCAAAAGGCTCACTCACAACTTTCGCATCGAGGACCTCAGTCGAATTAATCAAGCGACTCCTTACTAAATCGTCAATAACACTTTTAATGGGGTCTGAAACTTCGCGAGTTACTTCGGCGCATATAACGGTCGTATTGGGTGGTGTATGATATTCACTCATGTTTTTGAATTCTACAACTCTATTAATTGTAGATTCCTCGTCCATAAAATACACCCAGTGATTTTCTGTCATGCGAGGTCTATTTAATAAAAGGTAAACGGCATCGACTTTTTGATAACTCACGTTGAGATCAAGACCAAATAATCGTGCATTGATTGTCAATGGTAATGTCGAAATTATTTGATCAGCCCATATAGTATGTTCTTCTCCGTTTGTTCGGTAGGTAACACCCTTTATTTGATCGTTATCTACACGAACTAAGCTTGTGACTTGAGCATTAAGTATAACCTGATCCCGAATGTTATGATATAAATTGTTAGCAATCGCACCGTAGCCTCCAGAAAGCGGATAGTAGAATGTGCGAAATTTTGTCCTGGTTGATGGTCTTATACGATCAAATGGTGACGCTAAACGCACTTTCCAGATAGCCCATTCAACTGCAATCTTATGACCAGGGGTAGAGAATAAACGTTCTGTGTAGCTACGAAAGAATCTATCGTAAAGGGTCCGACCGTATCTTTTTAATACATAGTGCTCAAAAGAATCATCCGAGAGGTTTCGATCACGTCTTATATAATCAATCACAATTCGCATGCTGTCTGAAACTGGCAAATGCGTGATAAGTTCGAAGATGTCTATTGGATCGCGCAACCATCGCTGATTGAAAAATATACGGCTTCTTCGCTGATGTTCTATCAATGAGGTGATATTTCTGACACGATTGAGAACTTCTCTACTATGAGCGTAGAACCTATGTGCCGAGAAGTCACACCAGAAACCGTTCCAGTAAAAACTGCGCGCAAGACCACCACAATATGAGTTTTTTTCCAAAACTAATGATGGAATACCTTGTTGTTTGAGAAAGTATGCTATACTTAAACCCGAAACCCCAGCACCTAATATTACGATCGACATGACTAGCCCACCTTCATTCAGTACAATTGCCCGTTGTAGTGTCAGTTGTTACAGGAAGTATACTGGCTTAAATAAGTCTCTATGTTTAGGCTATCAGTGATATGTTTGAAAGTGTGTGGTCGTAGATATCAATAAAACAATGCTGACAAAAACCAATCTACCATCTATCTGTCTACCCTTACTCGGCAATTGTGCAATGCACGCATATCATCTAGGCATCTGAGTGACACCTCGTATTTTTAATGTCTCCATCGCCTGTGATTCAAACCTGAACGGAAAATGTTCAACTCGAAAAGAACAAAAAATGTCTTGTAATCATCAGTATTACTGGTATTTTGATAGGCCCTCAGAGTCATATTCTAGCTGACCAGATTATGATTGTCAAGTTTTCTGATTTGTTTTGTGCCACTAATATCTCGATACAATCCCCTGGTAATGTGCGGTATACTCTTAAGGATAAGTGTATCGTATGCAAACGAGGTCACTATGCATCGCTTTATTATCGGCTTACTCTGTCTAGTTGTGATTTCAGGGTGTGCCACCACCACAACACCTGAACCCTCTCCGACGGCGCAGGCTGCTTATCCGGCTTATCCTGTTACACCGCTTCCTACTCTTGCGGCTGCTTATCCAGCTTCTGAAAGTGGTAATCAACCAAAACTGATGTTCTATATTGCCGAGCCGGTGCGAGTTTCTGATGGTCAAATACGGGGTGGTGGGCCACCTCGAGTACCGATCCGTGTGATCAATCTGTCACGTGGTAATGCGTTAATCGCTGAAACTGTTGTTGGCGCCGACGGTCAATTCACTGCACCGTTGCGCGACGTTGCAGCCGGTGACTCGGTGGCAATTATTTTCAACGAACAGGTTTCGTCTGCGTTTACCCGTGAGCAGTTACAACCGTTTAGTATTCAGGTTCTTCCCTCCGGGGAACTAGTCATGAGTAGTGTTGTTGTTAGCCCATAGTCTTGCTTGAGGACTGGTAGGCTATTTCCAGAATGCCTCACCAGTCCTCGGAAGAACGGGTTTGCCATTATAAAAGGGAAGGATGACTTCGGCCTGCTGCTCTGAACTAGTCTGGCACCAGACATTTGAAAAAGTGTGGCTGTCAGTTCGCCTGTACCCTCAAGTCAGGGGTAGTTCTGTTTCCTCCCTGGCAGTGGGTGAGTGGAAAAAAAGAGGGTTGCAGCGGTAGGGGGGGTCATTATCCCTACCGCTTGCAGGAGGGAGTCTGCAGGGGAGGCTGGTTCCACCGAAGCATCGAAGGACGCAGGCCAGTGGCCCGCGCTCCCAGATAAACGGTGTCAGTTGAGAATCACGGTGAGCAGGTGCATAACGTTTGTTACGCAGTTCGGTCATTACGAGCAGAAACTGAGAACTTTACAAAGCTCTACCCTTAAACCCTTTCCTCTACGGTGAAGAAGGGCGGAGGTATTGGTGATGTGGAAAGAATACCACTATCCCCTAGCCTCCCGAACGTGTGTCTGCCAGCCTGCTCACCGCATGGCGCTGTTCTCGCTTCAGCAGGGCCAGGTTTTGCAGCTTCCTCATCCGTGTATCATCACTCATCACCCCTCCCTACTCGACCTGCCGTGGTCGATACTGGATTGCCTCAGCAACATGGACTGCCGCAATCTGTTCGACACCGGCTAGATCGGCAATGGTGCGGGCTAGGCGGAGAATGCGATGATAGCTGCGTGCTGAGAGGTTGAGT
>Ga0068706_1001020_pt1 | contig 11969 bp, 10 predicted proteins | sample YNPMSBMetaG_FD_65632 | JGI IMG/M metagenome (GOLD analysis project Ga0068706, IMG submission 65632) | Anoxygenic and chlorotrophic microbial mat microbial communities from Yellowstone National Park, USA - YNP MS-B MetaG | ecosystem: Environmental > Aquatic > Thermal springs > Hot (42-90C) >...
TGAGGGCAGGCTTCTTTTTCTACGCTTGCATGGATAACATAATGGCAATTTTGAGCTAAGTAGCTATTTAAATTACCAACTATTGCAACCGTGGGGCATCCCATTGCCTGAATATAAGGAAAAACATTTTTCATTTCAGGAGTATTCCCACTTCTGGATATCATGACCACAATATCCTGAGGCTGAATGATTCCTAAATCACCGTGAATAGCTTCCGCGGCATGTAAAAATAATGACGGAGTGCCCGTAGAATTTAATGTCGCTACAATTTTTTTAGCTATATGCGCTGATTTTCCTATCCCACAAAAAATTACTCTGCCTTTAGTGTTTAATATCAAGTTAATAACTTTAACGAATTCTTCGTTAATATGTTCTTTAACTTTCAAAATAGCTTGAGCTTCTAAATCTAAAATTCCCTTTGCTATTTCAACAGGATTAAGGGAAGTGATTTCATTCTGATAAATATCTTTCATCAATTGAAAAATTTTCTGGATATTTTGCTTGAATATTTTGATAAAATTGCATAATTTTTTTCATATCGGAATGAAAATCATCAGAAGGATAGATGACTAGTCCCATTCCAGCAGTTTTGGTTTTATAATCTAAGTAACCACAAACAATTGGTACTTTGGCTTTTTGAGCTACATAATAGAAACCTGTTTTCCATTGAGGATTTTTTTTTCGTGTACCTTCGGGAGTAATCAACATAGCAAGCCTTCCATATTTTGAAAATAAATCTGCCATGACTTCCACCATGCTGGGGCGAGGTTCTCCCGGTTTTTTAGTGCTTCTATCAATTCCTAAAGCCCCCATAGGCTCTAAAATTAAATTCAAAGGAAAACGTATCCATTCTTTTTTAATCGTAAATCTTAGCGGTATTTTGAGCCAATCAAAAGCAGCACGCATATAAACAAAATCCCAATTACTGGTATGCGGTGCACCAATAAGTACGCATCGCTGTGCCTCCGGCGGTATATTCCAATCTAATTTCCATCCTTGTAATTTAAAAATTAACCTGAATAGGGCATTTATCATCGGATTATTTCTAAAATTATTTTTTGCAAAGATACAAAAGAAACTAATTCTAAATATTGCGGCAAATCTAAATAGTCATGGTAATGCTTGGGTCCTCCCATGGTATAAAAAAATAAAGCTGGAATATTTTGGAGCGTAAAAGGATAATGATCGCTATTAGCTGCATTCGGTCTTTCACTAAATTTTATTAGGTTTCCTAATTTTTGGTTAGTTTGCGTAACAACTTGAAATAATTGTGGATAAGTTTTAGCTCCGACCGCCATTACTCCTTCTTGCCCATGACCTAACAAATCAAAGTTAAAAACAAACTTTACTTTTTCTAAGGGAATGCATGGTTCTTTAAAAACATAATAAATTGAGCCATTCAAACCGGTTTCTTCTGCACCGAAAGCTATCCATAAAATATTATATCGGGTTTGAATTTTAGCTACCTGTTCCGCAAGAACCAATAAAAAAGCCGTTCCTGAAGCATTATCATTCGCACCTCTAAAAATTGTTTCGCCTAAACTTCCCAAATGGTCATAATGAGCACAAAGCACAATCGTGCTATCAATAATCCCTCGTTGAAATGCGATTACATTTTGAGACGATTGATTACGTAAACTACTTTGTACTTTATAGCTATCAATTTGACGAAATTTTAAGTTTTTTTGAATAAATAAAACAGGGAAATTAGATTTATCCTTAGAGAAGGAATGGGTAAGTTTATTTTGTAGTACAACTAGCCCTGCGGCACCGCTTTGTTTTGCTTGTTGAATTTGATTTTCTAATTTGAACCAATCTTTTAGGCTATCAGGAGTATTAGAAGGGCTACCTTCTTCTATAACCACCCATTTCCCTTGGGCTTTGATTTTTTTCCAATTTTTTTCAGTACCGTATCCAATGAATTGTATTTTTGCATTTTGCACATTCACATCGGGGCTATTAGAAGCAGGTAAGAAATCTTTGCTCGGTACTAATTTTTTTTGTTGAACGATTAGCTCTGCATTTTCAATCACATTCAAAGGAAATTGAAAAGTTTGTATCATGCCAGAAGGGCAAATGGGGTTTAGCCCATATTTTTCAAATTCTTTTTTGATGTAATCAGCCGCATGCATATGCCCGTTAGCAATATAACCTCTTCCGTTAAAAGTTGTACTGCAAAGTGTATCAATATGATAACGAGCCTTTTGTATTACAGAAAGGCTATCTAATGCTTGGCAAAAGATTGAAAATGGGAAAAACCATAGGCTTAAATTCACAATTTTAGTCAGGCCAATAGTCATAATTTTTGTTTTTTTTGCTTTTAGATTGTTTTACTAAATGATTTATAAGCCTTGCGATGGTCAAAGGATCCATTGGAAGCATGGGCGCCAAGCGTTGCCTTTGATATTGATATTGGTACAATTGCGTTACAGCACGGCTACGCTCTCTGTCATCTAAATCTAAATGTTTCATAAAAAACTGAAGTAAAGTAGGGTCTAAATTATTTTGAGAGATTTGGTCCAACCGTTCGGAGGGCAAAGGCATATTTAAGATAGCGGTTTTAAGTTCCTCTGCATTTTGATAAGGGCGAATGGTTACACTAGGCAAAGTAATGGTATCTTCTTGTAAATACTCAATCACATAAACATAAGGATTAGCAGTATCCACTTCGTAAGATTTAAGGTAATCATCCAAATACAATTTGGCATCACGGAAGCCGAGTGAATGAAAAATAAGCGTATCGCCGTAAGTAACAGGTAAACTAAAAAAACCTGCTTCATTAGCTAAAGCAACCCTTCGTGTGTTTTTTACAAACACTTGAGTATACGGTATGGGTTCATTGTTTTTTTTGTTAACTACCAAACCTGATAACTGAAATACCGGCTTATTTTTAAGTGGCTTTTGTGCGTAAATGTAATAATTTAGAACTAACCACGTTCCCAGAAAGAAAATCCATATCTTCATAAGTTATGCAAAGATATGAATTATTTTGGGAATTGCAAAATAGTTAAAGAAAGGAAATCCGTAATACGAACTAAAAATTAAAATCCAAATTTTAATAAGCTTGGTGAGAATGTTACTCCCCAATTAAAAAATATAGGGCGATTGTTAATACCTTGTATTTCAAGTTCTTGATTTGAAAAAGGAATAAAATTTTTTTGTACAATTATAAATAAATAAATATCATTCAAGAAAAAATAGATTCTTCCATATCCCGCATATAAATTATTTATTTTTTTGTTAAAATTAGGATCAGTTATTGCTTTCATACCTCGCATAATGTAAGACCAACTGGGAACAAAATTTTTACCTTCTTCATTTTCGTAAACCAAATTAGCCGTACCTGACAACGATGCCCCAAAACCTACTCTTTGATGACTTTGATCGTCTCCAATCTTTGCAGACCATTCAAAACTCACACCTATTACGGGATTGATAGAAGTAAAACCAGAAGATATTTTTAAATCAGGATTTATTTCTTTTATTTTTTGGGTATAAATACTATCCAAAGAGCAACTGTAATTGGTAATATTAACATCAGCAAAGATATTAAAAACTGATAATCTCACATTGTTATCTGCACGATTTAAGAAATTATATCTAAGTCCTATGTTGATATTATTATTGTTATCATAAGAAAAAAATTGTTGAGAAACTTTACTTCCAACTTCTGATAAATTATACAAACTATCACGAAGCACAAATTTTCTAATAGCACTAAGATTATATTTACATATGAAAGATAAGGCTTTAAGTTTTCCATCTTTCACGAGTGAACCAAAAGGATGAACAAAAGAAAAACCTCCCGCTGCTGATCCTTTATCGCTTGAACTTTCTTGTTGTTGATAATAGGAGCCACTACCTAATAACCCTAATTTTGTTCGAATTTCATTATCCGCATTACCCACTACATCTGATATCAAAGAGTGTGGTATAATGATTTGTGACTTCAAAGAAAAAAAACCAAATAAAACAAAAATTAACAATAATGTAATTTTCAACATAACGTATTGATTTTGCCCGCAAATTTACTAAAAAAAAATTATCACGCAAAATTTAAATGTAGAAAATTTTAGTTTAGCTATTTTTCATTTGAAATGCCTATATATCAACTCTTTACTGAACTTATTACACGAAAATTTGCGTTAAAGCTAAAAACAACGGAACTTTGTAGCTCCATGTATTCCTTAACTCTGAGCATATTTTTACCATTAGCTTTCATTCCTGTTATTCTTATAACTAAAAAAGAACACGGCTGGCGGTTTTCTACTTTCGCCTCTCTTTTGCAATTGCTAATTGCTATCCTTTTTATTTTACCAACTTACTCCCAAAATCTTCATTATTCTTTACCAATTTCCGAAAATTTTCCATGGATTTATGTTAATTTAGGAACATTAGGAATTGTACAATCTCAATTTTTTGTAGGCTTAGATGGTCTTAATATTTTGATGCTTGTTTTAACTGAAATCATTTTTTTACTAGCTTCCATTGCTTCCCAAAATATTCAAAAATCTCCTAAAACTTATTTTGTTTTACTTCTTATTTTGAATACAGCAACCTTAGGCTGTTTTCTTGCCTTAGATTTTTTATTGTTCTTTATTTTTTATGAATTCATGCTTTTACCTATGTTTTTGTTAATAGGTATTTGGGGAAGCGACCGCCGCGAATATGCCGCTATTAAATTCTTTTTATACACCTTATTCGGCTCCATTTTCATGATTTTAGTCATGGTAGGCATGTTGTTTAGTTGTATTGACCCAGCCGCAACGGCTGTCCAAATTCAAATGATAACAGATTTATCTCAGTATAATCCTACTATTCAAGACAAAATACAGCATTTACTTTCAGAAAATTTGATTTTACCTGAAAAAATGGTACATACTTTTAACCTAATTTATATGAACGATGCGGGCAACTTGGTACCGGGTTCTATTTTTGCCAAAGACGGTATTTTATTAGGCACTTCTGCCCGAGTTATAGCCTTTGGAGTATTGCTTTTTAGCTTTTTCATTAAACTTCCAGTTGTTCCTTTGCATACTTGGCTTCCGGATGCTCACGTTGAAGCACCAACTCCCATTTCCATGATTTTAGCAGGTATTTTACTCAAAGTTGGGGGATATGGCTTATTTCGTATTGCAGTAGGTTTATTTCCTGAAATGTTAACGGAATTTCAATTTTTTATTGCTTTGATGGGCGTAATTTCTGTTTTATACGGCGCATTCGTTGCCATCGCACAAACAGACCTTAAACGAATGGTTGCTTATTCTTCCGTTTCTCACATGGGCTATGTTTTATTAGGTTTAGCAAGTTTACAACCGGCGGGATGGAATGGGGCTATTTTTCAGCTTTTTAGCCATGGTATCATTTCTTCTTTGCTTTTCTTTCTAGTCGGTGTACTCTACGAACGTACCCATAGCCGTAATATTAACCACTTTCAAGGTCTTTGGAAGATGATGCCTACTTACACTTTTTTTGTGCTTATTGCTTTTTTTGCAGGTTTAGGTTTACCTACCATGAGTAGTTTTATCGCAGAAATGCTTGTTTTCATGGGAAGTTTTAACTCCTTAACCAGCATTTACCCCATCCCCCTAGCCTTATCTATCGTAGCTGTTCTCGGAATATTCTTTTCAGCTGTCTACTTCATCAAAAATTTTCAACGCGTTTGGATGGGGAAATTATATCTTTTTCAACCTGAATGGCAAACTAAACTCACAGACTTAACCCGCCCAGAAATTTTGATTTGCTTATTCCTTTCTTTACTAATTTTGATACCAGGATTTTTTCCATCGGTTTTATTGTACTGGACAGATGAAACCATAGCTAATATTTTAAAAAACATAACACTTAATTAAAAAATTTCAATTAGCATTTTAGATAAAAAAGTGGGGTATAAATGTAGCTTTACTGAACGGAGAGTCATTTATTTGATTTTTGGGGAGCTTTAATAGGTTGAAAGTAACCGTCATCAGTATATTCTGCGACCCCTGGTTTATTGATATTTTCAGTATAAATGTATTTTACAATTTCCAATTGTAATTTGCTGCCCCATTCACCGTAATCCATTTGAGCGATAAAAGTTCTATCATGAATAGGAAAGCTAAAGGCTTTTCCTTCTTGATTTTCTTCAACTTTTTTGCTTAGAAGGGATTCAAATTCAGTTTTGAATTTTAGGTAGTCATAATCTTGGTAAAAGATTTTATTCAAAAGGCTAAACCATTCGTTAATAAGAATTTTATAATTGTTGCGGTTAATTTTTATTTCATCAGGTGAAATAATACACTGAATAGCAATATGATGCCTTATGCAAGCTCGTTGATCTATGATAATAATTTTATTGTCTGATATTTTTGCCGTTTCATTTTTAGTAATATCATCAAAGTAATGTTCAATAAAAAACGGATTGAAGCGTTGAATAATCGGTTTCATGTATGAAGCATCCACTTTACAATTGGATTCACTTTCCTTTGTAAAAAATTGCCCGTAAGCAATTTGTGTAAACAAAACTAAAAACGAACATAAAGTTTTCATATCATAACTAAGAATAAAAATGAAAGTTCAAAATTACAAACAAATTTAATGGAAAAGTTAAAACTTCAAATTTTAATGAATAAAATTCAATAAGACTTAGGGCATCAAAAGACAGAATTCGCTGAGCACGTTATTAAGAAACTTTATTATTTCATATTCCATTGAAAATCAATTATTTATAAGTTATCCACAAAGTGGTAAAAAGTGGTAAATAGTGGTAATTTTGTCACGAAATAAGATGAAGAAACCTCTTTTCGGAGAATACGAGTGTAAAGTAGATGCTAAAGGAAGATTTTTATTTCCTTCAGTATTGCTTTCATTCTTTTCTGAAGAGGAACAAAACGAATTCGTAATCAATAAAGGAATGGATAGTTGCTTAGTGCTATATCCACTAAAAGTATGGGAACAAGAAATTGAAAAGATATATGCGAAAAATCAATTCATAGAAAAGAACCGAGCATTTGCGCGGATGTTTCAGAGTGGAGCCCAGCCGGTGCATTTGGATAACCAAAAACGTATCTTAATTCCTAAAAAACTCATAGAAACGGCTGAAATACACGGCGATATAGTACTAATAGGAGCGTATGACCGCATAGAAATATGGGCTAAAGAAAAATTTGAGAAATGGCTTGAACAAAATCAAAGTTCATTTGCAAACTTATCAGAGGAAGTAATGAAAGATGAATAAAGTCTATCACATACCTGCATTAAAACGAGAAAGTATTGAGTTGTTAAACATCAATCCAAAAGGTGTGTATGTGGATGCTACTTTTGGAGGCGGCGGGCATTCCCGAACTATCTTAGAACATCTTACCACAGGTAAATTATTCAGTTTTGACCAAGACGAAACCACTCAACTTCATATTCCCCAAAATCCAAAATTCTACTGGATTCACGATAATTATTCCCACTTAAAAATGCAACTTCTACAATACCAAATAGAACAAGTAGACGGCATTATAGCAGACTTAGGAGTCTCTTTTCATCAATTTGATACTCCTGAGCGTGGTTTCAGTTTTCGGTTTGAGGAGGCTTTCTTAGATATGCGTATGAACTTAAAAACTGATATCACTGCCGAAACAATTCTCAATGAGTATCCCGAAGATGCCCTCGCTCATATTTTTTCTCATTTCGGAGAAATCAAATCTTCCAAAAAATTAGCATTTCAGATTGTACAATACCGTAAAACTCAACCTATTCAAAAAGTTAAAGATTTACTGTGTGTGTGCAAACTCGTATTTCCTGAGCATGTTTTAAAAAGTTATTTACCACAAATATTTCAAGCGTTACGGATAGAAGTCAATCAAGAATTAGAACATTTAAAGCTTTTTTTAAGTCAAACCTTAGAATTATTAAAACCGGGAGGCAGGTTAGTGGTTTTAAGTTATCATTCCTTAGAGGATAGAATTGTTAAAAATTTTATGAAAACTGGGAATTTTGAGGGAAAGACGGAAAAAGATTTCTACGGTAATACCCTTTCTCCTTGGAAAATTCTTACTAAAAAACCGTTAGTTCCGAGTGAAGAGGAGATTTTGAGTAATCCAAGAGCAAGAAGTGCCAAATTAAGAGCAGCTGAAAAAATTTAAAATAAAGAGAATATGAGAAAAAATATACCTAAAAATACATTAAAAACTCCATCTAATAGCCCCAAAACGGGGGGTATCAAAGGCATCAAAAATAAGTACACCAAATTATTATCCGACTTAGCATTGGATTTTCAATCACTGAACTGGGTCAGGGAAAACCTATATTTCATTTTGTTTTTGTTTGCGATTGGCTTTGTTTACATTGCAAACAGCCATTTTGCAGAAAAGCAAACTCGTAAAATGGAAGCTCTTACCAATGAAATTAAAGAACTAAAATCCGAAGCAATGACCATCAATGCGCAGTTGTGCAGAATGAAAAAACAATCTGAGTTAAGAAAAAATTTGGAAGCCAAAGGCATTAAATCGTTAGATGATATTCCGTTTAAGATAGTTAACTCCAAATCATTAGACGATAATCAGTAAATTATGGCAAAAGTAAGTGACCATATACTCCGAAGGATTTACATAATGTTTGCAGCAGTGCTATTGTTCAGCTTACTGATTGTACTTCAAATTTTAAAAATACAATGGATTGAGGGGGATAGATGGATAGAAAAACAAGATAAAGAACGAGTTTACTTAAAAAATGTTCCTGCGACGCGCGGAAGTATTTTAGCTTCAAACGGTGAAGTTTTAGCTACAACCTTACCTTTTTATCGTATAGCTATTGATGCAACCGTTTTAAAAGAAAATAATTTCCCCAATTTTCAGGATAGCCTTTCTATGCTTTGTAATAAATTAGCTCGTTACTTCGGAGACGGTAAGCTGAATGCTCAGTATTTCAAAAATAAAATTTTAGAAGCCAAAAAACGTAAAGACCATCATGTGTATTTGTTTCCTGTTGGTAGAACCTTTAAATACCAGGAAATGAAACAAATCAAAACATTCCCAATTTTTAATCATCCTAATAAGAACATAAGCGGCTTAATCATTGAAAAGATTAACAACAAACGTTTTTATCCATATGATGAGTTGGCAAGAAGTACTTTAGGAATATTAAAAGATGATACGCTCGGAGTGAGGGGGTTAGAACATGCTTATAATCAAGAACTTAGGGGACGTGACGGGCTGATATTAGTACAAAAAATTGCTGGCGGCGCTGAAATCCCTTTGAGTGATTACGAAATTCAAGAACCTAAAGACGGTTACGATATTCAAACTTCTATTCAAATTGAGTTGCAAGATGTTGTTTACACAGCATTAGAAAAAGGTGTCTTAAATAATGCAGCACAAGGTGGCGTGGCTATACTAATGGAAGTACAAACCGGCAAAATTATTGCTATTGCGAATTACCCCGAGCATTATAATCACGCCATCGGCACTCCCTTAGAACCAGGTTCTACCTTTAAAATTGCCTCTCTAATGGCATTTTTAGAAGATAAAGCTATCGGCTTGCAAGACACCATCAATACGTACCAAGGTCAGAAAGATTTATATGGGCTCAAAATGAAAGACGAGGTGGCTTACACTAAACTTACCCTTCAACAAGCCTTTGAAAAATCCTCTAACATTGCTTTTGCAGAAGTATCCGAAAATTTTTATTCTGATAAACCTCAAAAATTTATTGACCGACTCTACGAAATTGGTATTTTACGGCATACAGGCTCACAAATCAAAGGGGAACCGGAGCCTTACGTCATTAAACCGAACCACAGGCTCTGGTCTAAGTCTACTTTGCCTTGGCTTTCTATTGGGTACAACGTCAAATTAACCCCTCTACAAATTTTAACTTTTGTGAACGGCATTGCCAATCACGGAAAATTGATTTCTCCTGTTTTAGTTACTGACGTGAAAGAAGGGGCTAATATCATAGAACATTTTGAAAGTCAAGTAATTATCCCTAAAATGTGTTCACGTTCTACCTTAAAAACAGTACAAGAATTCATGTTAGCCGTTGTAGAAAACGGAACTGCCAGAAACATCAGGGATAGCGTCTACAAAATAGCCGGTAAAACAGGTACCGTTCAAAAGTATGAAAACGGAAAATACCAAAAAAAATATCGTTCTTCGTTTGTAGGGTATTTTCCAGCAGATAATCCTAAGTATTCTTGTTACGTTATGATTGATGAACCTGAAAAAGGAGAATACTACGGTTCTCGAGTTGCTGCTCCTGTTTTTAAAGAAATCGCTGATTACATTTACTACCGTGATTTAGAAATCCACCAAAACCGTATTAAAACAAACAAATTTGCGGCTCAACAATTGCCTTATAACCGTATCAGCCACAAAAAAGACATCCTCAAACTCTATCAACTGCTCAATATCCCTTACCCCGAGAATATAGACCTTGAAACGGAATACATTCGTACACATAACAAAGGAAAGCTTGTAGCTATGGAAGATTTGCCTTTTTCAGGAAAATATGTGCCTAATGTGAAAGGAATGACGGCAAAAGATGCTGTACCTTTACTTGAAAATATGGGCTTTTGGGTCAAATTACATGGCTCTGGACGAGTAAAATATCAATCCATTGCTCCAGGGCAACCCATCACCCATGACCTTAGAAAAAAACAATTCATTTCTTTAACCCTTGAATGATATGAAAGAACTTAGAGATTTACTATACAAAGCCCCTTTAAAGGAATTATTTGGAGATACCCAAGTAAAAGTCAAAGATTTTCATTTTGATTCTCGTAAAATTCAGCCTGGTGATTTATTTATTGCCATTCCAGGTACTCAAACTGATGGTCATCAATATATCACGCAAGCTATTAAAAAAGGAGCCATTGCAATTGTCTGTGAAAATTTACCTAATGATTTTAAAAACTATCCCCAAGTTCAGTGGTTAGTAACCAGTAATAGCCGTCAGGCACTCGGTATTATCGCCTCTAATTATTATGACAATCCTTCCGAAAAATTAAAAGTTGTCGGTGTCACTGGTACTAACGGCAAAACGACGGTAGCCACATTGTTATATAGATTATTCACAGAATTAGGTTATCCTTCAGGATTGATTTCAACCGTAGAAATTAAAATTCTCAATCAAACTATTCCTGCCGAGCTTACTACACCGGATTCTAAAAGCTTACAACATCTTTTTTATGAGATGGTTAATGCAGGATGCGAATACTGCTTTATGGAAGTGAGTTCTATTGCAGTACATCAGTACCGCATTGAGGGCACTCATTTTGTAGGCGGAATTTTTACAAACCTGACTCATGACCATTTAGATTACCACAAAACTTTTGAAAATTATCTCAAATGTAAAAAAGCATTCTTTGACAAACTAAGCTCTAAAGCTTTTGCTATCAGTAATTTAGATGATAAAAACGGAGAAGTGATGCTTCAAAATACCCGAGCAAAACGCATTTATTATGCAAAAAATCGCTTAGCACATTACAATGTAAAAGTCTTAGAAAATACATTTGAAGGCTTGCACCTTATTTTAGATGGGCGGGAATTATGGGTTCCGCTAATTGGTGAATTTAATGCTTATAATATATTGGCGGTTTATACAGCTGCTAAGCAACTCGGCATTCCTTCAGTTGAAATTCTCAAAAAGCTTAGTTTAATGACGCCCATCAAAGGTCGTTTTCAAATTTTGAAACATTCCGTTCAACCGAAATATGCGGTTATAGACTATGCCCACACACCCGATGCCCTAAAAAATGTACTTCATAGCCTTAAACAAATGAAAATCAATCAGTTAATTGTAGTTTTTGGATGCGGAGGAAATAGAGATAAAGAAAAAAGACCTATCATGGGAAAAATTGCTGCTGAATATGCTGATAAAATTATCATTACTTCCGATAATCCCCGAAATGAAAACCCCAAAGAAATTATCGAAGAAATTTTAAAAGGAATTCCCACTAATCAAAGAAATAAAGTCACTACTTTGGTAGATAGAGAGGAAGC
>Ga0068706_1001022_pt1 | contig 11944 bp, 5 predicted proteins | sample YNPMSBMetaG_FD_65632 | JGI IMG/M metagenome (GOLD analysis project Ga0068706, IMG submission 65632) | Anoxygenic and chlorotrophic microbial mat microbial communities from Yellowstone National Park, USA - YNP MS-B MetaG | ecosystem: Environmental > Aquatic > Thermal springs > Hot (42-90C) >...
ACCTGCGGGTGTATCAGGTAACTTTGCAGGTGGTAACATCACCATCAGTGGTACGCCAACAGCAACCGGTACGTTTAACTATACGATTACCTTAACGGGAGGTTGTGGAACGGTAACCGCGAACGGAATCATTACGGTTACTCCGAACAATACGATTACTTTAACTTCTGCGGCAGGCACAGATAACCAAACGGTTTGTCTCAACACTGCGATAACGAATATCACGTACAGCACGACGGGCGCAACGGGAGCTACATTTAGTGGCTTACCTGCGGGCGTTACAGGCAACTTTGCAGGTGGTAACATCACCATCAGCGGCACGCCAACAGCAACCGGTACGTTTAACTACACCATCACGTTGACGGGAGGTTGTGGAAACGTTACAGCCAACGGAACGATTACGGTTATTACCAACAATACGATTACATTAACTTCTGCGGTTGGCACAGATAACCAAACGATTTGTGTCAACACAGCAATAACGAATATTACATACAGCACGACGGGCGCGACGGGAGCTACATTTAGTGGCTTACCTGCGGGCATTACAGGTAACTTTGCAGGTGGTAACATCACCATCAGCGGCGCACCAACGGCAACCGGTACGTTTAACTACACGATTACCTTAACGGGAGGTTGTGGAACGGTAACAGCCAACGGAACCATTACGGTTAATCCGAACAATACGATTACTTTAACTTCTGCTGCTGGTACAGATAACCAAACCGTTTGTTTCAACACAGCAATTACGAATATTACTTACACGACGACGGGGGCTACGGGAGCTACATTTAGTGGCTTACCTGCGGGCGTTACAGGTAACTTTGCAGGTGGAAACATCACCATCAGCGGCACGCCAACAGCAACCGGTACGTTTAACTACACGATTACCTTAACGGGAGGTTGTGGAAACGTTACTGCCAACGGTACTATTACGGTTAATCCGAACAATACGATTACTTTAACTTCTGCGGCAGGCACAGATAACCAAACCGTTTGTGTCAATACAGCGATTACGAACATCACGTACACGACTACGGGAGCAACGGGAGCTACATTTAGTGGTTTACCTGCGGGCGTAACGGGCAACTTTAACGCGGGTAACATTACCATCAGCGGCACGCCAACAGCAACCGGTACGTTTAACTACACGATTAACTTAACGGGAGGTTGTGGAACGGTAACCGCGAACGGAACGATTACGGTTAATCCGAACAATACGATTACCTTAACTTCTGCTGCTGGAACAGATAACCAAACCGTTTGTGTCAATACAGCGATTACGAACATTACTTACACGACTACGGGCGCAACGGGAGCGAACTTTACTGGTTTACCTGCGGGTGTATCAGGTAACTTTGCAGGTGGTAACATCACCATCAGTGGTACGCCAACAGCAACCGGTACGTTTAACTACACGATTACCTTAACGGGAGGTTGTGGAACGGTAACCGCGAACGGAACCATTACGGTTACTCCGAATAACACCATTACTTTAACTTCTGCTGCTGGTACAGATAACCAAACGGTTTGTCTCAACAGTGCGATAACCAACATCACCTACACGACTACCGGAGCAACGGGAGCTACATTTAGTGGTTTACCAGCGGGTGTAACAGGCAACTTTGCAGGTGGTAATATCACCATCAGCGGCACGCCAACAGCAACCGGTACGTTTAACTACACCATCACGTTGACAGGAGGTTGTGGAAACGTTACAGCCAACGGAACGATTACCATCAATTCTCTTCCTAATTCACCTATTGTAAACGATACTTCAATATGCGGAGGCTCGTCCATTTTCTTATTTGCGAATGTTCCGATGGGTGCAACTGTGAATTGGTATACAACACAAGTTGGAGGATCTCCTGTATCAAGTAGTAACCCGTATGTAACGCCTGTCATTACTGTTAACACTACTTACTACGTAGAAACAGTTTCTAATGGTTGTACAAGTTCAAGAGTGCCTTTGAATATTACAGTAATACCTAAGCCAGCAAGTCCAACCGTAAATAATACTTCAATATGTAGTGGAAATTCAACAACGCTCTCTGCAACTGCCAATGGAACTATACTTTGGTATGATAATGTTACAAGTACAACTCCAATATTCAGCGGAGCAAACTTCACTACGCCTATACTAAATAGCACAACGACCTATTATTTAGAAAATGTCGTGGGTCAATGTACATCAGACCGAATAAGTGTAACAGTTCAGGTAACACCAACCCCTGATGCACCGAATGTAAGTCCAGTTACAGCTTGTAAAGGACAATCTGTTCGTATAGATTTAGGAAATGTACCCGGGGTAACAGCTGTTTGGTATGATATGGACGGTAATTTCATTAAGAATGGTAGTTTCTTAGTTACAAGTCCATTAGATAATGATACGGCGTTTTATGTTGAGTATTATAGTGGAGCTTGTACTTCCAGCAGAGTGATGGTAGGAGTTACGGTAGCTGGCTATCCTGTTGCAGATTTTATTACACAGCCAGGTAACGACACTATCATTAGTGCATTAAGTCATGAATATACCTTTATCAATAATTCACAAGGAGGAATAAGATATGTTTGGTACTTTGGGGATGGGGATTCGCTTGTAACTTTGAATACCAATCCGATAACTCATACCTATGAGCCAGGTACATATTACCCCATTTTATATGTATACAATAGTGCAGGTTGCTGGGATAGTGTAAGTTACGGACCTCTTGAAGTAAGCGACAAGTACACGATATGGATACCAAGCGGATTTACTCCGAATGGCGACGGCGTCAATGACTTTTTTGAAATTAAATACATTGGCATCCAAGCCATAGAAACAGAAATTTATGATAGATGGGGCACACCTGTTTATATCAATCAAACCAAAGGTGTCTTTTGGGATGGAACCATGAACGGTCAAAATTGCCCCGAGGGAGTTTATACGTACCATATCAAAGCTCGTACATTAGATAATAAACTCATCAAACGAACAGGTACAGTAACCTTGATAAGATAACCTAAGATTTCAGGTATTAAAAGCCGCTCAATTTGGGCGGCATTTTTTGTTTATAGTATATCATTAGTGACATTTTTTTACTTGCTGACGAATTATAGTGATGAATTATACGGATTCCCATCAATTAAATTTGTGCAATAGTGTCATTTTTGAAAAATCTTTTGTTTTTAAGGACAATTCTGGTTGAGCACACTAATGACACTCCAAAACCAACTAAAAAAATTTTAGTAGTTACTAACGTTTCCTTATTCTTAAACTGTAATAAGTAAAAAAGCAAAAGTTAAAACTTCTTCTCTTATTTAACAGGACATCACAATGCTTTGAAAATGGATTACCATAAGGCTACCTCAACGTAGCCTTTTCTTTTTAAATATCCTATTTCTTTTTCTTTGTTGTGTTAGATTTTGAAGTATTTTTTGCAGCAGTTTTAGTATTTTTTTTAGCAGGTTCCGCACTCTCTATTATTTGAATACAATCCTCCAATTTCAATGAATAAGCATCTACATTTTTAGGGATTTTGTAGTTTTCGTCATCATAAGTAATATATGGCCCCCATCTTCCATTTAAAATTTTGATTTCTTTATCTTTCCATAGAAAAGTTGCAATATGTTTTTTTTCGTCTGCTTGTATTTTTGCCTGAATGATATTTTGAGCATCCTCAAGCGTTAAAGTGAATAAATCATAATCTTTGGGAATAGAATAAAACTTTTTGTCATAAAGTAAATAAGGACCGAAACGCCCACGGTTAGCAATTACCTCTAAATTATTGATATATCCAACTTTACGTGGTAATTGAAATAACGTTAAAGCTTCTTCAAGAGTAATACTTTCAATTCTTTGATTAGGTTGCAAAGAAGCAAATTTTTTGTCTTTATCGTCATTATCGCCGATTTGAACTAAGGGTCCGTACCTTCCCATCCGAGCCATTACGATTTTTCCGGTAGAAGGGTCTACCCCTAATACTCTTTCGTTACTAACTCGCTCTGCTTCCTTTTCTACTTTTTTTAACTTTCCTTCAAAAGGACCATAAAAATGCTTTAACATTTCTACCCAATGCAATTTCCCAAGCGAAATTTCATCAAATTCATGTTCAACTTTTGCTGTAAATTGATAATCCACAATATCCTCAAAGTACTTAGTTAAAAAATCTGTTACGATAATCCCTAAATCTGTAGGAAATAATTTATTTTTTTCTGTTCCTACGATAACTTTTTGTTTTTTTTCTAAAATCTGTTGGTCTTTAAGGATAAAAAGCTTAAAATTTTTTTCTATACCTTCTCTACTTTCTTTTACAACATAACCACGTTGTTGAATAGTGGAAATTATAGGCGCATAAGTAGAAGGTCTACCAATACCGTTTTCTTCTAATTTTTTGACAAGAGTAGCTTCCGTATATCGTGGAGGTGCTTTCGTTTGCTTTTCTAATGCAGAAATTTCAAGATTTTGAACCTCCTCATGCACTTTTAAAGGTGGTAAAATAGTTTGTTTATCTTCATTTTCATCGTTTTCATCTTCTTCGAGTGATTCCATGTATAATTTCAGAAAGCCATCCAATTGAATGACCTCACCCGTAGCTATAAAATAATGTTCATGCGTTTGATTAGAGTTTACAATAGCAATTTTGGCAATTGTTTTTTCTAGTTGAGCATCAGCCATTTGGCTTGCAACTGCCCTTTTCCATATTAGCTCGTACAATTTTTGTTCTTTAGTATCCTCTGAAACTATTTGCTGCTGAAAATCTGTGGGGCGAATAGCTTCATGAGCCTCCTGCGCATTGATAATTTTATTTTTGTATATCCTTCTTTGATGATATTTTTTACCGAATTGTTTTTCTATGGTGGTCTCGATTGCTTCTAACGCAAAATCCGAAAGATTTACGGAATCTGTTCGCATGTAAGTAATATGCCCATTTTCGTATAAATTTTGGGCTAAGCGCATGGTTTGAGCAACAGAATAACCTAATTTTCGGGAAGCTTCTTGCTGCAAAGTAGAAGTAGTAAAAGGAGCAGACGGGCTTCGCTTGGTAGGTTTTACTTCTACCTCCTGAACAATAAATTTTGATCTTTTACAAAATTCTAAAAAATTTTTTACTTCATTTTCGTTTTTGTACTTATAATTAAGTTCTGCTTTAAAATTTTTATTAGAAGAAACAAAAACACCCGTAACTTTATAAAAAATTTCGGGCGTAAAATGCATAATTTCGCGTTCTCTTTCTACTAGTAAACGTACTGCAACCGATTGTACCCTCCCTGCTGATAAATTATTTTTTACTTTTTTCCATAATATAGGAGAGATGCCATAGCCAACCAATCTATCTAAAATCCTGCGAGCTTGTTGAGCATGCACTAAATCTAGATTAATAGACCTAGGGTTTTGTATAGCATTTTTTATTGCTTTTTCTGTAATTTCGTGAAATACGATTCGTTTAGTTTTATCGGGAGGTAGTTCTAAAACTTCGGATAGGTGCCAAGAAATGGCTTCTCCTTCACGGTCCTCATCTGATGCCAACCATACCATCTCAGATTTATCCGCAATCTTTTTTAGTTCCTTGATAGTTTCTATTTTATCCTCTGGTATTTCATAAATCGGTAGAAAATCCTTTTCTATAATAACAGCTTTATCATCTTTTTTTAAATCGCGTACATGACCATACGAGGCTTTTACCTCAAAGTCTTTCCCAAGATACTTTGATATGGTTTTAGCTTTTGCAGGGGATTCTACGATAACTAAATTTTTTGCCATCCCTTTTAAAACTGCAAAATTGAAATTTTTTGATTTTCAAAATGATTTTTTTTTAACTTTATTTCCTAAAAACTTAATTATCAGTACTTTATGCTTATTTTTTAAAAATTTGAACTTCTCCTAAACTTATTTAGTAATGAAATAGGTATTTTTATGCCATGTATGATTTAATCATTGTAGGTGGTGGAATAGTTGGCTTGACAATTTTACGAGAAGCTATTCATCAAAAACTAAAGACTTTACTTATTGATGCTCAACAAGTTGGAAAAAATACTTCTTATGCGGCTGCTGGCATGTTGGCTCCTATCAATGAACTAGAACACGGTGAGGAAATCTTACTTTTTGCGGGGCTTCAATCGGTTCCTTTATACATTGAAATTGAAAAGGATTTAGGAGATATAGGCTTAGACCGTAAAGGTACTCTCGAAATTGCTCTGACTGCACATGATGCTCAATATTTAAAACGTGAATTTCTTTATAGAAAAAAATTAGGGCTCAACGTTCAATGGCTCGAAAAAAATGAACTTCTTGAAAAAGAAAGTTTTTTAAGTTCTAATATTTGTGGCGGCATCTTTTCAGATAGTGAATGGCAAATTGATAATCGGCTTTTATTACAAAAACTTCAACATTATGCTCTACAAAATGGAGCAGAAATCATTGAAAATCAAGCTGTTATTAATTGGAATTCCCGTTCCTCTTACTTAACAGTCTATTCATCAGAATACTCTTGGGATGCTCAAAATATAGTTTTTTGCATGGGCTACTCTCCCATGGAAATGTTTCCATTACCCTATGTAGTTTATCCCGTTAAAGGGCAAATGTTAAGTGTAAAAAAAAATCCTTCTTTACTTCATTTAGAACACGTCATAAGATTTAAAACCCGTACTTTGGGAAATGGTTATATTGTTCCCAAAAAGGATAGAATTATTTTAGGTGCAACTAATGAAGAAATGGGCAACCACCGAGCTATAACCGCTGGTGGCATGATGGATATTCTTAGAAAATGTTATGCCGCTGTCCCAGCTATTTATGATTTAGAAATTCTTGAAACCTGGTCAGGTCTTAGACCCGCTACTCAAGATAGACATCCCTTCCTTCTCAAGGCTCATCACAAAAATGTTTATTACCTGAATGGATTTTACCGTAATGGTTTTTGTTTAGCACCCATTTTTGCTCAAAATTTTATTAAACTTTTACTAAATCAAGATTTAGACCCCATCATTAAACATTTTGTTAAGTTCTTGTAACTCTATCCATAAACAAACTTTTTCAGAATGTGATTGATGCGGAATGTCCAGTTAACACAAAAAAAAATTAAATTTATAATTTTTGACAAAGAAAATTTCCATATATTTGCGAAAAAAAATAAATGCGAGAAGAAATCATTAAAGCCTACAAAGACGTTTTGTTAAAAGGAATTGAAAGCGTGAATACCTACACTGTATCAAAAGCGGCAGGTATCAGCGAAAAAGAATTTTATAAATATTTTAGTTCAGTTGATGCAGTGGGAAGAGTGATATGGGCAGACCTTTTTGATAAAGTTCAAGAAGAGTTGAGCCAATCAGAGGTTTATAAAGAATATGGTTCCCGAGAAAAAATACTTGCATATTTCTTTACTTTTTTTGATATTGCTTTACCAGAAAAAGCATTCATGCTAAAAACGTATCTCAAACCGAACATTATACAAGATTATAGAAAAAAATACAGAGAATATGTTGCTCATTTAGTAGAAGAAGGTATAGAAAAACAAGAAATTAAGGAACGTTTTACGTTAAGTAACTACTATCCTGAAATCATTTGGTTACTACATTTCCGGTTGTTATATTTTTGGTTACATGATAATTCTGAAAATCATGTAGATACAGAAAAAGCAATTGAAGTATTCTCAAAAGTACCATTAGAGTTGATGGGAGAAAATCTATTAGATAGTGTATTTGATTCCATTAAATTTACTTTTGAACGTTTTAACTTAGATAAAATTAAGTTATTTTAATAAAAAAGTTTTATACTATGGCAGAAGATAAACTACCTACGGGCAAAATTGAAAGGGCATCTAAATTTTTAAAAACAGGTTTAAAAGTAGGCTTAAATTATGCTAAGCACTACACCAAAAAAGCTTTTACAGACGTTTCAGATGATGAACTTGAAAAAGAAAATGCTAAAGAACTTTTTGATAGCTTTGCTTCGTTGAAAGGTTCTGCACTAAAAGTTGCTCAGATGCTTTCTCAGGATAGCATGAACTTATCTTCAAATTTTACTGAGCAATTTCAAAAAGCCCAATATTCTGTTCCCCCAATGAGTGCACCTATGGCCATTCAAACCTTTAAAAAATCTGTGGGAGAAAATCCTGAAAAAATATTTGATAAATTCAATCCTAATGCCGTAGCCGCAGCCTCCTTAGGGCAGGTTCATGAAGCATGGAAAGACGGTAAAAAATTAGCCGTCAAAATTCAGTACCCCGGCGTAGCTGAATCCATTAAATCTGACCTAAAGCTCATGAAGCCTATCGCTAAAAAAATTCTCAAAGTCTCTTCCGAAGAACTAGAACCCTATATGAACGAACTAGAAACCAAACTCCTTGAAGAAACCAACTACATCCAAGAAGTTAACAATTCCTTAGAATTTAGAGAAGCCTGTAAAGAACTCAAAAACATTGTTTTTCCTAATTATTATAAAGAACTTTGTACAGACCGTGTAATAGTCATGGATTGGCTGGACGGTGTTCATATGAAAGAGTTTCTCGCTACCAATCCAACTCAAGAACAAAAAAATTATTTCGCTCAAATTATTTGGGACTTCTACGAATTTCAATTTCATAAAATTAACAAAATTAACGCAGACCCTCACCCCGGTAACTTTTTATTTAGATCTGACAACACTGTAGGTGTAATTGATTTTGGTTGTACTAAAGTTTTTGCGGGAAAAGTTTACGAAGATTATTTCGGTTTAGCTAATTATGAACTTTATAAAGACCCAGAGAAGGTTCGAAAAGTCTTCTTTGATTTAGAAATCCTTAGACCTACAGACAGCGAAGAACGTATCAAAGAACTTATTGAACTTTTTTCTGTATTATCTAAAATGATTGCTAAGCCTTATCAATATAAAACGTTCTACTTTGGGGATTTAGAGTTCCTAGAAGAAGTAAACCAAATAAGTAAAATTGCTGCTTCCATCGGTGAAATCAGAGGGAAAAAAGATTTTCTTTTTGTAAATCGTACTTTCTTTGGTATTTTTTCTTTAATGAAAGAACTTAATGCAACTATCAACACGCAATGCCATTATTTGCCCTTCTTAAAATATGACTAGTCTGAACTTTTCGATAGACTGCTAACCATTTTAAATTTCCTAAGATATGCAATAAAAATTTTGTGGTCTGAACTTTTTGCGTTTCTAATGTTTTTATTTAAATTGTATGAAAGTTCTCGTATTATCCACTTCACATAGAACAAATAGTTCTACGTTCAGAGCGTCTAAGTATTTAGAGCACTTACTTTTACAACAAGGTTTTGATGCCCAGATAATTGATTTTGTGGGGGATGATATACCGCTAATAGGTAAAGCTGACTTGAATCCCCAGAATTTAAGTGATTTTCAAAAAAAATTAATTGACCGTTGGAATGAAGCTAACATCATATTGATTGTAACACCTGAGTACAACTGGGGCTTAAACGCAAATGTAATCAATTTATTTCATCAATTAGGTAATCATACTTTTAAAAAATTATTTGATAACAAAATTTTTGCAATAGCTGGTGTATCTTCAGGTAGAGGAGGAAGAATGCCCGCAATTGACTTGATGGTAATTATTTCTAAGCTAATTAGTTTCTTAAATCAATATTCTTTTGTTTCACCCAAAATTCTTGAACTGCATGAAGTACCGTTCAATTTAAATGAGAAGGGCGAAATTATTACAGAAGCATTATTTGAAAAAAATGCAAAAGATTTCGTTGAATATTTAAAAAATATTGCATTAAAATGGAATTTTTAATTTTTTGTTAATCAATCCCCTTATTGCAACAAAAATTAAAAACTCTGGTTTTTCTAGTAGAAACTGTATACAAAAATTTTTAAAAAAATTTTGCAGGTATAAAAGTAAATTATTTAAGTTTGCGATTAATTTTTTAGTGAAGTTGGAAAGTATCCGAAAAAACGTTTGTCCAATGTTGAAGAGAATAATTTTAATACTAATTATTATGGTGGGTTCCCTACAACCCAACCTGTTAGCTCAACAAAATCACAAGGTGAAACATCTGTTAAAGAAAGCAGATCACCTTTTCATGCGGCGCCATAGTGCTGAAGCTGCTGAAGCTTATAAGGAAGTTTTGAAGCTTGACCCCAATAATACGCACGCAATGAGAAGAATTGCTAGGTGTTATTGGTACATGCATCAATTAGAGGAATGTATCAAGTGGTATGAAGCAGTTATCAATCAAGACCCCGAGCATAATGACACTACCTATTTTGATTTAGGTCTAGCTCTAAAAAGAGAAGAAAGATACGCTGAGGCTAAATCTGCTTTTCAAACCTTCCTTGAAAAATATGAACACAATGACCATTTCAGACAGCAAGCTGAACTAGAAATTAAAGGTTGTGATTACGCAGAAGTAGCTAAAAAAGAAGACCCCAAGTTCATGATTACTGAAATCAACATCAATTCTGCGTCAGGAGATTTTAGCCCACTGATTTACTCTGTAAAAGGAGATTCCTTTTTAATTTTTACTTCCCATCGCCCTGGCGTAAAAGGTGGTAAAGATAAATTTAGAGAAAATGGTGAAGAAAGGTTCTCTGACTTATTTATAGCAAAAAGAGAAACAGATTCAACATTTAGTAAAGTAGAAAATTTAGGGAAACGGATTAATACCAAAGCAAATGACGGAAACGGAGTAATTGCTCCCGATGGTGTAACTTTATATTTTACTATTTGTGGTAAAGGAAGAAAAGGCAAACATCACGGTTGTAGTATTTATCAATCTACATTCAATCAGGAATCCAAAACATGGAGTAAAGGCGTTTTAGTAGAGGGAATCAATGGGCAACATGAAGTGGTAGTTAATTCAAGAGGTAAAATAAAAAAAGTTCCAACTTATGATGCTCAGCCCACATTATCTCCGGATGGAAATATTATGTATTTTGTTTCTGATAGACCCGGTGGTGAAGGGGAGTTAGATATTTGGTATTCACAAAAGATAGGTAACGCATGGAGTACGCCTGTAAATTGTGGTAAAACCATCAATACCCCATTCAATGAAACGCATCCCCATATCGCAAAAGATGGCAAAACCATGTATTTTTCTTCTGATGGTCGTTTAGGCTTTGGTGGCTATGATATCTACTACGCTGAAGGTGCATTAAGTACATGGAATGAACCTAAAAGTTTAGGCTACGGACCTAATTCTGCGGATGATGACTTCAGCGTTTATTGGTTGTTTCAAGATAGCTTAGGCTACTTTGCTTCTAATCGCCCCGGTAAAGGTTCTGACGACATTTACTTGATGAGATTTATTTATAGACCCCCCATCGAACTTTCTGTTCATGGCGTTGTACGTGATAAAACGACTAAACAACCTATTCCTTTTGCAACCGTTACCCTATTCAAAATCGGTGACCAAGACGGTAGCCTTATCCCTATTGATACCTTCAAAACAGACCAAACAGCTTCTTATAAATTCCCCCTTGAAAAAGAATCAGATTATAAACTTGTAGGAAACGCTCCTGAATATTTAGCTAATGAAGAAATGGTTTCAACTAAAGGAATTAAAAAATCTACTGACCTTGAAAAAGATATTGATATCTTCCTTGAAAGAATTCAACTGGGCAAGCCAATTGTTCTCCAAAATATTTACTATGACTTTGATAAAGCAGATTTAAGACCAGAATCGAAAATGGAATTAGACCGGCTCATCAAACTTTTAAATGATAATCCTACTATAACCATTCAAATTGGTTCTCATACGGATACTAACGGTTCTGAAAAATACAACATTAAATTATCTCAAAGAAGAGCCAAAGCCGTGGTCGATTATTTAGTAGCTGCTGGTATTGACAAAGATAGATTGGATGCTTTTGGATACGGTGAATCTCAACCTGCTGTTTATCCTGAATTATCTGATGCCGATGAACAAGCAAACCGTAGAACCGAATTCAGAATCAATACCTTTGATTATAAACCCAAAGAAAAAAATACTGAAAAAATTAAAAAAA
>Ga0068706_1001029_pt1 | contig 11903 bp, 14 predicted proteins | sample YNPMSBMetaG_FD_65632 | JGI IMG/M metagenome (GOLD analysis project Ga0068706, IMG submission 65632) | Anoxygenic and chlorotrophic microbial mat microbial communities from Yellowstone National Park, USA - YNP MS-B MetaG | ecosystem: Environmental > Aquatic > Thermal springs > Hot (42-90C) >...
AAAAAATATCAGTTATCTTTTCTGCTAAATAAAGAAACTTGTTAAAAATAACCTCCAAAAAAGACATCTGTTAAATTTCTAAATTTTTCAAAAATTTAAAAATCACCTCTTCTTCAAATAGATTTCCTATTACCTGAGCGCCGATTGGCAAATTATTTTTAAAGCCTATATTAAAACTTAAAGCTGGCAAATAAGCTAAATTAACTGAAACCGTAAAAACATCAGACAAATACATAGACAAAGGATCCCTTGTCTTTTCTCCTATCTTAAAGGGCAAAGTTGGAGAAGTAGGCATTAAAATTAAATCTACTTCTTTAAATGCTTTTTGAAAATCTTCAAAAATATACCTTCTTATTTTCAAAGCTTTCAAATAATAAGCCTCATAATAACCATGAGACAAAACAAAAGTCCCAAGCAAAATCCTCCTTTTAACTTCTTGTCCAAATCCTTCCTTTCTTGAATTAAAATATCGATCAAGTAAATTAGTATCTTTGGAAGATAAACCATAACGAATACCATCATATCTCGCTAAATTAGAGCTAACCTCTGCTGTCATAATTAAATAATAGCAAGCTAAAGAATAATTCAAAGATGGCAAAGATATTTTTTTAATAATAAAATTGTTTTTAATCTTCTCTAAAAAAGACCAAAAATTTTCTTTCACCGCTTCTTCAATTCCTAAACCAAAAACTTCTTCTGGTACTCCTAAAACCTTAACCTTTTTATCTTTTTCAATATATTGACTTGATGTACTATCAAAACTATCTTTGCCACTAATTATTCTAAAAATTAAAATTAAATCTTCTAAATTTCTGGCCAGGGGACCTATTTGATCCAAAGAAGATGCCATAGCTATAAGTCCATAACGAGAAACGCTTGAATAAGTTGGCTTAAGTCCATAAATTCCGCAAAAAGAAGCTGGTTGTCTAATTGAACCTCCTGTATCAGAACCTAAAGAAGCCGGAACCAATCCCGCAGAAACTACAGCAGCTGAACCACCAGATGAACCACCTGGAACTCTCTGATTATCAAAAGGATTATAAGTTTTAAAGAAAGCAGAGTTTTCTGTTGAAGACCCCATAGCAAATTCATCTAAATTTGTTTTACCAATAATTACTGCTCCTTTTTCTTTAAGTCTTTTAACAACAGTAGCATCGTAGCAAGCAATATAATTTTCTAATATTTTTGAACCAGCAGTACATCTTTCTCCTTTTACTAAAATATTATCCTTTATAGCTATAGGAACTCCCCATAAAGGTAAATCATGTGGTTTATTTTTTAACTCTTCAATTGTTTTTTGAGCTAATTTTTCAGTAAAAAATAAAAAACCTTTAATTTTTTCATCTTCTTTTTTTAAAAATTCAAAATAATGATGATAAAAATCTTCCAAGCTTACGTTTTTTAAAATATTTTTAATATCTGAAATTGTTAAATTTTTAAAATTCATTTTAGAATATCTAAAAGCAAAAAAATTAATTTAATTATTTAAAAAAACTTTTTAAACTTTCCCAAAGATTTTCAAAAAAACTTTTATTTTCAAAAATTCTTTGATAATAAAACATTAAGCCTAAAGTATTTAAGAAAATTCTTTCCTTAAAATTAAGAATTTTTTGTTGATCATTTTCAATTTTTACAGGATAACCACAGTATTTCTTTAAAAGAACATCTATTTCTGGAACATAAGAACCTGCCCCAATTAGATAAATACCAGCAGGAATTCTAAAATCTTCTTTTATTTTTTTAAACATTTCAAGAAGATTATTTTTTTTAGCATAGTTTGAAAAATATTTTTCAAAAAGTTTAATAAAGTTTAGATAAGTAAGACTTTGTTTCCCTAATCTAATCTTCATTTTCTTTTTATTTTCAGCTGAAGAATTAATTTGTTCAAAGATCAAATTAATTTCTTCGGCTGAAACAGAAAAATTAATAGCTAAGTCCTCTATAATATCCCCAAATCCAAATTTCAAATTTTGAAAAAAAACTATTTTCCCTTCTTGAAAAATACTAATATTAAAAACTCTATAACCAAAGTCAACTAAAATTACGCCGGTTTCTTTTTCTTTCTTTGGAATTAATACATAAGAAGCAGGCAAAGGATTGGGCAAAATCAAAGATGGTTTTAAGTTGCTGTTTTCAAAAATATCTTTTACTTTATTAATCATAGACTTAAGACCTTGGATAATTAAAAAATCAACCTCAAGTGTTCTTGCTTCCATCCCTAAAGGATCTCTAACTTTTATATTCAAATTATCAAGAGAATAAGAAATGGGTTCTTCAAATAAAATTTCATAACTAGTAGATGCCAAAGATGCTTTGGCCAAAAGATGGGTTTTTTTAATATCTTCTTGGCTTACATATCTATCGCTTACAGAAATTCTGCCTTTCGATTTTTGAGATATAAAGTAAGAAGCAGAAAATGATATAAGCAAATTAGTAGGTGTTTCACTTACTTGAGAAGAAATATTTTTAACTGTTTCAATAATTTCTTCTTTAAAAAGATCGTAATCAATAATCTCTCCGTCACTAAAGGATTCAATATTTTTAGATTGTCTTGTTAAAATAATTAAAGACCCTTGTTCATCTTCCTCTCCAATACAAAATTTCAATAATTTACTACCAATATCTAAGGCAAAAAATTTTTGTTTCATCTATTTTTCTCCCGGATATTTAATCTCTTTAATATATCTTTTGCCTAATTTATAAGCTTTATCAAATGGCCAACCCTCTTTCATTTTTTTATTTATAAAATAACCAAGCTTTAAACGATAAAGACGATTTTCTTTTTTTGCTCTTTCATTAAGCGGCTTTTGTCTAAACATTTTCTTTTTAACTTCAGAAACAACACCGCTTTTATTAAATCTCTCAATAAATCTTCTTAAAAATTGAGTTGGCGATTCGTTGGATTTTTTTTCAGTTTTGACTCTCATTTTTTATTTTTTTATAAATTTCCTCAATTGATTCATTTGGTTTATTAATTACGACTGAATGTATTGAACCACCTTTATCGGAAAAAAATCTCGGAATAATATGAAAATGCAAATGAAGTACTGCTTGACCTGCCAATTTACCCTCATTTATTCCTAAAGTAAAACTATCAGTATTTAAAGCTTTTGAAATATCAATCATGGTATCTTTAATTATCTTTATGAATTCAGAAGACAGCTCGTCTTCAAATTCTTTTAAATTAGAAAAATGAACCTTGGGGATAACCAAGCTATGACCAGGAGCATGAGGATTAATATCTAAAAATGACATAAAATTTTCTGATTCTTTTATTAAATAAGAAGGAATTTCCTTATTGGCAATTTTACAAAATATACAATCAGTCATTATTTTTTAAAATTTTTTTTAAGTCTTTGACCAGATGTTTAATTTTTAATATTTCCTGATTCCCATATTCCATATTTTTCAAAATTACCTCTTCTTTGCCTAACTCTTGAAATCCAAATATTAAAGCGTATTTAACTTGGTTTTTATTAGCATAATCAAGTTGCGAACTTAAACTAACTTTAAAGAAATTAGCCAAAGGACAAAAACCAGCTTCTTGAAGCTCAAGATAAACACTAAAAGCCTTGTTCCTTATTTCTTCACCTGCAAAAGCTATAAAAATTTTTGGTTTATTAATCTTAAATAATTTTTGATTTAATTTATCAAGAACAATTTTTAATCTCTCAACGCCAAAAGCACCTCCAAAAGAAGGCAGAGGCTGAGAAGAAATAACTTCTCCCAAATCATAACGACCACCACTAGCTAAAGCTACTTTTTCTCCATCAACAAATATCTCAAAAACTGTTTTTTGATAATAATCAAAACCTCTAACTAAAGTTTTATCAGGAAGATAATTTATTTTAAAATAATCCAATAGTTCAAGAACTTTCTGAAAATGAATTTCACAAGACTTGCAAAGATAATCTAAAATATTTGGAGCTTCTTCTTTTAATTCTTGATCTTTTTCGTTTTTACAATCAAGCATTCTAAGCGGGTTAATTTTTAATCTTTTTTGGCAATCAGAACACAATTTTCTTTTTAAAGGTTTATAGTAAGAAAGCAAAGCTTTTTTAAATTTAGACCTACACCTTAGACAACCCAAGGAATTAATTTTTACAACATGGTCCTTAATTTTCAAATTAGTTAAAAATTTGGAAAATAAATAAATTATAAAAAAATCGGCAAAAGCATCCTCTGTATTTAAAATCTCAAGGCCCCATTGAGTGTGTTCTCTTAATCTGGCATACTGAGGTCTTTCTTTTCTATACATTTTTTGGACATAAAATAAATTTACTGGTTGGGGCCAAGATCCCATACCATTTTCAAAATATGCCCTTACTATTTGAGAAGTTGATTCAGGTCTTAAAACGTAAGATGTTTTATTTTCTTTACCTTTTAAATAAAACATTTCCTTTTCAACTACATCTGATGTCTGACCTAAGCTTAAAGTAAAAGTTTTCTCATCCTCTACAATTGGAGTTTCTATATACTTGAAACCATATTTTAATGAAAAATCAATCATCAAATCCTTTAATTTTAAAAAATAATCTGAATCCGGATAAATTATATCTTTCATACCTCTTGGAGCTTGAATTTTTATCTTCATCTTGACAATGCTTGAGATAATTTAATTAAAGAAAAATGAAAAACAACTCTTCCAGAAATATCTTTCTTTTTTACTGGTCCCCATTTTCGTGAATCATAACTTACTTCTCTGTTATCTCCCAAAACAAAATATTCATCATTTGAAAGAGTGATCTCTAAATCCCCGAATGTATAATGCCCATTTAGATAGTTTTCGTCTAAAACAAATCCCCCTGGATTCTCTTTGTTAAAAATTTTAATTTTTGAATCTTTAATTTCTATTCTTTCTCCAGGAAGACCAATTATTCTTTTAATATAATAAACTTTTTTATCAACAGGAGGTCTGAAAACAATAACTTCACCTCTTTCAGGATTTCTAAAAAAATAAGATAATTTATCTATAATTAAATAATCATAGTTATAAAAATTAGGCTCCATGCTTTGACCTTTAACTAAAAAAGGTTCAAACAAAAAAAATCTAACCGGTAAAATCACCAAAATCAAAACTAAAAAAGTTTCAATAAAATTAAAAATACTTTCTTTTTTCATTTAAAAAATATTTAATTTTAAAATAATTATATCATAATTTCCTAATCAAATTGATATTTTTAAAAATTACTTAGTTAGTTGATATAAACTTTTGATTTCTAAATCAGATAGAACACGATTATAAACTCTTAATTCATCTATTATGCCAGAAAATATATACCACGATGAAGCATCATAACATTCTCTGCCAACATATAAAGGAGCTGTACCAGAAGAAGCAACAGAATTAGTATAAAGAAAACTATCCAAATTGGAATTTACATAATTTCCCAATTTTCCTCCACCAGCAAAAGAAACAGTATGATACCATGTTCCAGTTGAAAAAACAACCATCCCATAACCTCTGTTAACTACCCAACTTGAAGGAGAAACCCCAATTTCTGTTTCAATTCTATTATCAGAATAAATTCCTGTTTTATAACCATTTGTACTCCATCCTTGCCTACACTTGGATAAAATTTTTTGATCTCTGCTAATCGAGCTTAATTTTAACCATGAAATAATAGTAAAAGTAGAAACCGGTAAAGAAGGAGAATGAGTAACACTAATATAATCATCTGTTCCATCAAAATTTAAAGCTTTAGCAATTTTACCTTCAACCCATAAAGGAGGGGTATTTCCATCAGAATTGGTTGTTGAAGCATCAAGCAAAACTCCATTGTTTCCATAACCACTTAAATCTTTCGTAGTAGTTCCTGTTCCTTCTTCAAAGGGAAAATATAAAACTAAACCAGACTGAGGAGAAGGAAAATCTAAAGAGCTTCCCACCTCATATAATGTTGGCTCAAAACCCCCATCAAATGCTAACTTAGAATAATTTCCCGGATCTTCAAATCTAGCTGTTAGTTTATATTTTCCATTTTTTACTTGATAAGCATAAAAATAATCACTGTTGTTTAAAGGGTCTGTAGGCAAAGATTTAAAGGTTATAGTTTGGCTTAAAGTAAAATCAACAGGTATCCATCCGCTACCATTCAAATTTAAATAACTACTTATCTTCTTACATCTATAGGAGAAAGGGGAGAAAACTGGAATCAAATTATAATTTGAACATGTTAGACTGGAATCAGGCAAAGAAACATAAATAACATTTTCATCTCCTAAATAAACATCTTCGTTTGTTTGAAGAATTGTTTTTAAGGTTAAATCAACAAGATGTAAGTCATTTATTCTTTTGGCATCTCTAGCTTTTTGGGCAAAACTAGATTCATTCCAAATAAATAAGAAAAAAGACAATAAAATAAGAATAACTGATAAAACTACTAAAATTTCTATAAAAGTTATCCCTTTTTTATCTTGGCAAAATTCCATAGATAATACCTAAACAAAAAATAATAAGCAAAGTAATTATTAAAAAGTTTGAAAATTTAAAATATTTTTTTTCCTTAAGCCTTAAATAAATTAAACTTATGATTATTAAATTAAATCCTAAAAAAATTCGACTAACAAAATCAACCAAATCAATTAAATTTTGAAATGGCTCAAAAAAAGCTAAAAACAAAATTGAGAAAAACATTATCCAATTAACAATTTTTATATTTAAGTTGTAATCATAAATAAGTCCTCTTTTTAAATAAAAAGCCATATCTACAAAAGTAATATTTAGGGTTATCAAAAATATAGAGACAAAAACTAACCAACTAGGCAAATAAGCAATGAAACCTTCAGAAATTTTATCCTTGATATTAAAACCCAAAAAACCTACCACAACTAAAGAAAAAATTAAATAAATGAAAGCAATAGTTAGAAGAGAAAATAAATTAACTAAAAAATAAGATTTTTTATCTTTCCCAATCAAATCAATAACTACCGGTAAAGCAGAGATACCAGAAAAAGCAAAAAGAATTATACCATAAGGGAGCAAAGGCTTGGATGAATTGAAAAAAGCATTTTTAACATTTAGCAAATCAACGTTGGGCAAAAGAAAAATTGTAATTATCAAAAATAAACAAATAATACTTAAAGTTAAAAAAGTCTCCATCTTAGCAAGAATCTTAATATCTTTTAAAATAAAATAGATATTAAAGACAGCAAAAATTATTTTAGCTAACAATGGATCTAGTTTAAAAAAATATGACCAAAGATCCTTTATAAAATAAAAATAAATCAAAAAAACTCCCATCATGCCAAAATAATCAAAAAACCAAACTATATGCTTTATATATTTATTAAGATAAATACCTGCAAGTCCTGGAAGATTATGTTTTGAAGAAGATTGGAATAAAATTTCTCCGAAGATTAAATGTAAAATCAAAAAACCAAAAAACCAAAAGATTAACCAATAAAGAAAATAATAACCGGATTGATAAAAAGTATAAGGCAAGAAAAAAACTCCTAAACCTATAATCGTACTAACCAAAATAAAATAAGACTTCCAAGCCGCTTGGGTCATTATTCTTTTCTAATTAATCTTTCAAAATAATTAAGAAAAGTTAAAATTAAAAGACTAAAAATAGTTGAAAAAAAAGCTTCTGAATAATAACCCAAACCAATAGCTGCTCCTATTGCAGTAGTTACCCACAAAGAAGCAGCAGTAGTTAATCCAATCACTTTTTCTTCATGAAGAAAAATAACTCCTGCACCCAAAAACCCTATACCAACTACTAAATTAGACAAAACTCTTGCAGGGGAAGAAGAATCTATAGCAAAACCTAAATAAGCAAAAAGACAAGCTCCTAAAGAAACTAAAGCAAATGTTCTGATACCAGCTTGTTTTTTGAAAAAACTTCTCTCTGTTCCTATAAAAGCTCCTAAGCAAAGAGATAAGAACAATCTATAAACAATTTCCCAATCTATGAAGTTAAAATAATTCATTTTTCAATATCTTTAAATATTAAATTTATAAAATTATCAATTAATAAATTAGGATTTTCTTCCCAGATTATTTTACCAGGCCCTCTTTTTGCTTTTTTTACAATATCTTGAAAATATTCTTCTGTACCGCCCGAATTAACCAAAACTGCCATTGGTTTATCTTCTTCAAAAGCAGCTGTAAATTCATTTAAAGTTCCTATCCTACCACAAATAAACAATACACCATCTCCCATTTTAATCAAAAGCAAATTTCTACCACTGTAGCCTTCGCCGCTGTATAAAATTACATGATGATAATCAACTGGCAGTCTATATAAATTTACATGCTCTTTATAGCTTCTTGCAGGTGAAATACCAACTACAAAACCATTATTCTCAAAAGCGCCTTTAGCAACCCACAGAGGAACTCCTGTTGTTGCACCTGTTAAAACTACACAATTTTTAGAAGCTAAGTATTTTCCTATTTCATAGGCAGTCTCATGTATTCCTTTTTTACAGGGGGTAGTTACAGCTGCTCCGGAAATTACTACTTTAATTTGAGGAAAATTTTGAACCATTTTTAAATATTTTTATATTCTAAAACATCATCCGAAATTAAAAAAAGTTTTTTCTTTTTTCTTTTAGTATTAGAAGGCTTTTTAGATAAAAAATGATTTATTCCAGAAATTCTTCTTAAAATTTTTTTATTCCTTGAAATTTTAAACCTTTTTAAAAAAGACTTTCTTGTTTTTGGCATTTTTAATTCAGCTTTCATATTTAACTTTAATTAAAATTAATGACCAGGAGTTAAAATAACTAAAAGAAAATTAGAAACTTTTTTAATATCTTGAACTAATCTAAAAGAAGTTATTTCTTGAATCATTGATAAAAAATTTCTCATTTTTTCTTCTGCTAAATCGTCAAAATTCCTTTCTCTTCCTTTTAAAATTAGTCTTATTTGAACTTGATGACCATCAGCCAAAAAATTTTTTACCATCTCGGCTTTTCTTTTTAAATCATAAGCAGCCTCTTTGAAACTAATTCTAACTTCTTTATTTTCTTTTTTACTTCTATGAAGTTTTCTTTCTTTCTTTTGTTTTTGATAAATAAAAAATCCATAATTACCTAATTTAACAACAATTGGATTTTGCTTCTCATTAATCAAAATCAAATCAAGCTCTTTTTCTTCAGCAATTGCTTCAGCTTCTTTTAATGAAAAAATACCTATCTGTTTATTGTCCTTATCTATCAGCCTTATCTTATCTGGATTGATTTTTAAAATCTTTGGATCAATCAGTTTAATGTTAAAATTATATCATAAATTTAAAAAATTTTTAATCAAACAATGATTATCCTTGGCATAGAAACAACTTGTGATGAGACAGGAATATCATTAATTGAATGTGAAAATAACAGATTGAAAATATTGAAAAATGAGCTAGCCAGTCAGTATAAAGTTCATAATAAATTTGGCGGGGTTGTTCCTATTTTAGCCGCAAGAGAACACACAAAAAATTTGCCCATACTTTTAAAAAAAATAAATCAAGATTTTAATCTTGAAAAAATAGATTATTTAGCTTTTTCTGTTGGCCCAGGACTTTTGCCTGCTCTTATAGCTGGGAAAGAATTTGTAATAAAACTAGCAGAAAAATTAAACAAAAAAATTATTCCAGTAGATCATCTTTCTGCTCATTGGTATTCAGTTTTAATCAAAAATAAAAGTGGGTGGCAAAAGATAAAACAAATAGATTTTCCGGCTTTAATCTTAATAGTTTCTGGTGGTCATACAAATTTATATTTATTTGAAAATTGGGGAAAAAGAAAAAAATTAGGACAAACATTAGATGATGCAGCAGGAGAATCATTAGATAAAGCAGCAAGGATTTTAAATCTTGGATATCCCGGAGGTCCACAGATAGAAAGAATGAGTAAATTGGCAAAAAAATATTACATGCTGCCAAAGCCAATTTTAAACAAAGGTTACAATTTCAGTTTTTCAGGATTAAAAACTGCTTTCTCGGAATTAGTTAAAGAAATAAAAAAATATCAAAAATTAAATCAACAAACAGTAGCTGATTTATCTTTTTCCTTTCAAAAAACCGTTTTTGAAATTTTAATTTACAAAATAAAAAAAGCTGTTTCAGAATTTAGTCCTAAAACAATAATTGTTGCTGGAGGGGTATCAGCAAATCAAACTTTGAGAAAAATGATTAAAAATGTATTACCAAATTTTAAAATTTATTTTCCAGAAAAAACATTAGCCACAGATAACGGAGTAAATATTGCTTTAGCTGGTTATCTTCTTGTTAAAAATAAAAGAAAAGTTATTGGAGCCAGTAAGCTGGATGTCTATCAAAGATTACCTTAAGGAACATTTTTTACAAGTAGTTACAGCTAAATCAATTTTTAATCTTTCGGGTTCAATTGGATTCAAACATTTTTCACAAATTCCATAATTTCCTTTTTCAATTTTTTCTAAAGCCTTATTGATTTTTTCCAATCTTTTCTCTAAAATTTCTTTTTTTAAATAAATTTCTTGCTTAAATTCATATCTATTATCAATCTCATCTGAAGAGGAAACAGTTTCTTTTAAGATCTCTTGAGATTCTTCTTCATAACTTTCAAGCAGACTTTCAATTTCGGTCTTTTCTTCCTCTAACATTTTTTTAATTTTTTCTAAGTCCATTTTTAAAACTACCTAGATTTTAAAACTGAAAATATAATAGATAATCCATTTTCAGTAGTAGAATAAATAAGATAATCATCAATGGTTGTCCAAATTATTTTATAATTATTTCCAAAGTCTAAAATTCTATAAGATAACCCATTAATTTTTTTAGATTCAAAATTTTTCTTGTTAGGATAAAGTAATTCTGAATTCTTGTCTAAAAATAAAGTTTTTAAATCAGAAGCCATAGAATTCTTCTCCCATAAATTATTAAATTTAACAACTTTCTCTTTATCTTTTATTTCTAAAACTAAGATCGGATATTTTCTAACATAACCATAATAAACAAAAAAAGCATAATTTCCTGTAAGGGATTTTTTAAAATTATTAATTTCTGTATTTGAAATTTTAGTAGGTTTTATAAAATAATCAAAAACAAGAGAAAGATTAACTTTTTTATTTTGATAAAATATCCCTAACTCTAACAAACTATTAACATCAAGTTGTTTTCGAAAAAAATTCGAAAGCTCTTTATTTAATGAATTTAAATCTAAAGATAACAAATTTATAACTTCTAATTGAAAGTAATTATTCAAAAAGACATCTTCAGGTGATTGCCAAAAATTATTAGAAGATAATAAAACATTTGTCAAAGAAGAGGTGGTATTTTTATTATTAGAAGCTAAAATAGAGGTGGTTGACTCAATCTTAGTTGATGTAGAATCTTGAGTTTTCGTAGAAACTGTAGTTTGAATTTTTGAAGAAGTCGATAAAGTATTTGTAGACTTCAAAGAAGCAATGTCTTTTTTATCTTCTGAGGATGTTGGAGTTTTAGATTTTAAATCTGTAGAAGTTGAGATTTTAGATGACGTTGAAGTTTTAGGCATAGTTGAAATATTTGAAGATGTTGAAGTATTGGAAGATATTGAAGCGTTGGAAGATGTTGAAATATTAGAAGATGTTGAAGTCTTGGATAAAATTGATTCTTTGGAAATTGATTCTTGAGAAAATGATTCTTTAGAAAATGTAGCTAAAGTTGAAATATTAGTGGAAACCAAAGAAGAAGTAACGGTTTTATTTAAAGAAATCATATTTAAAGAATCAGTAGCCTCGGATTTTTCTTGATCTTGTTTTTCTGAAATATTAACCGAAGTAGAAAAAGTTGAAGTAGTTAAAGTCGTAGGCTGACTTGTGGTTTGATTTTTAATTTTTTGAGCTAAAGAGGACAAAACTGGCTTTTCAAACTCAGAAGACTCATTAACTTTTGATTTTTCTCCTTTAAATAAAGAAAAGCTTAAATTAATTTTTTGATAAGGCTTAA
>Ga0068706_1001038_pt1 | contig 11853 bp, 8 predicted proteins | sample YNPMSBMetaG_FD_65632 | JGI IMG/M metagenome (GOLD analysis project Ga0068706, IMG submission 65632) | Anoxygenic and chlorotrophic microbial mat microbial communities from Yellowstone National Park, USA - YNP MS-B MetaG | ecosystem: Environmental > Aquatic > Thermal springs > Hot (42-90C) >...
TCGTTCATCTTTTTCTAATCAATTTCAGAGTTTTATTTTTGCAATTGCTCAATTAAGCTCTACCGTAATTTATTATTCAGATAATACACAAACTGTGGAAGCATTACCTACTAACGGTCCTCTACGACCCTATGGTAATTTAAGAATTGTAGGCAATCGCGGAGCAAACAATGTCATATTTCAACCTACTACCATAGGAATTGCGGGTATACTTAGAGATAGTGCTTCTTATACCTCGGGCGACCTCATTTTTACAGGTAGTACCTTAATTTTTTCAACTGCTAGTACTGTCCCTCATTTATCTGTGTATAAATTTTTTAATTTTAATAATGTTGCTTTTGTTGGAGGAGAGTCTAGATTTGCCACTTTGGTGAACATATCTGGGAATTTGAATATAGCAAGCGGAGCTTTTGTGGGATTCTTTGCGAATGGAAGCCCTTATGCCTTTACCGTTGCTGGTACAACAATGATAGACCAAACGGCTGCATTTACGGGAGCAAAAATTCGCTATTCAAACGCTACTGCAAAAAAGGGAAAAATTAACGATTTGGTTTTAAACGGGTCGCAGGCTTACCAAGTTTTTGGAGGAGTTACAACTTATGTTGCTTATATTGAAATTAATGGGAATATTACTAATAATAACACTAATCCATCCACTGTAATTACTAATAACTTAGTTTATGCTCATCTCAATTCAATTTCCACCACCAAAACCATAGGAGGTATTAATCCATCTATTTTCGGATTTACCGTCAAAATGAATGGACCATGGGCTTTAAATCAAAATTTAGTTTTAAATTGTCCTACTAAAACATCGTTTTATTTAAATAATGCTTCACTTAACTTAAACGCTTTTAATATAATTTCACAAGGAGCTGGTGCTCCACATTTTTTAGATTATTTGCCTTCTAATGTGACTATGCCGCCTGCCACTAATCCCTTTTGTTCTCATCCCCAAGTTATTAATTGGAATTGTGTAACAGCAGAAACCATATACGTATCAACAACAGGTAATAATTCCAATAGCGGTCTTAGTTGGGCTACTGCCGTAAGAGATATGAGAGTAGCAGTAAATAAAGTAGCTTATGGCGGTGTAATTATGATTGCCAACGGTACTTATACGGAGATCTTTTCTGTTAAAAAGAAAATGAAAATTGAGGGTTCAAGTCGTGTGAATACTATATTAGAAGCACCTACTGGTCTTTCTGCTCCTGTTGCTGGTTGTTCTGCTCCCAGTCAGCAGCAAGATTCTGCCATTGTTTTCTTTGATACTTTCTCCGATTCAAGTACCATCACAAACTTGAGAGTATCTCATAATGCTTCCCTTATACGAAGAGGAATTGTGGTTAATTATAACGTGAAAGGTATCAATATCATTGATAATGATGTAATTGGTACTTATAACCCTGGTTTTTGGGGTATTCCTGCATTGCCTGCTTATGTAGATTGTCCAACTACTTATGGAATGAATGCAAATTCTAGAGTTTATAATATCAATTGTATGACTAATTCAACGGCTAATATTATTGGAAATAATATTTCTGGATATGCATTTAGGAACGTAGGACTTTTTGAAGCGGGTGACTTGAATGAACAAACTATTATCCAAAACAATACTATTAGTAATACAAATGGGTTTAATGGCTCATCATCTTTATGGATTTATTACTCTACCTTTGTAAACGTTAAAAATAATTCAATAACAGGAACTAGTGGTGTGTTATCACAAACTTTGGATATTTCATCAGCTAAACCTTTACCAACTTCCAAGGGAATTATAAATGTAGAAAATAATACAATCAATGCATCAACTACTCAGAACTGTCAGCTATTTATAAACGAATGTGTAAACTTTGGTGATATTACCATTAAAAATAATAATATAACAGTGAGAAGTGGAAGTAAAGGTATTTCAATTCTTGCTTCCCAAAATATCAAAATTATCCAAAATACATTTACTCCCGTTAACAATAATTTTAAACATATTTCTGTGGATAACAAGGGTACTAATGTTTCCTATTCACCTGGTGTTGATATTTATGGCAATCAATTCAATTCTACAACAAGTTTAGGTGGTACCGCTGTCTATCTTTTTAAATCTAATGATCTTGTAGATTATGCTCAATTGAATTTAAATGGTACTTCTTTGGGCCATCCTGATAACGTCTATGCTAGTAATATCAGGCATTTTCTTGATTGTACTGAAAATTTAGGCTCAGCTGTAGATACCATTGACATGACAGGTGGTAACCAGTTCCCATTTGACTTGTATACAGTGGAAGAGCGTATAGTTCATAGAATGGATGACCCTCGTGGGGCTACCGGAGCTTCTTATCCAAGACCTATTGTTTTCGTAAAACCTAAAAATTATTTCATCAGTAACGAAAACTACATGGGAGATGTAATTCCCGTAGATAACCGTTCTATCCAAGACGGTATTGATTTCGCTGCAAACCACGACACTATAAACATCCATAGACAAAACTTTGTTTATCCTTCAGGTACTGAATTTGAAAGTACTGTTACTTTTAATAAACCGCTTGCCTTCCGTTGTAATAATTCAGGCGGTGACCCTACTGTGGATAGAAATATTCTAGTGAACTTACCTTCTTCAAATGATTCTATAACACAGTACAATAATTTCAATTTCTCGGATGGTCTTACTCAATCTTTAACATTTACTGTTTCACAAGGTGACTGGAATTTAAATGGTGGTGTGATAACTTTTGCAAATGCAAATGCCACACTTTCAGAAGCTTTAAACAATACTATACGGGGTTACACGGGTTGGATTCAAACTACGCGCAATATTGGCGCTCCTACTAATTTAGATGTAGCGGGATTTGGTGCTCAACTTACCTCAGCAGTCAATATGGGAACTACAACTATTCGTAGAGGTCACTGGGAACAAACTCTCCCAGGGGGATACCGCTCTATCATGCGCGTTTTTAATATCTCTCCTGCTAATAACTCTAATTTAAATGCGACTTTCCGCTTTAAATATGATCCTTCCGAACTCATGCCGGGACAAACTCCTGCAAACCTCAAACAATTCCGCTCCGGTTCTAATACCTCGCCATGGCATAACAATTATAATATTACAGGTTACGTCTTACAAGGTGGAACAGGAGCCTCTTATTATGTAGACTTTTCTGGTATCAATGCTTTTTCTTCCTGGACACTCGGCGAAGCTACACCTCTTCCCGTAGAACTTCTCTCCTTTAACGCAAATTTAGTTAATCGTAATGCTGTCCGTTTAGACTGGAATGTATCCAACGAAATCAACCTCTCTCATTACGAAATAGAAAAGTCCTATGACCTCATTACCTTCCAAAATAACTCCCAAAATATCCCTGCAACCGGTCAATCCGCTTATTATACATGGGATTACGAGCCTAAGCTTGGAGTAAATTACTACCGCTTGAAAATGGTTGACCTTGACGGTTCCTACAAATATTCAGAGGTTCGTGCTGTCGTAATTGATACTACTTATGACCTTTCCTTGTTAGTTTATCCTAATCCTTTCAACGATAACCTTCAAATTTCTCTTGCAGGTGCTAACAATTTACCTTGTGATATCTTCATTACGGATGCTATAGGTAGAACCGTCTATTCTCAACATATCCACGAATGGAAAGGTAATGCAACAATTGACCTAAATAGCTTGTCTTCAGGGGTTTATTACTTGAAAATACAAGCAGGCGATAAGACTATCGGTACTAAGATAATCAAAAACTAAATAAAAAATCTAAACTAAACGCTTTAAATTATAGCAAATCACGTATCTTTGAAGCCGCTATTTTTAAGCGGCTTTTTTTATGCATTTGTTTCACTATTTTACTTTATATCATTTTTCAGAAGAACTCAAAAAAAACATTCTTCATTTTACTTTGATAGATTGTTTTTCTCAAAATAAAGATGAAATCGTTTTTTATTTTATCTCTAACAATAAAACCGAAGCTCGATTTTTAGTTTTAAATTGCAATCCTGTTTATCCTTTTTTTTATTTAACTGCTGATTATTCAAAAGCTCATAAAAACATAGCAACTTTGTTTGAAGAGATTTTACATCAGGAAGTGTATTCCGTTCATATGGTTGAAGGAGAACGTGTGATTGTCATAAATTTAGAAAACTCAAATCAATTGATTTTAAAATTATTTGGCAAAACAAGTAATGTCCTTTATTTTCATAATGGGCAAGTAAAGGATATTTTTCGGCATAATTTAGAGGATGATTACAATTTTAAAATTCAACCCAATACGTCTTTTCGTACTTTTTTGGATTTTTTAAATCAAGAAAACTTGACCTACCAACAATTATTAAGTTTACCTTTTTGGGACAAATCTTTTAAGCAATTGATATTAAATCATGAAGCTGAGGGAGTTTCTGCTATTGAAACCGCACTCAAACTTTATGAAATCTATTTGCATCCTAAGTTTTATGTAAACCCAGACCCGCTCGACTTTAAACTTTTTTCCATTTATTCTACTGAGCAAGTTTATAATAATATTCTTTCTGCCTTACAAGCTTTTGCTAAGTTTTATTTTACAAATTTTCAGTTAAAAATAAAAAAAAATGAGATAAACAATTTTATTCAAGAAAAGATTAAACAATATGAATATAAAGTAAAGTCTAATCAAATATCTATTGAAAGCTTATTAAAGTCAAGAAGTTATGAGGAAATCGCTAATATTTTAATGGCAAATTTACATTTGAACATTACAAACCAAGATCAATATGAATTTGATGATTTTTATACCAATCAACGAATTGAAATTCGCTTAAAGCCTGAGTTGACACTGCAACAAAATGCTGAATGGTATTACCAAAAACATAAAAAAAGAAAAATTGAATTAAAAAAACTACAAGAAATGTTGAATATAAATGAAGAACAATTAAAAAAATGGCAGTCGTTATCAATGGAACTAGTTAATATTAATGACCATAAAAGTTTACAAAAGTGGCTTAAACAATATCCTGAATTATTTAATGAAGTGAAGGAAAAACCCAAAATTCGTTTACCCTATCGAGAATTTTTAGTTAATGGTTATCAAATTTGGGTGGGAAAGGATGCTAAGTCTAATGATGAACTAACCTTACATTATGCACAAAAAAATGATATTTGGCTACATGCAAAAGACGTCTCAGGTTCCCACGTAATTATTAAAATGCAAAAAGGAAAGGTTTTGCCGAATGAAATTTTACAACATGCCGCTGAATTAGCAGCTTATTACTCTAAAAATCGCCACCAAAGTGATGTTCCCGTGATTTATACCGAAAAAAAATTTGTTCGCAAAAGCAAAGGTTTGCCTCCTGGTAAGGTTATCGTTGAACGCGAAAACATTATTTTCGTTACTCCCCAATCGTATGAAAATATAAAAAATCTTTAAGGTCTTAAAATGTTTTTATGATTTAAATCTTTTATGATTTACCTAAAGCTGTTGACCATATTTCCCATGTGGCTTCTGCTTGTAAATATAACATCTCTAATCCATTTTTTATTTTGGCTCCATATTTCCTGCCTTCATTTAAAAAAGTCGTTAATTCAGGATTATAGATTAAATCATACAAATAATGTTCTGAGCTTATACAGCTGTAATCTATTGGCAATGTTGCATCTACATCAGGATACATTCCAACAGGTGTGGTGTTAATCCAAATTTTATAGGTTTTACCATACAAAGCAAAGTCATGCAACGGTATTTCGTTAGAATTTTGGGGGGTTCGGGCAATTGTTACAAAAGGAATCTTTAATTTTTTTAAAACGTAAATAACTGCTTTTGCAGCTCCGCCATTACCTATTACAATAGCACGTTGTTCTTTGATTTCATTCACAAAACCCAGAAAACTATTCTCAAATCCTATGACGTCCGTATTATATGCATGCCACTGACCATTTTGTTTACATAAAACGTTTGCTGCTCCAATTTCTTGAACTTCTTTGGATTGTACATCAACGTAAGATAAAATTTCAGTTTTATAGGGAACAGTTACATTTAGTCCAAATACTTCATCATTTTCCAGTAAAAACTTGACATCCGATATTTGATTTAACTCAAAAAGGTCGTATGAATGTGATAATTGTAGTTGATTAAATTTATTATGAAAATAGTTTTTTGAAAATGAGTGTTTTAGTGATTTACCGATAAGACCAAATTTCATATTTTAAAATACCGAAGGCGGGACTCGAACCCGCACAGCCTTTTTCAGGCCACAGGATTTTAAGTCCTGCGTGTCTACCATTCCACCACTTCGGCTTTAAGCAAAAATAAAAGAGCGGAAGACGAGACTCGAACTCGCGACCCTAACCTTGGCAAGGTTATGCTCTACCAACTGAGCTACTTCCGCTTATGTCAAAATGTAATTACCATGCAAAATTAGCCCCTTTAATTTAATTTTCCAAAAGTTTACTTGTATTTTTAAATTTTTTAATTTTTAATTTATTGAAAATCAATGAAAAAAAATTACATCTTGAAAGGGAACTCCTCTGTTACATACATATCCTCCCATTTTTTATTAACTAAATGACCGTAATAAGCATAAAATTCTTTTCTAAATAACTCAAAAGGCATGTCCTCAAATGTACCGTGGTCCATCAAATATTCCATAAATAAGTTTCCCTCTGCATTATACGGCTGAAATATGGAATCTTCTGTACCATTAAATTCAAGAGGTTCAACCCCAAATTTTTGGCATAGTTCTTTATTAAATGCAGGCGTTGCCTTTACCCAACGGTTGTTCAAGTACAACTCACAATATCCATGAAAAACTAATACATCGGTTCCTAAAATCCTTTCTATTTTTTCGGTTCCTAAATGATTTCTCACATTGGCAAAACCAAGTCGGGAAGGTATGCCTATTGCTCTTGCTAATCCGGCTAAAATGATAGATTTTTCTACGCAATAGCCCGTTTTTTTGGTTATTAAATAGCTTAATTTCAATGCATTAGGATGTAAAACTACTTGATAAGGATTATACTGAAATCCATCTCGTACCAACAAATATAAATTCTTTGCTTTTGTAATTAAATCTTCAGATGATATTTTAAACTCATAAATAAATTCTTTTACGTTATCTTCTTGATAATCAAAATAAAAAGTTGGTTTTAAGTATCTTTCCATGTAACAAAATTACAATATTATTTTTGTTTAAAAAAATTATTAAATTGCATGGATTTTTAAGATGATAAGTATCGTTTTGTATTACGTACCTATCTACGGCGCTTTTTTGATTTTATGGGGTTACTTAAACTCACGAGGATTGAGTAAATCAGAAAATTTAACTTGGTGGAATAAAACACTGATTAGAATAAGTAGTTTTTCTGGTTTTTTGGGTGGATTGATAACTATATTAGGAATTATGCACACTTTGATTATCAATTTGGGAAAATCCATTGCTATTCATGAATTTAACCATTCAGCGACTTGGGTCGTTTTAGGTGTGGGTGCTTTTGCAACTCTTATCTCCTTAGTTTTCTATTTAAAAACTCGTAAATTTTGGCCGGAACTGCTTATAACTATTTTAAGTATCTTAGAGGTAATTGCTTGTTTTATGATTATCGGTTACTTCTCTCGGTAAAAATTATTAAGTATAAATAATTAAACTCATTTTTTTTTGATTTTTAATTTGTCAATACAAAATTTTTGTATTACTTTTGTAAAAAAATTATTTTATGAAAAAATATTACTTTGTTTTCTTCTATATTCCTTACCTTGCTTTTACTCAAAGTTTTTATTGGAAACAAGTGAAAGAAAAAGAAATTACGAATTATGGTCAAAAATATATACAAGCGCAGCATTATTTGACCTATGAACTAAATCTGAATACAATAAAAAACATACTTCAAAATGCACCGCATGAGAATAACGTAATTGCGGAAAAAAGTAATTTAATCATAGAATTACCTTTCCCGGATGGAAGTCTAAAAAAGTTTAGAGTTTCAGAATCTCCTGTTATGCACCCAGATTTAGCTTCAAAATATCCAGAAATTAAAACTTTTGCAGTCAAAGGTTTGGAGGATGTTTATGCCACGGGACGTATTGATTACACTTATCAAGGGTTTCATGCGATGATACAAACCTTAGAAGGAACTTTATTTATAGACCCCTACGGTAATCAAACACAAACTTACTACCTAGTATATTGGAAACATGATTTTGTTACAGATAAAGTTTTTCAGTGTTTGGTAAGTGAAGAAATGATGCCTGAAAATCAAGGAATTATAGAAAAGACTCATTCACAAAGAGCGGTTGGTTCTGTTCAAAGGAAATATCGTTTAGCAGTAAGTGCAACGGGAGAATATACTGCTTTTCATGGGGGCACTAAATCAGGCGCTCTTTCTGCTATTACTACCACCGTGAACCGTGTTAATCAAGTGCTAAATAGAGATTTAGCTATACGTTTTGAGTTGGTTGCTAATAATGATACACTAATTTTTACTAATCCCTCTACCGATCCTTTTACAAATGGAAATGCAAGTTCTATGCTTACCCAAAATCAAACTACCATAGATAATAGAATTGGCAATTCAAATTATGATATAGGACATGTTTTTGCGACGGATGGAGCGGGTTTAGCACAAATTAAAGCACTTTGCTCTGTTAGTAATAAAGCAAAAGGTGTAACTGGAATAGCAAACCCTGTTGGCGATCCGTTTGACATTGATTATGTAGCTCATGAAATGGGGCATCAAATGGGAGGATATCATACTTTTAATAATTGTTCAGGCAATGGAAGTACAACCCCTCCCGCTTATGAACCCGGCGGTGGGGTAACTATCATGGCTTATGCCGGTATATGTGGGTTTAGTTATAACATCGCCTCCAACAGTATTGATATCTATCACAACGGTTCTTTTTACGAAATCGCAGGCAATACTTTACAAATCAGTGGTCAAACGGGATGGAACTGTGCCCAAAAAATTAGTACAGGGAATAACCCGCCGGAAATAGACCCTCTCAACCAAAATTTTTATATTCCTATTTCTACTCCCTTTCAACTTACTGCATCTGCTACTGATTTTGATGGGGATAGCGTCACTTATTGTTGGGAACAAGTGGACGCAGGTCCCATTTCTAGTTTATCCAATCCAACAGGTACGGCTCCTTTGTTTCGTTCTTGGTTACCCACCAAAAGCCCTACACGTATCTTCCCTCGTTTACAAGAACTTTTAAATAACACTGCTCCTAAAGGCGAAAAATTACCTACGTATACCCGAGAACTCAACTTCGCTGTGACGGTTAGAGACAACAAAACGAACGGCGGCGGTTCGGATTATCTTCGTATAAAATTTTATGCTACCTCTTCCGCGGGTCCTTTTACTGTTACTTATCCCAATACAAATATTACATGGAAAACAGGTACTATGGACACTGTCAAATGGAGTGTAGCGAATACGAACGCATCTCCCGTAAACTGTCAATATGTAAACATCAAATTATCTGTTGACGGGGGATATACTTACCCTTATACTTTGGCAGCAAATACCCCTAATGACGGTATAGAAGTAATTTCTGTTCCTACCAATATAACCGGTTTGCCTAAAACTACATGCCGCGTGAAAGTGGAAGCCGCTGATAATATTTTCTTTGATATTTCTAACACCAACTTCAAAATTGAACAAGGTCCCACTACCTCTACTCAAGAGGTAATAGGCTTTGAAAAATGGGTAACCGTCATACCTAATCCCACTTCTGAACAATGGTTTGTGCTTATACAAAATCAAACTTCTGCTCCTATTTCCATAGAACTCTACGACTTATCTGGTAAACTTATACAAATCTTAAATGAACTTCCTGGTAATCAAGAAATTATTGTACCAACCAACTCCCTCGCCCCAGGAACTTACCTCATGAAAGTTTATTTTGATAATCAAATTGTGATGAAAAAAGTGATAAAATGGTAAAACCGTTTTATAGATGTAATTTCGCAATGTATAAATACCACTGTTTTCAGTGGTATTTTTTATTTTTGCACTATGCTAAGAATTTTTTTATTAAGGCATGGAGAAACTGATTATAACAAACGAAGAATTGTTCAAGGCAGTGGTGTAGACGCTTCTTTGAATGAAATGGGTATTCTTCAGGCTCAAAAGTTTTTTGAGAAATACAAAAATGTTCCATTTGAAGCGGTTTATTGCAGTACATTAAAAAGAACCTATGAAACTTTAAAACCTTTTGAAATTTTATACCCTATCCAAAAAGATCCTGCTTTAAATGAACTATCCTGGGGAATTATTGAAGGTCAAGAATTTGAAGGGAAAACAGCTGAACTCTATTGGGCTATCAATCAAGCATGGGAAAAAGGCGATGCTCATAAAAAACTGCCTAATGGCGATTCTCCCCTTGAAGTATGGAACAGAGTAAATAACTTTATTAGTAACCTTAAAAAGAAACATCGTTCAAACGTACTTATTTGTACTCACGGCAGAACCCTCAAAATATTTTTTTCTTTTTTAACTGGTTATTCTTTGAAGTATCAAAATCTTTTCAACCATCACAATTCTTCATTGTCTATCCTAAGATTTTTAGATGAAAACCATTTTATCGTTGAAAAATTTAATGATTTAAGCCATTTAGAATTATAAAAATCAAATTTTATTCGGATTTAAAATCATCGCTTCACCTGAAGTAATAGTTTTTCCGTCTTTATCCAAAATTAAGGTTTCTATTTTAGCTCTATGTTTGTCTGGTATTACTTCTAAAACTGTAAATTTTGCCGTATAAACCTCATTCTCATACATCGGAGCCATGAATTTTAAGTTTTGAGACAAGTAAATTGTACCTTCCCCCGGAAATAACATTCCAAAAACCTTAGAAAAAATACTGGCTCCTAAAAATCCATGGACAATTCTTCTTTTAAATATAGTTTTAGCAGCATATTCATCATCTAAATGAATAGGGTTTTTATCCCCAGATACTTCCGCAAATTTTATAACATCTTCTTTCGTAAAAGAAAATTCATGCGTATAAATATCCCCTTGTTTTATCATAACTCAAAATTTTTACAAATTTAATACTTTAAACTTTATTAGCAAGTTTAATCAAATAATTTATTGTTATTCATAGATTGTGAACCATTTACAAATTACTACATAAAAAAATTTGGATATAAACAAAAATACATTTATATTTGCAGTGATTATGAGAAATATAGTAGCAACCATCATGCTTTTCTTATTCCTTTCTCAGTGGGGTTTTAAGAACGCTGTGGTGGTGCTATACTCTTATTATCAGAACGAAATTGCTTCTAATTACTGTGAAAATCGTTTTAGTAATCAAACAAATTGTAAAGGAAAATGCTTCTTAAATAAACAAATGCAGGACCTTCCCTCTCATAAAACTACCCCTTTTGCATTATCAAAAATTAAATCGGAATTATATTATGTAGAAGATATCTTTAAAATTGTTTTTTTATGTTCCGATATAGAAAATAATGCTACAAGCTTTTACCAATATTTTGATTGTGAAGGCTTTTCAGAAATGATTACACCGCCTCCAAAATCCATTTAAAAATCTACTTTTTACTTCAAAAGATTTTAAATGGATTACATATGAAAAATTACATTGTAAGCATAATTATACCTTGCCTTCTAAGTTTGAAAATATATGCTTGCGATATTTGTGGGTGTTCCGTAAGTGGTAGTTATTTTGGAATATTTCCACAGTATAGAAAGCATTTTATAGGACTTAGAAGTAATTATAGAAATTATAGAGTAAAGCATCCACCCCTTTTTGCAGGTGAAAATGTGGTATATTCCAAAGATTTATCATTTAATAATGAAATTTGGGGCAAATATCAAGTACATAAAAAATTACAAATGATTGCGGTCCTACCTTTTCTATACAACCAAAG
>Ga0068706_1001041_pt1 | contig 11832 bp, 8 predicted proteins | sample YNPMSBMetaG_FD_65632 | JGI IMG/M metagenome (GOLD analysis project Ga0068706, IMG submission 65632) | Anoxygenic and chlorotrophic microbial mat microbial communities from Yellowstone National Park, USA - YNP MS-B MetaG | ecosystem: Environmental > Aquatic > Thermal springs > Hot (42-90C) >...
GGCCGCTGATGCCGTGTTCCGAAAAACGGGCCCGGCTGTTGCTTGAGCGCGGACGCGCGCGGGTACACCGGCTCGTGCCATTCACGATCCGTCTGGTTGATCGGACGGTGGAAGAGTCCGTCGTGCAACCTGTGCGGATCAGGATCGACCCGGAAAGCAAGACCACTTCCCGGAACCCCGGCCGGAAAACGGCCATTGACACCGGAAAAAGGAGGGGCGTAACCCGACGTCCGAAGAAACAAAGGAGGCAGGAATTCACATGAATTCAATGGAACAGCCATCAGTGCGGAAAAGCAGTCCGGAGGGACTGGGGGACTGCCTGCGGGAAATCCGGCGCCGGCTTTTTCTCTCCCAGTCCGACCTGGCCCGCCTGCTCGGAGTCAGTTATGTCTCACTCAACCGCTGGGAAAATGGCTGCTATGAGCCCTCCCCGCTTGCCATCGGACGGCTGCGGGACTTCTGCCAGGCAGCCTGTCAAAAACAGCCACACTATCTGCCACCTGAACTCGTCGCCTGGGTGGAGTCCTACCAGCGTCGCGCACGGAAACGGAAAGCCGGGCGGGAAAACCATGAAAACACGTCTCGCAGTGGAAGGGGGACCGGAGCGTAAAAGCCGGTCCGGATACATCAGCGTGACAAACCTGGAATGGAAACCGGTGCTTACCTGGGGAGCATGGGAGTTTCTTGCCGCCGGATGGTGGCAGACCCTGGGAGACCAACTCGCCCGCATTGACCCCGAACCGGAGCACCCACCAGTCCCCACCGTCTGGCTCGGAGAGGAAGAGGAACCCCAGCTGCTCTGGCTGTCGCTCGCCACCGCCGCCCGGCTCGGACCAGGCAGCCGGCTGCCCCCGGACCTCAGCGGGGCGCCCGACCGCCCGAAAACCTGGATCCGGGCGGATTTCAGCCCGGATTATGAACTCTACCTCCACCTGTGGCGTGAGCGCCATGCCATCTGGCAGAACGTGGTGCGCGAACTCAACACCCAGCAGGAAAGCGCGGCCGACGCCGCAGAAATCATCCGCGCCACCCTCGAATTCCACTGGCGACTCTGGGATGCCCCATGGGAGTGGTATCTGGCTGCAGCCACTGAACGGTCCCACGCCCTTGCCCGGTTGACCCGCTGCCTGGACCCGCATGACCTGCCACGCTTCCAGTGGCACCGGCAACGCCGCATCGGGTGGTTCTCCCTTATGGGACAGCAGATGACCGAAGCCTGCCGCCGCGAAACCGGAAATGTCCGTCATCCATGCGGGGTCCGGGAAGGACTGTTTCCCGGAGAACTCCCACTCCCCCCACTGGAACGGCGCGGACATGCCGACATCGCCGTCCCCACCGAAGTCCCCTGGCGGGAACCCGATCTGGCAGATGCCTGGCGCCATCTCCGCCAGCACTTTCCTGCCATCCGGCAGATGTTCCCGGCCCACCTCCCGGAAACCGTGCCGGACACGGTGCCTGAATGGGAGCGCCTCAACGGACAGTTCATCTTCCCCCTGCGCCGCCGCTACCGCATCCAGCATGGACAGCAGGGGGGGTGGCTCGAATGGCGGCAACTTCCTGACTGGTACGAAAGCGCCACCTGGTGGCAGTGGGTGACCTGGACTCCCTTCCCGCCCGCCACGCCGGTACCCCTTCCGTCCTCCCTGCAAACCGCCCTGTCCACGCCCGGAGAACACTTCTGGAGTCGCGGCCGGGAGTGCCTCACCCGCCGCAAAAGCGCCCTCACCGCGCTGGCCGGCTGGCTGCGCGACCGAGCGGCGCAGCACACCACATGGAAAACTGCTTTCCTGGGGGAAATCTGGACCTCGAACCCGCTGCGCCAGGCGGGCATCCCCCTGCGCGGCGCCACGGGAGGACGCATGTCCCCGGCGGAACTCGATGCCTGGTGGAAACAGAATGCACCGCACCATATCTCGGGAGCGGACCTGCTGACCGTCACCGGAAACTTCACCGGCGCCCACCTCACCCCGGCAACCCGCTGGCGCCGGGACCCCAACCCGCCACCCGCGTATCTGCCCTACCACCTGGCCCTGCCGGAGTGGGAACTTCCCTCCACCGTCCTGGCGGAGTTCCTCCTGGGCCATCACCTGTCCCCACCCCGCACATCCCCCGGTTCCGCAGGAAATCACTTCGAGGACCTCTGTGAACGCATCTGTGCCCTGACCGACCTCCCGGAAGAGGCTCCCATGTGGGACGTCGAACTGTTCCGCGACAGCGTCGCCGCCCAACTCGTCCGCGCATGGGAACCATGGATACAGACCGCACTCTGGATCGTCGCCGTCGAGCGCTTCCTGCACCGCTGTCTCTGGGAAATTCTTGACCTGGCCACCCGGCAGCGCCACCCCGAAATCATCCATCACACCGGATGGGACCCGGCACGCTTCGCTCACCAGCGGCTCTTCCCCCCATGTGTCCGCCCCGACCGGGCTGCTCCCGAAGCCGCCCGGCTCGCCATCAGTTTTCAGGAAAGCGCATGGGAGTCCGTACCGGGAAACGATCCCGCATGCCATGACCTGGTGCGCCTTACGGGAGCGACTGAAACCACCCCGCCATCACCCGGACCGGGACACCCCCGACACCCGGACCTGCGTCTGGCCCTGCTCCACCGCCCCGACCTGCTCCACCGCCCTTATACATTTCACTGGCCATGGACCGCCCTGCACCACCCCGAAGCAGCGGCAGAACCCGGAACAACCCGTCTGTCACGGCGCTGGCGGGAGGAACTCGACCACCTCTGGCAGCAGATGCTGACCAGGGCCGGTGGTCGTCCGTCATCCGGAGACACCCACCCATGACAACAGCCCTGCCTGACGAACCACTCCCGGTGTCCATCCAGGCGCGCCATAAATGGGCCTTCCACCTGCTGATGGCCGATGGACTCGCCCGCCGCCTCGAAGAATGGCCCCAGCCAACGTCCATGCCACTCTACGCCGGCTGGTTCCCCACCCTTGCTCCGGGATCGCTCCGCCGGCAGACCGGAGAAATCCTCCGCCAGGTACTCCGGGGAACACCTGAACCCGCCGCGCCAACCGCTCAAGCCGGTGAACGACCACCTACGGAAGCCGCCGTCCACCACCTCCAGCCCAGCTGGACCATGTACCTGCTCCTCTATACCTTCCCCTTCCGTATCCGTCCGGCGCCCTCATTCGAGCCGGACTTCCCCCCGCTGAGCTTTCTCCGCTCGGATTTTCCCCCACCACTGGGCCCCATTTGGGCCCAGACCGGTTTTCCCCACGTGATCGCCGCGGCCTGGCTGCTGACCCTCTACCATCCCATTCTTACCCCCCATGTCAATCTCAATCCCGCCTGGTGTGCCTTTTACCAGCGGCAACTTCTTGAATGGCGCATCCGCCGCCACTGGGTGCTGGAATGGCAACCCGTCGCTGAACGCGCCAACCTCAAGCTGCCCGGCTGGCTGCTCAACGAAAACCAGGACCCATGGACGATGCTTGGGGATAACCGGGCGGACTGGGCTACCATCATACTGACCCTTGATGCACAAACCCAGCCGCCCGATGGATGGGACACCCTTTCTACAACCGAACGGCTCGCCCGGGTCTTTACGGAAGACTGGCATGCCCGCTCATGGTCACCGGAATCCCCCTACCGCCGCAGCCGCCAGCCGCCCTCACCGCCAGGGGATGTCCAGACGCCGGCCGGACTGCTGGCGCACAGTTGGTATGTTCATCCCGGACTCGGACAGCGCATCGGCATGCTCCTGGAACAACGTGCCGTGCTGAACTTCTTTGCCCCACTGCAGAAATACTTCGCCGGAGTCAGTGTGGAAGACACCGCCCGTTACCTTCTGACTCCGGAAGCGGTTGCGGTCTGGGCGGATTTTCACGCCACGGGACTGCCGCCGGAATACGAAGTCTTCTGACAGCTTCGGTTGCCGGCCCTTTCAGATTCAGCGCCGCACTGATGTCCCGAATGTAGCCCGGAACGGAAAACGCCGGAGAGGGCGGCAGACACCGGATTTACCGGGAATTGGGGGCAGGCGCGGAACCCGGCGGGGGAAGCTCATTGAAACGGCGGATAACATCATCACTGATGTCAACGGATGACGAGGCAAACAACAGTACCGGGTAGGGCAACCGGGCCCGGGCTACATCAAAAATGGCGTCAATGCCCTGCTCCCGAGCGTAACGCGCCATGAACTGCAAAACCTCGACCCGCACCACGGACAGCAGCGCTTCCCGGAAACGTTCCTCGTCCTGCCGCAGGCGCTTTTGCTCCTCCCGGTAAATCTCCTCCAGGGTCTCTCCCTCCTTCTGCTTCTCCTTGCGCACGTCAAGCGGGAGACCCGTGTTCTGCACCTCCGCGGCCAGTCTTTCCAGGCGCTCCCTGACCTCAGCGAGCCCCTGCCGCCGCTCCCGGAAATGCTCTGCCACCTGCCGCTCTATCTCCCGCACCCGGTCAAGCCCCTTTTCCAGCCGGCGACCATCCACCACCGCCAGCCGCCAGGAGCCTTCCCTGCCAGCGGTGCGTCCTGCTTCCCTGCCGGGTGATTGCGCGCAAACCGGGAGCATCCAGGCGCAAAGAGCCGTGAAAAAAAACAGAAAGCCGATCACAAAACGCAGTTTCCGGAGATGAAACATCATCGGTATATCACTCCAAACGGAACAGACGAGGGAGACAAAACGTCCCCCTCCCGCGCGAAACATCAGATGGGCGACAGCCCTGCCGATTTTGGCCGGCTGACCGGGGATGGGGCTGGCGAGGAAAACCGCGGGGAAGCTGGCGATGGGGAGGAATTAAGTGCATCCGTCAATACCTTCAGGTCCGGGTCTGCTATCTGAAAGAAAACGTACCCTGGCGGCAGATTGGGATGACGCGGCCGGTGGGAAACCACCACCACCGGCACATTCACCCGAAACTCCGGCCAGGGCGTTTCCTGGTCGGTAAAGACCAGAATCGCGTCCACATCCTGCCTCAGCAACGCATTAAAGCCCTCCACAAGGTCCGTGCCGCCATTGCCCCGGAACATTGCCGGGTCAACCCGGTTGATCTCCCGGCAGAAGTGGACAGCCGCATCCACCGAACAGAGCACCATCCGTGAAAACTTCTGCCGGTTCAGGATCGATGCCACCGATTCCCGCGCAAAAGCCACCTCTGCGTCACTGACTGAACCGGAAGTGTCCACCAGAATACCCAGAGTGCAACTGTAGTGAACATCAGATTCCGGGATCGGGGGCTCCGGAAAGTAGCCCTGCAGAGCCAGTTCCTCATAGGCGGCAAAGATGGGGTGAGGACGCAGAATATCCTGCTCGACCCGCCCGCAATGCGCCAGTTCCTGCATCTGCTGCTCGAACTCGAGAATGTAATCCACTGTCGGGCGACTGACCTGCACCGCATGCCGGATGAGTCCGGAAGGGATATTGCCCCGCCCCTGACAACCGGGATTCGGATCGGCCTGAAGTGCCTCCTGCTCCAGTATCTCCTGAAAAATCTGTCGCTTGATGTCATCGATGGGAGGAACGGGATAGCCGCCATCAATTGGCAGTTCAAGGTCAGGGCCAACCCGGTTAGCCTTGACTCTGGGATGACCGAACGTCTTCCGGCCGCAGTCCATTCCGCCAGACCATGCGTCGGAAGAGGTGGGATGTCCAGGGACAGAAGATTGTTCGCTGCCAGTCACAGATTGTCCGCCTTGTTGTCCGGTCTGCTGTCCGCCTTGTTGTCCGGTCTGCTGCCCGCCTTGAGGAACGGGATAGCCGCCATCAATTGGCAGTCCAAGGTCAGGGCCAACCTGGTCAGCCTTGACTCTGGGATGACCGAACGTCTTCCGGCCGCAGTCCATTCCGCCAGACCATGAGTCGGAGGAGGTGGAATGTCCAGGGACAGAAGATTGTCCGCTGCCAGTCACAGACTGTCCGCCTTGTTGCCCGCCTTGTTGTCCGGTCTGCTGTCCGGTCTGCTGCCCGGTCTGTTGTCCGGTCTGCTGTCCGGTCTGCTGCCCGCCTTGTTGTCCGGTCTGCTGCCCGGTCTGCTGCCCGGTCTGTTGTCCGGTCTGTTGTCCGGTCTGCTGCCCGCCTTGTTGCCCGGTCTGTTGTCCGGTCTGCTGTCCGGTCTGCTGCCCGCCTTGTTGTCCGGTCTGCTGCTGTTGCATTTCGCGCTCAAGCGCCTGGCGAAACTCATCAGACTTCAGGAAGGCATCCATCCCTGTAAAGTGGATTGTTGCCATGACGGGATCGTTTCCCTGCTCCTGAAGTATTTGGGCAAAATGCTTCAGGGCAATAATCGAATTGAATTCCATCGAGCGGGTGGCATCGACTCCAGGCAACTGACGCACCAGTTTCAGTGCCTCTTCATGACTGTCCGTCGTCTTCAATCTCAATGGACCCATGGGAGTGCCCACCTCATTGGGAATCGAGTGGTCCACCTCAATGTCAACGCTTATCGCCGTGATATTCTGCAGGACATGCAGGAAAAGCTGGTTGTCCCTGAGATGTTCAAGCCCCATCTGCTTCAGCAAATAGGCATCCAGCAGATGATAGAACTTCTGAACCCGTTCCGGATGTCCCATCAGCACATGAAGGGTCTCATGCTGAATCACAAACGCCAATTCCTCATTGGTCATCTTTTTGAGCTGGTCGCTGTTGTAGTAAAAACGACCAAAACGGTCAATGGCGGCTGCGTGTGGCATCATTCCGGTGACATCGACGAACGTCATCTGTGAGTAATAGGGAGTCAGCACCGGAATACTGGCACATAGTGTCTGGGTGATCGTCGCCAGGCGCTGACTGGTTTCAGGACAGGACGAGGCTTTCTGGCGAAGGGGATGGTTGATGAAATGCATGGGAAGAACTCCTTTCAGAAAGGACTGAATCGCCTGACGGGAAAAGGAACGTGGATCAGAGCGGAGTGGAAAGGGAGGGACCGGAAGCGGAGGGATGATGCGGAGAAGGGGGCGCTTCCTTACCCGCCCCGGAACCGCCTCCCGCCGGCGGATTCAGGGCGTCATAAATGTGGCGGAAAAGATTGGTCAGAAGCGCAGAAGCCTTCGCGCTGATCTTCAGGTCCGAAACCACACCGAACTTGGTATCATCACTATTGTTCAATTGGCCAATCGTCCACTTCAGAACCGGCCGCAGATCATCCAGACTCGGCATGAACAGACTGTCAAACTCCTGCCCAAGATGTTTCTGCTGCCGGAGTTGTTCCAGAAACAGTCCGAAATGCTCCAGGTAGCGCGCGCGGGCAGCCGGAGTCCGGGCAGCCGCCTTGCCACCGTCACCGGCTATGGAGGCGGAAAAATGCTGCGACAGTGAGACGCAGACCGAGCGCACCAGCACCTTGATCTGCTCCGGCGAAAGATCGGCTGGAATGGGCTGCCCCTTCCGGATGATATCATCGCCGGTAATCTGGTTCTCGAGCGAAACAAAGGTCGCAAAACCATCCACCGCACTCTTCGGCAGAAGCGGCTGCAGATACTCCTTCAGCAGGTTCCGGTTGAGTGTTGCGGCTGCATCCGACGGATGGGAATGGTTCAGTTCCAGCATCTGACTGTACAGCAGTTCACCGTAGGCTTCGGCCACCATCGTCCAGTTGCGTGGACACAGCAGACGGCTGTCCACGGTCAGTTCGTCCCTGTTCGGCACAAACTGATGTGGATACAGTTTCAGATAACCAACCACCGACTGCAAGGCAAACAGGGTGCACCTGTTCAGCAATGGGGTGCGATCATCCATGCCAGCCTTCACCCCGTCTTCCACCCGCTGCACAAAATCCCGGAAACTGGGACGGAAGGGAATCCGCACCAGACGCTCATTCAGCGTCTCCCCAAACTCCCTCCCGGCCCGTGATTCCGAGGGGGCATTGCCCGCCGAAATGAACCGGATCGGAGCCACCGGTGTCCACGTCCCGAACTTCCCTTCCGCAACCTTCAGCAGCACGGCCTCCCACTGCGCCGAAATGTTGCTCATCTCGTCAATGAAAATGACCGGCTGCCTGCCTTTTTCCAGTGCCTTCTCGATGAGCCGCGTCAATCCGGTAAAGGTCGTCACCACATGCCGGCGCGGCAGCGTTTCGTTCCCGGGGGACCGGACGCCTTCCGCCACGGCATTCATATCCGCTCCGGGGGCATCTTCCAGTTTGACTGGAAAAGACACCCCCAACACGTCGGCCGGGGTCGAACTTGCCAGCACAATCTCGATGAGCTCGAATTGCGGTTCCCCGCGCGCCGCCAACTCCCGGTTCAGTTCCTCAATCACCCCCTTGACTTTGGAGGTCTTTCCATAACCTGGCGGACTATCGAGGTAAATGAAGTCGCTAAACGTTCCAACAGGTGACGGCTCATCCAGCAGATAGGCCCGGATGGCGGCATCCATCAGCAGATGCTCCGTAATGTCATGCTGCACCTGGGTGAAGATCTTTTCCTGCAACCGCGACTGGTTTTTTTCATGCCGCGCGCGGCTCGCCGTCAACATCGTGGAGACCTGCTGCATCTGTTCGCTGACCAGTTCCTTCGTTTCCCGCGTCTGCGCCAGCGTCCGCCCCTTCCGTGAGCCCTTCGCCCCCTGGGTCTGTTCCCAGATATGGGTGGCCCGCTCCGCCACATCGGCTCCATGCCGCTCCATCCACGTGACGAACTTCTGCGCTGTTTCCGCCGGCAGAACCTTGGACAGATACCAGACCGCCTCCTCGGTCCGCAGCGGACGCCCGTAAAACTGCGCCATACGCCCGTACCACTGCGCCGCCCGCGTCCACCGGCGTGGTGACGTCCGCTGCTGCGCATGGAGTTCCCCGCGGTTGAAATCCGACGGATGAGCACATAGATACTCCACCACCATGACCTGCGCCCGATACCTCTCCAGCGACTTCCCGGGCCGCAGCATGTAGTCACACCACTCCCCAAAGTGCGGGTGATAATGCATGAACTCCAGCCGAGCCTGCGCCGGCTCCTTGAGCGAACGCCCGTAGGTCGACTGCTGCGCAAAGTTGCCCGCTGCCACAAACAGCACCGAGCCCGGCAACTCCCATGAGCCCAGCTTGCCCTCGACCAGCTTCAGGAAGACGGCCTCCCATTCCGGCGAGATGTTGCTCAGTTCGTCGAGAAACACCACCACCTGCTTGCCCGAACGCGCCAGATCGTTGACCCGGCGTGTGAACCACGTCCAGGACGTGACCGAGTGCCGCGCCGGCAGACCCTCATCGCCTGGCGCCTGAATGCGCCAGGAAACATTGATTTTCCCCAACCCTATCTGTTTCTCACCCGACAGGGCGGCTGCCGCATCTTCCTCCGAAAACGTATACGGCACGACCGGCCCCACCAGATCGGCAATCGAGGGCAGCGAGGGCAGAACCACTTCCACCATCACGAAATCCCGCAGCCTGGCCAGTTCCTGTCTGTCCCCATCCGTCGGCTGTTCCAGCGCTCCCAGAACCATCCGCCGCCGCTGCACCTCGGCATTGACCATATCGATTGAGCGGCTGACAAAGTTCGTCTTCCCCAGCCCCGGCCCCCCAATCAGATAGGGAATCGGACGGAAAGACGAAGGCTCATACAGACTGTCGAGCATGTAGGACAGCAGGTTCGTCCGCACCCGCTCGTGTTCGGCCAGTTCCGCCCGAAAGTGCTGGCGGGCCGTCTGCCAGGCCTTCTTCCGCAGCGCCTCCAGCAACGGATGTGTCTCCACCGTCCGGGATTCCCCCCCCTTCCCCTTCTGCGCCCCCGTCTTACTCCGGCCGGATACCGGGACCGGGAGCGAAGGCGGCGCCGCCAGGGCCGTCCCTGCTTCTGACACCGTTGTGCCCGCGGACATATCGTCCGACACATCCGCCGGAACCAGAACCAGTTGCCGCCGGATGACATCGGCAGCCAGATGTTTCAGTTCCGCGCGGAACATGCCCTCAAACCAGTCCCGATATGCAGAAGCCACCGGCCCGGGTATCCGCCGTCGGGTCAGCCACAATACTTTTTCAGCCGTCAGTTCCCCGGGGGACTGCCGCGCCACCCGCGCCAGGGTGTCCGCCGTCAGCGTCCAGTTGCGTGGATTGAGCGCCACGTATCCCATCTGGTCCGGAGCCGGCCGGATGGACTCCGAGCGGGCTTCCTGATCAGACAGAAACCACTGGCTATTCTGATCCAGAAACGTCACCACCGACTGACGCATCAACGCGCGAAACGGTGCCCCCCCATTCTGCAGCATCACCTCCTGCAGCATCATCTCCTTCCATTCCTCGAAATCCGGACGGAACAGAATGCGGTAGAGCCGGCGCTGCATCGATTCACCGAACGAACGCCCTTGAATCGTCTGTTCAATCGGATTGCCGGCGCCCACCAGGATGAAGTTCGGCGGCAGTATCCGGTCCCCCAGTTTCCGCTCGCACACCTTCAGCAGGCAGGCCTCCCACTGGGCATTGATATTGTTCATCTCGTCCAGAAACCAAACCACGTATTTTCCCTGCTGGGCGGCATCCATCAGCAGCCGCTGGACCGGGGTCCAGGTCCGCACCACATGCCGCCGTGGCAGGGCTCTCCCGCTCTGCCCATCCCACTCATTCCCCTCCACCGCCATGAAAGAACGACCGACCGCCCCTTCCACATGGGTGCTGACCGGAAACGAGGTCCCGACAATGTCAGCCGGCGATGATAGCGAGGCCAGGACCGTCTCCAGCAAAACCACCTGCCCCTTCAATACCGGATGCTGCTCGTTGAGGTCCCTCACCAGTTTTTTTATCAGGGAAGTCTTCCCGTAACCGGCCGGACTTTCCAGATAAATGAATTGCAGGAATGAAGGCGGTTCCCCCATCGCATGCCGCAGCAACTGGTTGGTTACCCGCCGACGGATGTGATCGGCTGAGGAGTTGGAAAGAAAACCGCGTGAAAATGGCAATGACATCACCCACCTCCTGAAGTGGTCAGCATGAAAAAGGATTACCCGTGAAAGGGGGACCCGCAGCAATTTCCATAGAAATTTCTGCAACCGGTCCGGGCCACCGGCACCCCACCAGGCAGGCAAAAACGGAAAGCGAAACCCGGACATGGAGACCCACGCAGCCTGTAAACGGCGGGAGCGCTCCCAAGCCCCACCCTCTGCGGAAGGAGCCCCGCAGCCGGCGCAACTCCCACCGGGAATCCGGTCCGGCAGCGGGGAGGAAAGGGCCGTATCCCATGAAAAGCAAAACCATGTCCAAAAGCCCACTCCATATGCGCGGCTTGGCGCACTTCGCCCGTTTCAGCGTCAACCTCGTCAGCCCAGCCTGCTCCCAAAACTCCGACCTTTGGGCCAGGGTAGTGAACAAGCTCCGCCCTTCAGGGCGGGGGAGTTGACTTCAAAAGGCCCAGGAGGCGGAGACATGGAGGAACAGGAGAAGTTGAAGACAGGTGGCGACAGGAAACCGGAAAGCCGCCACCCCACCCCACAGGTGTATCACAAAAGAAACAGAAAGCCGGAAATCCATGAAACCCCGCAAAGTGTTTCAAAAATGTACCACATATCCGGTTCCAGGTAAAGGCAGGCTCCGGCAGACAGTCGGGGACGGATGCGTAACTCCCGGAGGGCACATGATTCAGAAGAGACGGGACGGGAATAAAAACAGCCACTTGCATGGCAACCAGGGGGGACAGGAAGGACAACCGGCCCCGGACGGCCACCCCCGGAAGAGCGTCCAGCCCGTCACCGGAAAACACCAGCCGGGTGGACAGGGAATTCGACTTGCCAGAATCCGGAAAATCCACTAGGCTTCAAACGGCGCTGCACGTCAGTCACGGAAAGTCCTCCTTTCGAGAGTGTAAGCGTTTGGACCAGGGATGCGCCCACCGCATCCCTTCTTTCTTTCCACTTTTTTCTTCCACCTCTGAAACCTGGAACCGGCCCTCCGGAACCA
>Ga0068706_1001042_pt1 | contig 11831 bp, 10 predicted proteins | sample YNPMSBMetaG_FD_65632 | JGI IMG/M metagenome (GOLD analysis project Ga0068706, IMG submission 65632) | Anoxygenic and chlorotrophic microbial mat microbial communities from Yellowstone National Park, USA - YNP MS-B MetaG | ecosystem: Environmental > Aquatic > Thermal springs > Hot (42-90C) >...
CGTTTCTAATTTCAGTCATTCAAAATTTATTAAAAATTAAAACCTGCCTGCCGGCAGGCAGGTTAAAAATTCTCCTCCTACGGAGGAGAGTTTTGACTTTTTGCAATCTGTGCATAACTTGTTAATAATTTAAGGTATTAATAATAAAAAAGCCTTATAAAATAAGGATTTTTTTATTTATAAAAAGCCTATTTTTTATGATTTGACATTTTTATTTTATGAGTTATTCTTAAATTAAAAGTGGGGAATTGTGGATAACTATGTGGATAAGTGATATAAAAAGGCAAATGTTTGGGGATAACTTTTAAATATAAGAATAATTTTTAAACAAATGGCAATGTTAATAGGAGAATACAACCACAATATGGATTCAAAAGGTCGAATAGCTATACCAGCTAAATTTAGAGAAAAATTAGGAGCTGGGGCTATTATTACACGTGGTTTAGATAATTGTTTATTTGTTTTCGGAGAAACTGAATGGGAGTCTTTGGTGAATAAGTTGATGAGCTTGCCTTTGTCACAAGCGAATTCAAGAGCTTTTGTGAGATTAATGCTTAGCGGCGCGCGTGATGCCGAATTTGACGTTCAGGGAAGAATTTTGGTTCCGGATTATTTAAGAAAATACGCTGATTTAAAAAAGGAAATTGTTGTTGCAGGTCTTTATAACCGCGTTGAAATTTGGAGCAAGGAAAAATGGGAAGAATATAAGCGCAAGACAGAAAGCAAAACAGAAGAAATTGCTGAAAGATTGTCGGAATTGGGAATTTAATTTATGCACATTCCAGTTCTTTTAAAAGAAACATTAGAATTTTTAGATTTAAAACCAGGAAAGTTTATTATTGACGGAACAGTTGATGGAGGAGGGCATAGTTCTGAAATTATAAAAAAAATTGGTCCGAATGGAAAATTATTAGGATTGGATTGGGATAAAGATATGATGTCTTTGGCTTTGAAAAATCTTAAAAAATTAGCCAAAGAAAACAAAGTTGAATTAATTTTAGTTAATAAAAATTACGCGGAATTAAGAGATGTTTTACAAAATAAAAATTTGGGATTAGCAGATGGTTTGCTTTTAGATTTAGGATTTTCATCTTTGCATATTGAATCAAGCGGAAGGGGATTTAGTTTTTTAAGAAACGAACCATTGATTATGACTTATAATGATAATTCTTTACCAGCTTATGAATTTCTAAAAAGAGTAAAATTTGATGAATTAAGCAGTATTTTAAAAGATTACGGTGAAGAAAGATATGCGGTTCAAATTGCTAAAAAAATTGTTGAAAAAAGAAGAACTAAAAAAATAGAAAACACATTTGATTTAGTTGAAATAATTAAAGAAGCTGTGCCATCAAAATATTTGCATCAAAAAATTCATCCAGCAACAAAAACATTTCAAGCATTAAGAATTTATTTAAATAAGGAACTTGAAAATTTAAAAAAAGTTTTGTCTGAAATTAAAAATATTGTTTTGCCCGGCGGAAGAATTGTTATTATAAGTTTTCATTCTTTAGAAGATAGAATTGTTAAAAATTTTTTTAAAGAAATGTCTAAAAATAAAAAATTGGAAATTTTAACAAAAAAACCAATTACGCCTAAATATGAAGAAATTAAAAATAATCCAAAAAGTCGTTCAGCAAAATTAAGGTCAGCAATAATTTTATAAAAAAATAAAATGACAATCATTCAACCATATAAAAAATTATCTTTAATAAATATTTTATTAATAATTTTTTCAGGAATTTTAGTTTTGTCTGCTATAACTCTTGTAATTGTTTATAATTATGTGGTAAATTTTGAACATAGGGTTGAAATTCAAAGATCTGAAATAAAAAAAGTTGAGACAGATGTTAGCGAAATAAAAGAAAATTTATTTAATTTATTATCTTTCGAAAATTTAAAAAAATTAGCTGAACAAAACGGACTTGTTGAAGAAAAAAGTCCAGAATATTTAGAGCTTAATAAAAATCAATGGCAAATCGGGTTAAATTTATAATAGCAATATTTTTTTTAATCTATGCTGGTATTTTAGCAAGGCTTTATTATCTTCAAATTTTAAAAAATAATTATTATTTAGCTCGGGCGCAGCTTCAATATGAAAATACTGTTTTTGAAAAAGGTTTGCGCGGAAGTATTTATTTTAGAGATAAAAATAATGATTTAATTTTAGCGGCAACAAATAAAAATTTTCCCATAATTTACGCCGTACCTTCTGAAATTAAAGACGCTTCAGAAACTATTTTTCATTTAAAAGAATTTATTAATTTTTCTTCTCAAAAATTGGAATATTTAAAAAAGTTTTTATCTAATAAAAAAAGTCAATATGCTCTTATTTTAAGAAAAGCTCCTGAAGAGGTTGTTTCTAAAATAAAAGAATTAAATATTTCCGGAATTTATATAAACAATTTGCCTGAAAGATATTATCCTTTTAATAATTTAGCTTCTCATGTTTTGGGTTATGTTGGCGAAGATGAAAATGATATTGGCGAAAGCGGAAAATATGGAATTGAAAAAAAATATGATGATAAACTAAAAGGAGAATCCGGAAAAATTCAGGACAATAAAATTTTTAATTCTAAATCAGGAGAAGATATTATTTTAACAATTGATCCAAATATACAGCGCGAAGCTGAACGTATTTTATCTTCTTTAGTTGTTAATCAAAAAGCAAAAAGCGGTTTATTTATCGTAGAAGAACCAAAAACAGGAAAAATTTTAGCAATGGGAGCAGTTCCTAATTTTGATCCAAATAATTATTCAAAATATGATGTTTCTAATTTTTTAAACCCTGCTATTTCAAAAGTTTATGAACCTGGATCTATTTTAAAAGTTATTACAATGGCAAGCGGTATTGATGCTAAAAAATTTACTCCTGAAACAGAAGTTTTTGATAGCGGTTCATTAATTTTAAATGGAAAAAAGATTCAAAACTGGGATAAAAAAGCTCATGGAAAAGTAACAATGATTCAAGTTATTGAAAATTCAATTAATGTTGGGGCTGCTCAAGCTCAAATGAAAATTGGACGCGAAATATTTTTAAATTATTTAAAAAAATTTGGATTTGATACATTAACAGGAATTGATTTGCCAGGAGAAGTTGTAGGAAGTTTAAAATCTCTTCTTGATCCAAAAGCTCCTGATATTAACTATGCAACCGCTTCTTTTGGTCAGGGGGTTTCGGTTACGCCGATAGGATTAATTACGGCAATAGGAGCAATTGCAAATGGCGGAAATTTAATGAGACCTTATTTAAACGCGGCAAACGAACCGCAAGTTATTACTCGTGTTATTTCTACTTCAACTGCTGAAGCTGTTACACAAATGATGGTTAGCGCTGTTGATAAAGCAAAAGTTGCAAAAATTAAAGGTTATAGCATTGCGGGAAAAACAGGAACAGCGCAAGTTCCTGATTTAAAAAATGGAGGATATAAAGAATCATATATTCATACTTATGTTGGTTTTGGTCCGACAAAAGATCCAAGATTTATTATTTTAATAAGAATTGATGAGCCGCAAGGAGCGCAGCTTGCAGGTTTAACAGTTGTTCCGGCTTTTAGAGAATTAGCGCAATTTATTTTAAATTATTATAATATTCCGCCTGATAGAATTGAAAATTAAAAATAAAAATGAAAAAAAAATTAATTAAAATTTTAGAAAAAATTATAGCTAATTTAGCCAAATTAACAATTCGGCTTTATAAGCCTAAAATTATAGGTATTTCTGGTTCTGTTGGTAAAACATCAACTAAAATTGCAGTTGCAACAGTTTTGTCTAAAAAATTTAAAACTCGTTTTTCTTATAAGAATTTAAATACTGAATTGGGTTTATCTTTAACAATTTTAGGAGATTGGTTAGAAAAAGATTTAATTTTAGTAAGCAGAAAAACTCCAAGCGGAGAAAAAATAATACAAAAATTATTTTTTTGGATAAAAGTTATTTTTAAAAGTATTTGGCAAATTGTTTTTAAAAATAAAAAATATCCACAATGTTTAGTTTTGGAATATGGCGCTGATAAACCTGGAGATATGCGTTATTTATTAAATATTGCAAAGCCTGAAATTGCTGTAATTACAGCAATTGGAGAAATTCCTGCGCATGTTGAATTTTACAAAGGACCAGAAGAGGTCGCTTTAGAAGAATCAGGATTAATAGTAAATTTACCGTCCTATAGTTATGCTATTTTAAATTATGATGATGAAACAGTAATGAACGTTAAACATCGCACGCGCGCGCATCTTTTAACTTTTGGTTTTAATAATGGCGCTGATATTCAAATTATTAATTTTGAAAATAAAGTTGAAAATAATAAACCCTTGGGAATTGTTTTTAAAATTAAATATGAAAATAATATTGTGCCAGTAAGAATTTTCGGCGCTTTTGGAAAAACGCATGCTTATGCTGCTGCCGCAGCTTGCGCTGTTGGATTAGCTTGCGGAATGAATTTAATTGAAATTTGCGAGTCCTTAGAAAATTATTCTCCAGAAGAGGGAAGAGCAAATTTAGTAAAAGGAATCAAAGATAGTTTAATTATTGATGATTCTTATAATGCAAGTTTTTTATCAATGAAAGCAGGTTTAGATCTTTTAAATTCTTTGCCAGCTAAAAGAAAAATTGCTGTTTTAGGAGATATGCTTGAAATAGGAAAATATAGTATTTTTGCTCATGAAAATATTGGAAAAATTGCAGCTAAAGTTTGCGATATTTTAATTACAGTTGGTCCAAGAGCAAAATTTATTGCAAAAGGAGCAAAAGAAGCGGGATTAAAGCAAAAAAATATTTTAAGTTTTGATACAGTTGAAGAAGCGCAAGAACAAATAATTCAATTAATAAAGCCCGGAGATTTAATTTTACTTAAAGCTTCGCACGCAGTAGGACTTCATGAATTAGTTAAATTTTTAAAATCTTTTGAAAAGTAATTTATATCAAAAATTCAAAATTCAAAAGTCAAAAAACCATAATCCGAATTATCCGAATTTGTACGAATTTACGAATAATACGAATTACAAACCATAATGCGAATTGTGTGAATTTGTGCGAATATAGCGAATGATGACGCGAATAAAAATAAATTCAAAACTCTCCGCCAGAGGCGCCTGCCTGCCGGCAGACAGGGATCCTCCTTCGGAGGAAAAAGTCAAAAGTCAAAAGTGCAAGTTAAAATTCAAAAGTAATGTCATTGCGAGTGCCGATGCTTCGGTACGAAGCAATCCCATTAGATGAATTTTGAATTTCGAATTATTAATTTCGAATAAATTTTAAATGACTGAAATTAGAAACGTTTTAAAATTTAAAATTAGAATTTTATTCAAAATTCATAATTGGAAATTCAAAATCCATCTTTGACTTGTTTTATTTTTTTAAAATATTTATAATAAAAATATGATAGGGCAAAAAGCCAATAAATCATCATTAACAACAAATCGCCCAAAGTTGTTAGTTAATCGTTGTAAGTTGTTAGTTAGAAGTTGGAAGTTGCCTCTTAGGCATGCTTTCACTTTAGTTGAAGTTTTAGTTGTAGTAGGTCTTATTGCTGTTTTATCTACAGTTGTTCTTTTAACTTTAAATCCTTTAGATTTTCTAAAACAAGGCAGAGATTCAACTCGTTTAAATGACTTATCTAATCTTTTAAGAACTCTAAACTATATTCAAGCTGAATCTCCTCAAACATTCTTTGGCAATGCTAAAACCATCTATATTTCAAGACCAGATCCAAACTTAACAGGAGACTCAACTTCAACTTGTCCTAATATGAACCTTCCATCAATTCCAACTGACTGGTCATATTATTGTGTATCACAAGAAAATCTTAAAAAAACAGATGGTAAAGGCTGGATACCTATAGATTTTAGAAATCAAGCTATTTTTAGACTCTCAAAACTACCAGTTGATCCTAAAAATGATGAAAACTATTATTACACCTATGTTTATGACCCAAACACTAATTCTTTTGAAATAAATACAGTCTTAGAATCAGAAAAACAAAAACATCTTTTATCCAAAGATAATGGAGACAATGATAACTTATATGAATTAGGCACAAACCTAACACTTTATCCTATAGGAGGCATAGGCCAAAACTTTGTATTAAAAAATGAATCAAGTCAAAATGTCAAAAACGAATCTAACTTTTTAATCTATGTTGCCCAAGCAGCAGGAACAGGCCAAGTATCTTTCTTTATAGCTCCTGACCAAGTAACAGGAGACAATAACCTTTTCTGGGATAATACTAACAAAAGATTAGGTATTTGGACAACTTCTCCAGGTTCAAGACTTTCTGTTTCAGGAGGAGTTTCTATAGGCTCAACTTATGCTGGAACAGCTGCTCCTACTGATGGATTAATAGTTAAAGGCAACGTCGGCATCGGGACGACGGGACCACAAGCAGCATTGCATGTAAATACTGTTGCTATTATAGGCGGTGCAAGCGGTGACAGTTCCGCGCCAACAATAAGCAATACAAACCTTCAGTTATACAGAAACAGTAGCACAAACTGGGCAGGTATCGGTGCAGACAGCGGGGGTGGTTTGTATTTTGTTACTGGCACGAACCCTGCGGCAACAAGAATGGTAATTCTGCCAGATTGGCGAGGTGGTAACGTCGGCATCGGGACAACGACTCCAGCTTATAAACTTCATGTCATAGGTGATATTCGCACCACAGGATGTTTGGTTTATAACGGCGGAACACTTGGAACCTGCGCTTCAGACATAAGATTAAAAGATAATATAATGAATTTAACTTTTGATAATGCTATAGAAAAAATTATAAAGCTCCAACCTAAAAAATTTGTATTTAAACAAGACCCAAACCACGAAATGCATGGCTTAATTGCTCAAGAAGTTGAAGAATTTGCTCCAGAACTTATTACAACTGATCAAAATGGCTACAAACAAATAAAATATGGAGACATTCAATGGCTTATGCTCCAAACTATTCAAGAACAACAAAAAACAATTGAAAATCAACAAAAACTAATTCAAAGCCAACAAAAACAAATAAATGAACTTAAGCATAGAATAGAAATTTTAGAAAAGAAATAGACTATAATTTTAATTTATTGAGTTTAACTCCTCATAATTTCTAATTTCTTCCTTAAAATTTACCTCCAGAATTTTTATTTTGTTTCGCCATAAAAATTATCCTTCTTAGGAGGAAAAATTAAAAACCTTTTATAATTCTTAATTTATTTTTTATAATTCATTATTCAAAGAATATTTGGGACATCTGATGTCCTTCGGACATCAGATGTCCATTTTAATTTTATAAGGATTCGGGAGGTTTTTAAATAAAAATCCTGGAGGTAAAAAATACAAACTTTGTTATTAAAAGTAGGGCGGGATATTTAATTAGAATTTCTCCGTCCAGTCTCGAAAATTTGTGGCGGGACTCGCAACAGCGGGGGATTAAACATTTGAAAATTTTGAAATTATCTGTTGGGGGTAGCGGGTAGTGATCCATTTTACGTGGAGAAATTTCAACCATTTAGCGATTCAAGATTAAATTTGACTATTATAATTAATTTGTTATATTTATATTATGGTCAAAAATAAATTTATTAAAAAAGAAGTTTTGAATTATACAGTTATTTTTGAACCTGCTATTGAGGGCGGTTTTGTGGTGCATGTACCCGCTTTACCCGGTTGTCATACTCAAGGCAATACACTTGATGAAGCTTATAAAATGGCTAAGGATGCTATTTATGGTTATATTAAAACCCTAAGAGATTTACAAGAAGAAATTCCTTCAGAATCAGCTAATTCTATTGTAGCAAAAATTGAAATTAAAGCTTAAAATGGCAAAATTGCCTATTATAAAACCAAAACAATTGATTTATGTTTTAGAAAAAATAGGTTGTGTTGAAAAACGTCAAACTGGTAGTCATAGGATTTTTTATTATCATCAAAAACGAATTATTATTCCAATCCCGATTCATAATCGCGATATTAAAAAAGGATTACTCCGTTCTATTATTAAAGATTTAGATTTATCTGTTGAAGAATTCATAAAATTAATGAAGAAATAATATAAAATTAACATAAATTCAAGATGTTTATTGAAGTTCAACTTCCATAGTTTTAAAAATTTAAAATTCACCCCGCCCTTTTGTTAATGATTAATAATATTTGAGACATCGTCCCGATGTTTCGGGATGATGTCCACAAAAGGGCGGGATGAACAATGACGCGATGGAACGATGGGGATTGCTTCGTGCCGAAGCATCGGCACTCGCAATGACTGGTGTTTGAATTTTATTAATTTTTAATTTTAAATTGTCATTTTGCATTTTTCCTCCAGAGGAGCCTGCCTGCCGGTAGGCAGGGATCCTCCTTCGGAGGAGATTTTTGAATTTATTTTTATTCGCGTCATCATTCGCTGTATTCGTGCAAATTCGCGTTATTCGCATTATGGTTTTTCATTCGTATTATTCGTAAATTCGTACCAATTCGGATAATTCGAATTGTGGTTGTTTTTGACTTTTGAATTTTGACTTTTTATAATAATCCATATGAACATTATTGATAAGTTTAGCTTAGCTTTAGTTTTAATTTTGTTTTTAATTCAAATTTTTAGAAGAGATTTTTTAAAAAGAATAATTTTTATTTGGAAATTGTCTATTTTAGCCGTATTTTTAGGCGGAATATTTTTTGCAGTTAATGAATATTTTTTATGGCAAAAAGATCCTTTTTTAAAGTTATTAATACCACCGTATCAAAGTATAGCTTATTTTTTAAGATTTGTTGGATTTAGATTTTTTATTCCTTGGATTTTAGCTTTGGGATTTGCAATTTTAGTTAATTTTGTAACATCTTGGGCTAATAAAAAATACAATGAAAGATTTTTTGAACAAGAAGAAATTCCTTTAGCTGCTTTAGGGATGTTTTTATCTGGTTGGCCCGGATTTCTTTTTTATATTGTTGTAATTTTGTTTTTAGGAGTTTGTCTTTCAATTATTTATACTATTAAAAATAAAGGTCGTGCTCCTCTTTATTATTTTTGGTTGCCCGGGGTTTTAATAGTTATTATTTTAGAAAATTTTCTTTTACCAAAAAGTATTTTAAATTTTTTTATAATATCTTAACTTTTAAATTTTTATTTTTTAGTTTAAAATAATTATATGACATTACCAATACCACCACTTCAAATTAAAAAAAAGCTTTTAGAGGATGGTTTAATTACAGAAGAAAAATTTAATTCTTTATTAGACGAAGCTCAAAGAAAAAATCAAAATTTAATAGACATTCTTGTTTCAGAACATATTGTTGATAATAATTATATTTATAATTTTTTAGCTTCTTATTTAGGAGTTGAATTGGCTAATTTAAGTCAAAGAGAAATTAATCAAGAAGTTTTAAAATCTTTGCCTGAAAATATTGCTCGCGAAAAACAAGTAATTTTATTTAATCGCGAAGAAGATGGAACTTTAGATGTTGCTATGTTAAATCCAGCTGATTTGGAAACAATAGAATTTTTATATCAAAGTTTTAATGCTCCAATAAAACCGTTTTTAGCTTCGGTTGATGATTTAAATCGCGGTTTTTCAATTTATGGAAAAAGTTCAACGCAAGATTTTAAAAAAATTATTGAAGCTAATATAGAAGAGTCTTTACGTTCTCAGAAAAAAACAGTTGAAGAAGCAGCTGCTGATCTTCCAATTGTAGCAATTGTTGATAATTTAATTTCTTATGCATCTTCATCAAGAGCTTCTGATATTCATATTGAAATTTTAGAAGATGCTACTATGATTAGATATAGAATTGACGGTATTTTATATGAAATCATGCGCATTCCAAAAGCTATTCATAATGCTTTGGTTGCGCGTGTAAAAATTTTAGCTGGATTAAAAATCGATGAACATATGAAGCCCCAAGATGGACGTTTTCGTTATAGGGCAGCAAATCAAATAGTTGATGTTCGTGTTTCTATTATGCCTACATTTTATGGAGAAAAAGTTGTTATGCGTTTACTTGAAGCAACTCAAAAACCGTTATCTTTGGAAGAATTAGGTCTAATGAATTCAGTTTTGCACGCCGTTCAGGATAATCTTAAAAAAACTTATGGCATGATGCTTGTTACTGGTCCAACTGGTTCTGGTAAAACAACAACACTTTACGCTTTAATGAATATTTTAAATAAAACCAATGTTAATATTTGTACAATTGAAGATCCAATAGAATATAATATGCGTTATATTAATCAGTCTCAAATTAATCCAGAAGCAGGAATTACTTTTGCAAATGGTTTGCGCGCTTTGCTTCGTCAAGATCCAAATATTATTATGGTTGGTGAAATTAGAGATTCAGAAACAGCAGAAATTGCTGTTCAAGCAGCTTTAACAGGACATTTACTTTTGTCTTCTTTGCATACTAATGATGCACCCGGAGCAATTCCTCGTTTGGTTGATTTGGGAATTCCGGCTTATCTTGTCGCTTCTGTTATTAATATTGTTTTAGCTCAAAGACTTGTTAGAAAAATTTGCACTGGATGTATTTATTCTTATGAAATTACTCCTGAAATTAAACAAATGATTTTAGATCAGTTTAAAGAGATTAATATTCCAGATGCTGAAGTAAAAATTCCTAAAATTTTATTTAAAGGTAAGGGATGCGATATGTGCGGTGGAATAGGATATAGAGGAAGAATTGGTATTTTTGAATATATAGAAAATACTGATGAAATTAAAAATCTTATAATTAGCGAACATTTATCAACAGAAGAATTATGGAAAGTGGCGCGTAAAAATGGCAGCGAAACAATGTTTGAAGATGGTGTTAAAAAAGCAGCATTAGGCATTACAACTATAGAAGAAGTGTTAAGAGTTATTAAAGAATAAACAATAATTTAAATTTTTTAATTTTTGTTTTATAATAAAAATATGACAGATGAACAATTTTTAGAAATTTTATTAAAAGAAGGGATTTTAAATGAATCTCAAGTTTTAAAATTAAAACGCGAAATTTTAATTACTAGCCAAAAAGCTGAACAAGTTATTTTTGATCAAAAACTTGCTTCTGATATTGATATAGCTAATGTTAAAAGTAAGATTTTTAATATTCCTGTTGCGCGTATTCCTTTTCAAAATCTTAATGATAATCTTTTAAATTTAATTCCAGAAGACACCGTTAGAACTTATGGCATAGTTCCCATTTCAATAGATGGAAATAATTTAATTGTTGGTATGCTTTATCCTGATGATATTAAAGCTCAAGAAGTTTTAAAGTTTATTGCGCGTAGAAATAAATTAAACGTAGGAGTTTATATTATTCCTTATGGAGATTATTTAGAGGTTTTGAAAAAATATTCTCCATATAAAAATGAAATAGAAAGAGCTATTAAATCATTAGGAGTTAAATCAGGAACTAGCCAAGCGCGTAAATCTATTAGTCTTGATTCAGAAATAGCAGTAGGTCAAGAAGAAGCTCCGATTATTAAAATTGTTTCGGAAACATTTAAAGAAGCTGTTGAACGCCGCGCGTCAGATATTCATATTGAACCTCAAGAAAAATCATTAAGAATTCGTTTTAGAATAGATGGTGATTTGCGTGAAGTAGCAACATTGCCAGTAGAATTAGCTCAGCCAATTACTTCGCGTGTTAAAGTTATTTCAAGTTTAAAAATAGATGAAACGCGTATTCCTCAAGATGGAAGATTTAGAGCAAAAATTTTTGATAAAGATATTGATTTTAGAGTAGCAACATTTCCAACTCCATTAGGAGAAAAAGTAGCAATTAGAGTTTTGGATCCAACTGTTGGATTAAAGGATTTTAATGATTTAGGATTAATAGGAGAAAACTTTTTAAAAGTTGAAAGAGGTCTAAAAAAACCTTATGGAATG
>Ga0068706_1001044_pt1 | contig 11809 bp, 10 predicted proteins | sample YNPMSBMetaG_FD_65632 | JGI IMG/M metagenome (GOLD analysis project Ga0068706, IMG submission 65632) | Anoxygenic and chlorotrophic microbial mat microbial communities from Yellowstone National Park, USA - YNP MS-B MetaG | ecosystem: Environmental > Aquatic > Thermal springs > Hot (42-90C) >...
AGAGTGTAGAGAGACTTCGTCTCTCTACAATAATAAGGGTGAGAGGATGGAACTACTTAAATGTTCTTACTAGCGCATCGTGCTTAAAGCACCTGTGCCATAGCACATTCTTGTTTTAAATTGAGAAACATGTAGTAGCTTGTCACAGGCTAAGCCTGTTGCAGGCTAAGCCTGTTCAGGCCAAGCCTGTTGAATTTCTCAACAAGATCAAACTAAATTGTATAGAGATTATTTAAACGTTTATTATATTTGTAATAGGGCGGGCCATAGCGCAGATGGCTAGCGCGCACGCTTCGGGCGCGTGAGGTCGTGGGTTCAAGTCCCACTGGCCCGAATAATTAGTGTATTCTGTTTACGAAAACTTTTATACCTGCTCTCGGTACTGTTACTTCAGCGTACTTAGACATTACAACGTTATCTATTACATCTATAGCATCGTAATAACCGAATACATTAGGGAAATCTATTATTCTCTTTACTTTTGAGGTTGTGTTTTTGTTAACTACGAAAAGGGCAATCTGGTCTGTTAGCTTGTTTCTCTTGACAAACATTGAAATGTCAGGGTTGTTTTCTAGCATATCTACTGATGTAGCGTCATATGACAATATGGGATGCTTTTTTTTGATTTCAACTATGTGTTTTATGAACTTAGAAATGTCATAAGATGGTATTTCCCACCAGTCTGGGGATGTTTTTACCACATCTAGCTTGTTAATGAAGCCAAACTCAAATCCTACAGGTATCATTAACCCTTCGTTTATGAATGCTGTAAATGTGAATCTTTGCTTTATTTTGGCTAAATCTTCTTCGTACTCCGAATTCAACCTTGGTGTGTCATGAGATTCAGGAAATGCTATTGCTTTAACATATTTTGAGAACTCTCTTGTTTGTTCTATGAACCAAGCGTCTGAGAAATTCCACCATTTAGCACTGCTAAATACATAATCAAAGCCAGATTTTGCAACTTCTAGGTTTTTATCAAAGGGACCTCCGAGTATCTCTGCTAAGAATATAACATCTTCTTTCTTGGATTTTGTGTTCTTTATTAGGAAGTCCCATAATTCTACAGGGACATTATAAGCATAGTCGCATCTAAACCCATCAACTCCCAAGTCTATATGCCACTCTACTAAGTCTTTCCAATAGTTCCATAATGCTCTTTTGTCAGGACTGTTCTCGTTATCTAGTTCTGCTAAATCACCCCATTCAACCCATACGCCATTATCCCATGCACCTGGTCTCTTTATTTGCCCGTTTTCGTCTCTTTTGTACCAGTTAGGATGTTTGTCTACAAGTACGGAGTCTATAGCTGTGTGATTGACTATCAAATCAACGATTACTTTTATTCCTCTTGGTTTACACGCTTTAATGAAATCTCTGAATTGTTCCTCTGGTGATTTTTTTGAATTAGAGTCTAGGAACAGAGGGTTGAATTTGTAATGATCTTTTATTGAGTATAGGCTGCCGGAAAACCCAGGGTAAGATACTGGGTTTATATATATCCAGTCTACTCCCAACTCCTTTATTCTATCTAAGTCGTCTATCCACTTGCTAAATGTTCCATAGAGCCTAGGGAAAAGATTGTAAATAAACATTTTTACCCCCTAACCATACACCAAAATAATGGGAAAAATCTTTTTTTATCACCCGATTTGAAACCTTATAAACCTTACAACTTCAAATTCTTTTCCTGTTTTCTTCTTGTGTTCGTTTATGATGTCCTTAACGGTTTTTTCTCCTTTTTCGTCCTTTATGAATGGTTGGTCATACAAGCATAATTCGGAGAATATCTTTTGTAGTTTACCCATTGCTGCTTTTTCTGCTATGTTCTCTGGTTTACCGAGATTTATCATCTCTTGGATGAATTCCTTTTTCTTGGACTCTACGAAATACTTGTCTAAGTCTTCACTCTTTACAACTTGCGGAGCCATAGCAGCAATTTGTAAAGCAATATCATGTAGCAGAGATTTTGACTCTTCTGATGATAAATCTATCTTACCTTCGACAACTACTCCAAGTTTATCACCATGTTGATAAGTATCAAAAATATTGCCTTTCTCAAGTTTTAATATTTCCCATCTTCTTACGATTGTGTTTTCTCCGAATTTCATTATAGCTTCCTTTCTAATTTCTTCTACTTTTTCATCAATTGAGGTTAATCCTTTTTCAAGTATGTAAGAAGCTACTCTTTTGACAAATTCTCTAAACTCTTCATTTTTAGCGACGAAGTCTGTTTCGCAGTTAACCTCAATTATTATGCCTTTGTCGCCGGAGATATTGATATAGACAAGCCCTTCTTTTGCCTCTCTGTCAGCTTTTTTCTCTGCAGCAGCGAATCCTTTCTCTCTTAATATCTTTATTGCTTTTTCGACATCCCCGCCCGCTTCCTCTAGAGCTTTTTTACAATCCATGAGACCAGCACCAGTTTTTTCTTTGAGTGCTTTTATCGTCTCCATATCTGCCATACTTACCCCTCCTTTATCCTTAAGAGATTAAAATTTTGAGTTTAATTATAAATTCAATACTAAACCTTTTTCAAACACCTTAGTCCAACATAATCTTCTTTTTTTGAGTTTTTTGTAGATTTGTTTTATACTTGTATTATTGCAAGGTACTACTTTTAGTGAGGAGTAGAGCTGTGGAAAACAGAGTAATAATATCCGGTTTTGGTGGACAGGGAGTGCTTTCGGCTGGAATGGTACTCAGTTATGGTGCTATGTTTGCTGGTAAGTATCCTACCTTTTTCCCTTCTTATGGTGCTGAGCAAAGAGGCGGTACTTCTAATTGTGCGGTTGTTATAGATGATGAAGAAGTAGCTTCGCCGGTTACTCAGTCTCCTAACATTATTGTATGTATGAATCAGCCTTCTGTGAATAAGTTTGAGAATTGGGTTGAGAAAGATGGTTTTTTGATATACAACAAATCTTTGGTAAATAACCCGCCAAAAAGAGATGATATAGAGACTTTTTCTATAGATGCTAATAAACTTGCTTTAGAGCTTGGAGATGTTAGGTTTGCTAACATGATAATGTTGGGAGCCCTTATAGCAATTACTAAACTTTACCCTTTTGAGCATTTATTGAAGGGAATAGAAAAGTTTTTCGGGCAGAAGGGGAGAGCCAATCTAGTATTACTCAACCAGAATGCTGCAAAGGTGGGGTATGAGCTTTTTGCTAGGTTATGATTCGCGTAATAGGTGTTGGGCACGCTTTAGGTGGTGACGATTACATAGGTATAAAGGTAGTTGAGGAACTTTCAAATGAAATGGATTCTGATGAAGTTGAATTTGTAACTACTAATGACCCTTCTAGGATTATATACTTAGCTGAGGATAGCGAAAAAATGGTAATTGTTGATGCTGTGTTAGCTGATGAACCTGGTAAAGTCTTTGTTGTTGATCCAGATTCTTACCCAAAGTATCTAAATCCTATTTCATCTCATGGGTTTGAGGTACCTTTTGCTATAGAAGTAGCTAAGAAAATGGGATTTCTTGAAGGGAAGAAGGTGGTAATAGTCGGCATCTCAGTTGAAAATATTCATATATTTGAAGAAAAAATATCTGATGTTGTCCTAAGAGCTATACCAGAAGCTAAAAGGACAGTAAGAGAACTTATAGAGAAGTTATAGTTCCTCTGTTAGTTTATTTATTTCGTCTCTTATTCTGGCTGCATCTTCAAATCTTTCTTCGTTTACTGCTTTCTCTAGCTCTTTTTTGAGTTCTTCAATTAAAACTTCTTTTTTCTTTGCTTGTTGCTTTGTTTTTTCTTCTTTGGTTTGATAAAGTTTTGGTTCCTCTTTTTCTTTTGATGCTTCTTCTTCAATCTCTTCTTGTGACTTGAATCCTTTTTTGCTGCTATATTCTTCAAGAGGGATGGAGGACATTGCCATAACTTTTTCAGTAACATATATAGGAGCACCAGACCTCACACATATTGCTACCGCATCACTTGGTCTTGAATCTATTTCCAAGACTTGGTCATTGGTTACTATGTATAGTGTTGCGTAGAACGTTCCATCTCTGAGGTCGTTTATAACTACTTTCTCCACGTATCCCTGCATCATTTCAATGATGTTTTTTATTAAATCGTATGTTAAAGGCCTAGGGAAAGAAACACCTTGAAGCTTCATTAGAATGCCGTTTGCTTCAAATGGTCCTATGAATATAGGGAGTACTCTTTCTTTTTCTCTATCAATAAGAACCATAGCAAAGCCAGTATTCGTCATTATTATGTCATCAATTTCAACTCTTACAAGTTCATCCATTCCCTTTTAAAGATAAACAAATAAAAATACTCTAGTCAAATATTTTTCCTTACATATGCTGAGTATGATTATGCTTAAAAAATTTTTCTTCCAAGGGATGCGTTAGCATCCCTTAAATGAATGGATAAAAATAAGTTGGATGTGGAGAGAAAAACTATTTCCTTACGAACTTAGCTGTTAAAACGTCTTGTTGCTAGTAGGTGAATAATTACCTTTAGAATAAAATGTTAAAACAGGTGTTAACCTGTCAGGTATTAACCTGTTCAGGTATTACCTGTTCAGGTATTAACCTGTTGAAAAAAGATTTTAACTTTTGTATATTTTTGTAAAATACATAGGGAGAGTATATGGATATAGCTATTATGAATTTGAGTAAGCCTAAGAAGGAGGAGATAAACTATGATGATGTTTTTGATGTCGTTATAATAGGTGGTGGGGTTGCTGGTTTTTCTGCAGGTATTTATGCTTCGAGAGCTAGGATGAATGCTGTTTTAGTTGAAAAGTTAGGTCCTGGTGGTCAGATAGCAACAACTAATGTAGTTGAGAATTACCCAGGGATTCCAGAGATAAATGGTTATGAGTTGGGACTTAAGTTAGAGGAACAGGCTAGGAAGCATGGGCTTAAGGTTATTCTTGACGAGGTAAAGGGAGTTAATTTGAAGGAAGAATTGAAAACAGTTAAGTTGGCTAGTGGTAAAGAGCTAAAAGCGTATAGTGTTATAATTGCTACCGGTGCGGATTATAAGAAACTTGGAGTACCGGGAGAGGAGAAGTTCATAGGTAGGGGGGTTTCATTCTGTGCTACTTGTGATGCTGCTTTCTTTAAGGATAAGGATGTTGTCATAGTTGGTGGGGGGAATACTGCTTTGGATGAGGGACTTTTCATAGCAAACTTTGCTAGAAGTATTACCATTATTCACAGAAGGGATTCTTTTAGAGCTGAAAAAATCTTACAGGAGAGGGTTTTTGCTAATCCTAAATTTAAATTTATATTCAACTCTGTTGTGGAGGAAATTATAGGTAACGAGAAGGTTGAGGCTGTAAAGATAAGGAATGTTCAAACTGGAGAGATTAGTGAGGTAAAGACAGATGGTGTTTTTGTATTTATCGGTATGGTTCCGAATACTCAGATGTTTGAAGATTTAGAAAAGGATGAGTATGGTTATATAAAAGCTAGCTTCTATGATATGAGTACTAATATACCGGGAGTTTTTGCAGCTGGAGATTGTATTTCTAAGTTCCTGAGGCAGGCAATAACTGCAGCAGCAGACGGAGCAATAGCAGCAGTTGTAGCAGAGAAGTATGTTGATAAAATAAAACAAAAAGCGTTAAAGAAATAGGGGGAAAAGTATGAGAAAGCTATCAAACTTTAAAGTTACATTAATAGTTTTGGTTACTATATTGTTTGTATCTTCACCAATCCATTTGATGGCAGTTGAGAAATCTATAGGAAAAGAAAGTGAAAGGGATTTACCAGCGTTTATATTCTCAGCGAAGGACATAGAAGGTAATAAAGTAGATTTGGCTGATTACCTTGGCAAGAAAATAATAGTTGTTAACTTTTGGGCTACATGGTGCCCGCCTTGTAGATTTGAAATACCTGAACTAATAAAGCTACAGAAAGTTTATAAGGATAAAATAAAAATAATTAGTGTGTCTCTTGATAGGAGTCTAGGCGATGTAAAAAACTATAGAGAACACAAATTGAATTATCCCATAATTTGGGACAGATACGGTGAAATAGCGTATCTCTACGGTGGTATTTCATCAATACCAACCACATTTATCATAAACAACGAAGGTAAAATAGTTGAGAGAATAATAGGAGCACGAACATTTGAAAACTTTGAGTACGTCATAAAAAAATATATACCAAAGGCTACGAACAAATAATTTTGCTTTATTATTTTTTAGAATTCTGTTGAAAAAACTTTTCCTTGACGGTAAATAGATGTTATCTCGTAGCTGTGTGATTTTTACATACTCAGTGTTTAAAACACCCAGTGTTTAAAACACTCAATTTTTGAATCCTATAGAGTGCTTAATTTTGTATTACCTGTCTTCACTTTTTAATAGTGCAGAGATACTATGAATCTCTACGATAAAAATGAGGTGCTTCATAGCACATTGTGCTTCATAGCACATTGTTCTAAATAGCACATCGTGCTAAATAGAACTTGTGCTAAATAGCACTTGTGCTTTAAGTACTATTGTTTTAGGTTAAGAAACAAGCATTAGCCTGTTAAGAAACAGGCAGTAGCCTGTTAAAAAGCAAGCTCTATCCTGTTAAAAAACAAGCATTAGCTTGTTGAAAAACAGGCATTAGCCTGATACAGGCATAGCCTGTTAATTTTTCAAGACAATCAATACATTTTGAAAATGTGTAAACATATCATTTAAAAATGTTTACTAATATGGTGTATGTAATTATTTATTTTGTTTTGTTGTTTTTGGTTGTTTTGTTGTATGTTTTGAGGAATAGTTTTTCGTTGGCTCACTATTTTGTTTTTAATAGGAGTGGTGGTGTATTTGAAGTTAGCATGTCTTTAGTTGCGTTAGTTTTTGGGGCTTCTTCGGTTTTTGGGCTTGCTGGTTGGGGGTATAAGTTTGGTTGGAATGCTTTGTGGTGGATAATGCCGGGAGTTGTTGGGTTGCTGGTTCTATCAATTTTTTTCTCTAGGGCTATTTATCAAGTTAAGGGGGTGACTATATCTGACATAGTGGAGAAGGTTTTTGGTATAGAACTGAAAGTTTTGGTTAGTGCTATACTTTTTATTGCTTGGCTTTCGGTGTTAGCGGGTCAGATAATAGCAGGTGGTAATATAACTTCGTATTTATTTGGTGGGAACAAAGTTGTAGGCTATGTTGTTTTTACTGTTTTGTTTGCGGGATATACTGTTTTGTATGGTCAAGTGGGGACAATGAAAACAGGGTTTCTTCAAGTGATATTGATGGTAGCTGCTATAGTTGTTTTGTTGTTTGCTGTTTTTGGTAAGGTTGATTTAGGGGGGGTTAAGGAGCTAAGGAATATAACATTTTCGTTTGATGATAAATTTACTTTTGATTTTTGGTTTTCTTTGTTTGTTGCTGTTTTCCTTTCGTATCTTTTTGGTCCGGATATATACTCTAGGATATTCTCATCAAAATCGGAGAGAACTGCTAGGTTTTCTTTGATTATCTCTTCTATTCTTATTTTGATTATAGCTACGCTTATAGTGCTGTTAGGGATAGTTTCTAGGTACTATTTAGGGAATATTGCTAATCCTGATAAGGTGATATTGGAGATTTCACTTGATTTGTTACCTGAGTGGCTTAAGCCACTCATGATGGTATTTCTTGTTTCTATACCTCTTTCTGGAGCTGATATAATTCTTGTTACTGTTACTGCTCTTCTTGTTAGGGATTTTCTTTTTAACATTGTGAAAAATGAGAAAGTGAGAGAGAAGTTGTTATCTTTGGTGTTTGTAAGAATTTTTTCTATGATTGCTATAATAATTGCTCTTGTTATAGCTCTTTATGGGAAGGATATTATTTCTACATTAATGGTTGCCTACAAAATATTTTCGAACTCTATAACCCCATTTATTTTAGCTTCTTTGGTTTTGATAAATAAGAAGAAGAGTATTCATTTTTCTAGTGTTAGTAAGCTGATATTGGTGTCTTCTTTGGCTGTTGTTGGTACTTATTCAATTCTTGCTGAAATTTTTATACCACAGATAAAGTTTAGGTTTTACGAACTGGTACTCATATTTTTGTTGCTATTGGTTATATCGTTAGTAGTTTGGGTAGAGAGAAAGAATACTTTCTTCAATAAATTAAGCTAATAACAATTATTTATGTCCAATCTAGGTGCTTCATAGCACTAAGTGCTTCATAGCACATCGTGCTAAATAGCACTAAGTGCTTCATGGCACCTACTTAAAACACTTAGAGATGCTTCTAGCATATTCTTAGTTAAGTTCTTTACTTTTGTACTTATTCACATTTTTGAGGATGTGGAAGGGCTTTGCCTTGAAACTTGTAATTAGCTAAAACTGAAGGTTAACATTTTATTATGTTTCTTCTACAAGGGACGTTTGAGGAATTAGAAATTACCTTTAAGCTAGATGAGTTTGAAGGACCTTTGGGACTTCTTTTGACATTGATTACTAAAAATAAGTTAGATATAACGAGAATATCGTTAATAAAAATAGTAGACCAGTTTATGGAATATTCCAAAAAGTACAGACCTGATATAACTACATTGGCTGAGTTCCTGAGAGTTGCTGCAATATTGCTTTATCTCAAAACAAAGGCTCTTGTAGGCTCAACTGAAGAGGATGAAGAAATTGAAAGCGATACTCAAGAACTGCTAAGTCAGCTTGAAGTAATGAAAGAGATTAGGGGAGTAAGGGATATATTGAAAAAAAGGATGTCTGAAAGGAAAAAGTTCCTTTCTAAAAGGGAAGGCTTGAAAATAGGGTATACTAACTATAAGGAGTCGAAGAAATACACCGTAGACGATATTCTTAAAATAGCTGTTAAGTACTTTATAAACATAAATAGAGACAAAAAAATAGTTGTCAAAAGAGATTATGTATCAGTGAGTGAAAAGATAGAGGAATTAAAGAAACTTCTCTCTGTAAGCCCAGTTATTCCGTTCTCTCAAATAGCGCTTCTTTCAAAGGATGTACATTCCGTAATAGCCTCATTCATGGCTATTCTGGAGACAACGAGAACAGAAGTTACAAAGCTAAAGCAAGAAAAGAACTTTGATGAAATTCTCATAATAAAGAATTTCCTATGAAGATATGCTAAGTAATTCTTTCTTACTTGTTCAGAATTACGCTTATCTTTTAGGAATAATAAAAGCTTTAGTTTTACTTGAAACTTTAGAGTGTGTATTCATACAGGAATTGAGAGAGGCGGAGCCTCTCAGAATTCTTTCTAAAATGAAAAGTTACAAAAAAATCTGTAATAATTATAACAATGTCTATTTTTAGAAACATTTCTGTTTCGTTAATTTCAATATTTATTCTGTTTGCCTTCTGTCTTGATGGATATTCTTTGTCTAAGACGAATATTTCTTTGACTAACATCGGTTTGCAGAAATCAGATTTGGTGAAAACTAACTTTTCTAATCCTCCAATAATTTTTGCTAAATATGAGGATATTATACCTTTGTCTAAGGTAGACTTAAACAAGTATATACTTATCTCTAGTTTTGATAGTATTCAGGTTAGAGCCTATTCTAATGTGTATGTTATTCAATTGAGAGGTGGTACTTTCCTTCATAAGGACAAGAGAGTTAGTTGTAATGAAGTTTCGATATTTGTTGTTGATAGGGATGTCAAGGAAATTTCTGGTGCTGGTAATGTTGTTTTTTTGAGTGGGAATGATATATACACTGGCGAAAAGTTTTTTTATGACCTCGATTCTGGGGTTATTACTTTCTACAATGCTAAAACTAAGATAGATGACCAGTATTATTATGCCGATGTAATGGTTCAGCTAGTTAACGATAGGTACTTTTTCCAAAATGTTTCTTTTACAAAAAGCGATATCTTGACACCGCACTACATGGTTAACGCTTATAGGGTTTGGTACTATAAAAATGATTACTTACTGACTTTAAACAATACTTACTATGTGGGTATATCTTCTTTTCTCTACTTCCCTGTTTACTTTCAGTTATATAGGTATACTGATATCCTAAGTGACATAGGAGTAGAGAGTAAGATAGGTTTTTATATTCAAAATACATTTTATCCAAAAAATTGGTTTGGTGAAAAGGTTTTCCCTAGAATGAAGATCAAGTTTGATACCTATGAGAGACTTGGTGAATATTTAGGCTTTGAGATTCCTTCTATAAATGTTATATCAAATTTGAATCTTAGAAGTATTGTTAATTTGGAGTATGACAAGAAGTTCGAAGAGGTTGGGGGGAAAATTATAAATTTCATAGATCAGTACGGCAATGGAAATTACAGGGAATACAGAACTTTTGGTTGGCATTATACGCTTAACGCATCCTATAATATTTCAGGAACTTCATTTAGTGCTTATTGGGAGGACTTGAATGAACCTTTTCTGCCTGGTAAATTTAGTTATAGGAGAGAAAATTTAGACGTAGAAAAGTTAGTTTTTCCTTATCAAAACTACTTTTGGTCTACACCAAGTGCTAAGAAGTTCATTAATAGAAATGTGAGGTTAAAGTTTGGATATGGTGTATCATCTTTTAGTTTAGGGATCGATTGGATTTATCAGCTTAGGTCTGGATACAGTACTACTAACACGAATTCTTTTGGTGTTATAGTTATAGAAACAAAAACGAATAAGTATGATAATTCTTACTACCGATATGATTTACAGAGGATTGAGGGACCGAAAGTTTCCTATAATGTTTCAATTGGTAATTTCATATCATATAAAATTGAAATAACTAATGTGTACATTGAGAAAGGCAAGACTTTGGCTGGGGAGGGTAAGGATAGCGTAGTCATTTCAAGAACAAATGAAATTTCCAGAAAAGTTGATAAATTCTTATCTGACCTTTTTATTGTTTCAACAAACTATATAACTAACATTTCAGAAGTTTCTAACGGAATTTTTGAAACTAATTATGTTTCTGTAGTTGTTACAAATTTAAGTATTGACACGAATCTAATTTCTAAGGTCACAACTAATGTTGTGACTAATCAGAAAGTAGAGACAAAAGATGTTCCTAGAACGAACATTCTTAGTTTGTTTTCGTTTTCTATTTCACCTGGTGCTTCTTTTTCTTTTACTCCCTCGTCTACTTATAGAATTGAAGATGGCTCACCTCTTGAAGATTCATTTAATCACAATGAAAATGTAGGTATTTCTATGAATTCTTCTTTTCTGAACAATCTATTCTCATTAGGTTCATCAGTAAGTATAGTTAACAACTCTCAGTGGAGTAGGTCATCAAACCCACTAAAGAGGAAAGATGATGATTTAAAAACTTACACATCTATGAATGTGAATAGTTCTTTGAGATTTTCTAAAGCGTTTTTTGAATCTAGTTTCTTCCAGTTTTCACCTTCGTTTGGTGTTTCTCATTCTTTTGCGTATAGGTTAACAAGACCTAAGTTTGATAACCCTGTGGATGACCCTTATATTGACGATGTTACTGTGAATTCTATTTCTTTGTCAGTTGGCTTGAGGTTACTGAAGTTGAGTACTTTGTCTAATAGTATTCTTAACTTCATAGGTTTTGACAGTATTAATATCTCTCCAACAGGCTTTAGCTATAACTTTGTTTACTTGAAAAGTGAGTATAAGTATATTGATGACAAATACTATTGGACGAACAAGATAAGTAATCCTATAGGTGTTTCTGTCTCTTTTGGTCCCCTTCTGAATTATAGTGTAAGGTATAGGATAGATATTTCTAACGAAAATGTAGTTTTCTTACCTGCTTCATCGTCAATAGGTGGAGGATTGTCTATTAAGGATATAATTCTAAAACCCTTTTTGAATAAGTTGAGTTACATTAACCTAAGCTATTCTTTCAACTTTGACTACTTTAACCCTATAAATAACA
>Ga0068706_1001045_pt1 | contig 11791 bp, 10 predicted proteins | sample YNPMSBMetaG_FD_65632 | JGI IMG/M metagenome (GOLD analysis project Ga0068706, IMG submission 65632) | Anoxygenic and chlorotrophic microbial mat microbial communities from Yellowstone National Park, USA - YNP MS-B MetaG | ecosystem: Environmental > Aquatic > Thermal springs > Hot (42-90C) >...
CGGTTCTTTTAAATAAATAGGAGACTCCTCAGGTTTAGTTGTAATGTCTCCTAAATTATCTTTTCTTTGATGTCTTAAATTTCTTTTTCGTGCATTACTATCTTCATCAAAAAAACGAAAAGTTTTACCCCATACTTTGAAGTCTTTTCCTTTCAAAGTTTTATCAATATGAGCAAATAGCAACAACAAAAATATTCCTATTCCAAAAAAATATGCTAAGCGTTTCAATTTTGATAAATTAAGTTTACTGTACGTAAATTTTTCAAACCGCTAAATTAAGCATTTTTTGAATACGAGTAACAGGAATTTTCAATAAAATAAAGTAAAGAGGCTAAAATTAAATGTTTACGTAACCGTAAAAAACTTGCTGAACGGGACCCTCCAAAAAAATTTCTTTTTCAGAAAGTACCGACACTTTTAAGTTACCTCCGAGCGTAAAAACCTTCACTTCACCTGTATTCTTTTGATTTTTAAGCAGATAACAAATTGCGGAAGCAGTTACTCCTGTGCCACAGCTAAGCGTTTCATTTTCTACCCCTCGTTCATAAGTTCTTACAAAAATTCCATCATTTTGGATACTCACAAAATCTACATTCGTGCCATGCGGTTGATAGCTATCATCATTTCTAATTTCCTTACCTTTTTCAATCACAGGGCAATTTTGGATATCGTCAACGAATACAACATGGTGCGGTGAACCGGTATCTAAAAAAAATTCATGGTCATTAAGGGCTTTAAAGTGTTGATAGGGGTTCATCTGAATACGAACTGCATGGCTTAAAACAAAAGCTTGATGAAGACCGTCATACGCTGAAAAAGTAACAAAAGAAGAGGCAATAGCTCCAATTTGTTTTGCAAAAAGGACAGCAGCACGTGAACCGTTGCCACAAAAAGAACCGAGTTTACCATCTGCATTAAAATAAACCATTTCAAAGTGGGCTTGCGAATGATTTTGTAAAAGAATTAGCCCGTCTGCACCGATGCCCAATTTACGTTGGCAAAGCAAAGCTATTTGCTCTGATGTAAATTTAAATAAGCCATTGCGGTTATCAATCAAAATAAAATCGTTGCCCGTGGCTTGATATTTTGAAAAAGGCACGGTCATAATTTTTAAAGAGTATCTAAATAAGCTTTACGAAGGATGGATAATTTTTTAAGGAGTTTTTCCACATCGCTCAAAGGAATCATATTAGCGCCGTCGGATTTAGCTTCGGAAGGATTAGGATGGGTTTCTAAGAAAATTCCATTTACGCCGATGGCAATACCTGCTTTTGCGATGAGCTCAACCAGCTGAGGTCTGCCGCCTGTCACGCCCGAAGCTTGGTTAGGCTGTTGCAAAGAATGCGTTATATCCAAAACAACAGGGTAACCAAACTCTTGCATCCAGGCAATATTGCGGTAATCTACGATTAAATCGTTGTAACCAAACATAGTACCTCTTTCGGTTAGTATAATTTTAGAATTACCAGAAGCTTTCACTTTTTCAGCAGCAAATTCCATAGTTTTAGCACTCACAAATTGCCCTTTTTTAATGTTAATCACTTTTTGAGTTTTGGCAGCAGCTACCAATAAATCTGTTTGACGGCACAAAAACGCAGGAATTTGAAGTACATCCACATAGTTAGCGGCTATTTCACATTCATGACTTTCATGAACATCCGTGAGTACTGGCAAATGAAAATGTTCTTTAACTTTTTGAAGTATTTTGAGGGCTTTTTCATCCCCAATTCCTTGAAAGGAATCTAATTTCGTACGATTTGCTTTACGGTAAGAGCTTTTAAATATCAAAGGTATGCCGAGCGGATGACAAATAGAAAGTAGCTTTTCTGCAACCGTAAAACAAATGTTCTCGTTTTCAACTACGCAAGGTCCTGCAATCAAAAAAAATTGGTAAGGGCTTTTAATGATTTCAGGTAACCAGTTCGGAACTAATGCATTTAAAGGAACTATCTCACCCATATATTTTTTTCATTGTAAGCTAAGCAAAAATTTTTCTGTTAATAAATTAAAACGTTCAGGTTGTTCCATCATAGCGGCATGCCCGCAACGGTCAATAAAAGCGAGCTGAGAATTTTGGATATTTCTATGGAATTCGTGGGCAACCGGAACGGGAGTAATATTGTCATTGAGCCCCCAAATCAGCAAGGTCGGGCACTTAATTTCATGCAAGCGATGCGCTAAATTTTGACGTTGGGCACTTCGTGCAATTTTTACTATTCTCAAAGCTTTGCTGTTATCGTTCACGATATCAAACACTTCATTAACTAATTCGGGAGTAGCAGTTTGCGGACTGTAAAAAGTGTATTCCACTCTCTCTCTAATGAAATCTTTGTTAGAACGACGCGGAAAAGACTGCCCCATACCGGCTTCAAATAAACCTGAACTTCCGGTCAATACCATACTTTTCGTTTGATGGGGATAGTTTAATGTATAAAAAAGAGCTATATGCCCGCCTAAGGAATTTCCAATCAAATGAACATTTTTCAATTTTTTGAATTCAATAAAATCTGCTATAAATTTAGTTAAGCCTTCTATGCTGGGGTCCACTTGTGAGACTGTGTAAATAGGTATCAAAGGAATAATAACAGTAAATTTTTTTTGAAAGTATTTTAGAACGGGAGCCCAATTACTCAAAGCACCAAATAAACCATGCAATAAAATAATAGGCTCTCCTTGCCCCTCCTCTACATAATCAAAGCCTGCTTCTTTAACTAATCGGTACTCCATTTATCGGCAGCAAAATTAGTTTATTTCTGATGAACGGCAAAATTAAATAGGTAATAGCAAAAAATATTAAAACGAAACCTTTCAAAAAAGCATGTAGTACGAAATTAAAAAAAGATTATCTTTGCGGCGTACACTAAAATTTTTAGCATGATTAACAAAGTCGTTAGGGGAGCAGACGAAGCTATCCATGATATTCAAGACGGAGCAGTTTTGATGTTAGGCGGATTTGGTTTATGTGGTATTCCCGAGAATTTAATTGCTGCACTTTTAAGAAAAGGCGTCAAAAATTTAACTTGCATTTCCAACAATGCAGGAGTAGATGATTTTGGTATTGGTTTACTACTGAAAACTCGTCAAGTCAAAAAAATGATTTCTTCCTATGTAGGTGAAAATGAGGAATTTGAAAGACAACTTTTAAGCGGAGAACTGGAAGTAGAATTGATTCCACAAGGAACCTTAGCCACTAAATGTATGATGGCAGGCTATGGAATTCCCTTTTTCCCAACGCCCGCTGGAGTAGGAACCGAGGTAGCCGAAGGAAAACATATGATTCACTATAAAGGTAAAAATTATTTGATTGAAGAAGCTTTTGAAGCTGATTTTGCCTTAGTGAAAGCATGGAAAGGAGATACCGCGGGAAATTTAATTTATCGTAGCACAGCACGCAATTTTAATCCCCTGATGGCTATGGCGGGAAAAATTACTATCGCAGAAGTAGAAATTTTAGTAGAAGCCGGTGAACTTGACCCCGATCAAATCCATACCCCAGGAATCTTTGTCCATAGAATTTTTCAAGGTTCTCACTACGAAAAACGTATTGAACAACGTACCGTCAGAAAAAGAACTTAGTAACTTATCAATCCATAAATCATCAATTTGTTAAAAATTATGTTAGATAAAAACGGAATAGCTAAAAGAATTGCCAAAGAATTAAAAGATGGCTATTATGTAAATTTAGGAATTGGAATACCTACTTTGGTATCCAATTATATCCCTGAGGGCATACAAGTGGTGTTACAATCCGAAAATGGATTGCTCGGAATGGGTCCTTTTCCTTATGAAGGCGAAGAAGACCCGGATTTAATTAACGCAGGTAAACAAACGGTTACTTACCTAAAAGGTTCTGCTGTTTTTGATTCGGCTATGAGTTTCGGCATGATTAGAGCCCAAAAAATTGATTTGACTATTCTCGGTGCTATGGAAGTCTCTGAAAGAGGAGATATTGCAAATTGGAAGATTCCGGGCAAAATGGTGAAAGGAATGGGCGGCGCTATGGACCTCGTTGCTTCTGCTAAAAATATTATCGTTGCGATGCAACAAGTCAATAAAGCAGGGGAATCTAAGCTATTGCCTGCCTGTACTTTACCTATCACTGGCCTTCGATGCGTCAAAAAAATTGTAACAGAAATGGGCGTTTACGATATTCACCCGCAAGGAGGTTTTGTATTGAGAGAAATCGCTCCCGGCGTAACGATTGACCAAATCAAAAAAGCTACTGCCGGCAAACTGATTATCCCTGATGACGTCAAAGAAATGGTAATTGATTAACTTTGGAACAATATTTGTATTTCAAAAAAATAAAAATATGAAAAAGTACGTTTCACAAAATTTAGTCGGCTTGTTAGTTATAACAGTTTTATGTTCAAGTGCTTATGCACAAAATAAAAAAGATTTTTCACCTACTTTCCCGCAATTTGAGTTTTATAAACCTAATGGGGAACTGTTTACGAACCAAAATTTGCAAAAAGGTAAAGCTACTATCGTCATATTTTTTGACCCCGATTGCGACCATTGCCAAAAACAAGCTTCCTGGATAGCCGCTAGCCCTGAAAGTTTTAAAAATGCTCAATTACTTTGGGTTTCCACCGCTGAAGCTAACGCTATCAACACCTTCGGTAAAACTTATTTTCCTAAATTTCCTGCTCCCGTATATTTTGTAAAAGACAAAAATTACAAGTTTGATAGCTATTTTGGTTATAGCGTGGCTCCTACTATTTTAGTGTACTCTTCCACAGGGCAACTACAAAAATCTTTTAAAAACGAGGTAGCCGTCGCAGAATTAGTAAAATACATTAAATAGCACGCTTTTCTTGGTCTATTTTCTGGATTTTTTGTTGAGATATATACAAAGCGTGTAACATCAAAGCTGTAATAATTATAGCTGCGCCGATGTAAAAACGATAATTAAAATGCTCATTTTCTTTGAATATCAAGAAAGCTAAAATAATGCCGTAAACTGGTTCTAAATTGATGTTCAGTGTAACGGTGTACGAAGATAAATGCTGCAAGGAATTCAAGGCTAAGGAACAGGCTATGACCGTGCAAACAATTCCCATAATAAGCAAGTAAATCCAATCGGTGAAGGTTGGAAGCCAGGCTTGTATGCCATTTTCGTACATATGAAAAGGAACAAAAAAGCTAAAAATAATAAATCCCGTAAAAATTTGGTAAAAGGTCAAGGTATAACCATTGTATTGGGAAGAGTATTTTTTGCTAAGGACCGTCACCCAAGCAGACAAAAATGCAGCAATGATTCCTAAAATAATTCCAAGCGAGTATTCATTTATAAGTTCTTGATTTACAGGAGAATAAAAAATTTGAAAAATGCCGAATATCACAACCGTACCGAGTAAAATTTCAATCCCGTTCAATTTACGGCGAAAATAAATCGGTTCTAATAAGGAAGCAAAGAATGCGGAGGATGCCATGCAACATAAAGTAATGGAAACATTTGCATATTTAATAGCGCCGTAAAAAGCAAGCCAATGAAGTGCTAATATAACGCCCTGTAAACTTAGATTGAATAAATCTTTTTTAGCTACCTTTTGAACTTTGGTTTTATAGAAAAATAACCACATGAACAGAGAGGCAATCATAATGCGATACCATACGAGGGGGGTTTCATTCAATTGAATTAACTTACCGAGTACGCCGGTAAAGCCCCATATGAAAATCGCTAAATGCATTTGAAAGTAAGCACCACTGAATAAAGAACTCATATTAGCCGCAAATTCGCCGCAAAATTAGGCAATTTTTTGTGAGGCTTAAAGAAAGAACGACAAAATTTTGTTCACTAAGCGAAAAATAACACAAAAGGGAGAAGGTTAACTCTGTAGGAAGTGATTAAGTGTAAGATGAAATTGGTTTGCGGTTTGAATAGCGAGTTCGTAACCGGCATCCGCATGCCTAAAGATACCTATTGCGGGGTCATTATCCAGGACTCTATCTAATCGTTCGGCGGCGTCATCAGTACCATCAGCGACGATTACCTGCCCTGCGTGAATGGAATAGCCCATGCCAACTCCTCCCCCATGATGCACCGATACCCATGATGCTCCGCCCGCAACATTTGCTAACGCATTTAATATAGGCCAATCTGCTACGGCATCCGAACCATCTAACATCGCTTCTGTTTCACGATTCGGTGAAGCAACTGAACCTGTATCTAAATGGTCTCTACCAATGACAATAGGAGCTTTCAAAATTCCTTTTTTTACCATTTCATTGAACTTCAAACCTGCTAATTTTCTTTCTCCCATGCCGAGCCAACATATGCGTGCAGGTAGCCCTTGAAAGGCAATTTTTTCTTGTGCCATTTGTATCCAACGGCGTAAAGCAGTATTCTCAGGAAATAATTCTAAAACCGCTTGGTCAGTTTTATAAATATCTTCCGGGTCACCAGAAAGAGCAGCCCAACGAAAAGGACCTTTGCCCTCACAAAATAAAGGTCTTATATAAGCCGGCACAAACCCAGGAAAATCAAAAGCATTTGTTACGCCTTGCGTTAAAGCTTGCCCTCGTAAATTATTACCATAATCAAAAGTAATAGCGCCACGTTTTTGAAGTTCTAACATCAAGCGTACATGCTTCGCCATCGTTTGTAAGGATAGTTCTACATATCTTTTAGGATTAGAGAGCCGTAATTCTTTGGCTTGTTCTACGGTCATATTTTCAGGGAAATAACCGTTGAGCGGGTCATGAGCAGAAGTTTGATCGGTAAGCGTATCGGGAGTAATATTTCGTTCAATCAAGCGTTGCAATAAATCTACCGCATTGCAAACAACTCCAATAGAAACTGCTCTTTGTTCGTTTTTACACTGCAAAGCAAAGTCAATAGCATGGTCTATATCATGGAAGATGTGGTCAATATATTTAGTTTGAAGTCTTTTTTGGATACGCCATTCTTCCATTTCAGCGGCAAGGCAAACACCTTCGTTCATCGTAATAGCAAGCGGTTGAGCGCCGCCCATTCCGCCTAATCCGGCTGTAACATTTAATTTTCCTTTTAGACTAGCATTTGGACCGAAATGTTTTCTAGCTAAAGCTGCATAAGTTTCATAAGTACCTTGTACAATTCCTTGCGAACCGATGTAAATCCATGAACCAGCAGTCATTTGCCCGAACATTATGAGCCCTTTTTTGTCTAATTCATGAAAATGTTCCCAGGTAGCCCATTTAGGTACTAACATAGAATTAGAAATCAAAACTCTTGGAGCATGCTTATGCGATTTGATAATGCCTACCGGCTTGCCGGATTGAATTAGCAACGTTTGATTTTCTTCTAATTTCGGTAAAATTTTTAGGATGAGTTCTAAGGCTTCAAAATTTCTTGCTGCTTTTCCGATACCTCCGTAAACAATCAGCTCGTCTGGTTTTTCTGCGACGTCAGGGTCTAAATTATTGAGCAACATGCGGTATGCCGCTTCTGTGATCCAACTTTTACAGGTTTTTTGTGTACCTGTTGGCGTTTTCGGAATTACAAATTTTGTAGTTTGCATATTCATAAATTTTTATTTTCGTACTTAGAAGGACATTTCATTAAAATTTTGCTTGCAAAAAACGTATCATTTTGAAATTTTCCGATAATCACGATTTTATCTGCTTGTTCAAAATTAACGGGCTTTGGGTCAGGATAAATAACAAATGCCTCGTTGCCAAGAGTATCCTGTAAATAGAAACTGAATTCATCTTTTTGAGCATCGTAATAGCTTTGTTCCCGTTTTACCCACTGCCCTACTACATGTACTTCTTCGCCAGAAGTTTTCGCAGTCTTAAAATCCGTATAAATACTTGTATTGGACGCAAAATTTAACATCATTACTACCATGAAAATAGCAGTGATAACTATCAAAATAAGAGTTCTTGAGTTCATAACCGTGAAATCAGGTTACAAATTTACAATTTATTTCGGTTTAAAGTTCAATAAAATACTAAAATGCCTCGTACATTATTATTCATCACAAAAATGAAATTTTATTACCTTTGCGTTTTTGGAAAAACTACGTTAAAACGTTGCCTTTGAAAAATTTATTTTTCGGTATTGTATTTTTTTGGATTTTTACGAACAATTGTTACGGACAAGTTCAGCCCGATAGCGTACAAAAGGTTTCAGTGGATAGTCTTGCCTTATCAGATAGCTTACTAAAAGCCCGTCAAGATAGTCTAAAAACCGTTATCATTGACTCTTTAAAAAAGAAAAGTGACTTAGAAGCTCCTTTAAAATACTCAGCCAAAGACTCCATTGTTTTTGATATCAAAGAACAAATTTTATACCTTTATCATGATGCTTCACTCAAATATTTATCTATGGACTTAAAGGCTCATAAAATTTGGGTCGAATGGAAAAATAACTTAATTTATGCAGAAGGAATATGGGATTCTACTTTAAATAACGGACAAGGAGGCTGGAAAAATACGCCCGTTTTCAAAGACGAAGAAGATACTTACTATGCCATCAAAATGAAGTATAACTTCAAAACTAAAAAAGGTAGCATTTTACAAGCAAAAACTAACCAAGACGGAGATGTGTTAATCGGAGATTCTATTCGTGTAAACCCTGATAAATCTTTTTTTATCAAACAAGGTAAATTTACTACTTGCGACCATGACCCGCCGCATTTTTATATTCAATCTTCTAAACTCAAAGTAATACCGAACAGCAAAGTCATTTCAGGACCGCTTTACATGGTCATTGAAGAACTACCTGTACCGATAATTATACCTTTTGGATATTTTCCGCTGAACAAAAAAAGAACTTCGGGGATAGTTTTTCCGCAATACGGTGAAAGTGAACGGCTTGGTTTCTTTTTTCAGAAAATGGGATACTACTGGGCTTTTAGTCCCTATGCGGATATTCTTTTTAAAGGTGATATTTATACCAAAGGCAGTTGGCAAATCGGTTTTGAATCTAACTACAATAAACGCTACGTGATGCGTGGCAGAATTGATTTGAACCGTTTCCGTGAAATTAACGGGGATAAGTTTGACCCCGATTATTCGCGTTCTACACTTACTAAACTGACTTGGCAACATACCCAAAACATCGGTCCTTTTGCTACGTTCAATGCCAACGTCAATTATACTACTAACAACTATTTCCGCAGAGCTACCTTTTTTAATCCCACTAACATTTTTAACAACACGGTTCAATCTTCTATTAACTTCTCTAAGATTTTTCCGAACTCACCATGGAGTTTAACTGCAGCCGCTAATGCTACTCAATATGTTGACCAAAAAAAAGTAGATTTGCAAGTTCCAACTATCAACATTAACCGTGCTCGTACCTTTCCATTCAAAAGAAAAAAATTTATTGGAGATAGCCGATGGTATGAACAAATCGGGCTGGATTACAGCACTTCTATTATTAACCGCATCAATACCTATGATTCTTTGCTCTTTCGCCCTGAAATATGGAAAGAAATGAATAACGGAATCAAGCATACTGCTGGCGTAAGCACTGGTTTTTCTGTTTTTAAATATATTCGTATCAATCCTGCTATCAGCTATAATGAATATTGGTATGCTAAAACCATTCGCAAAGAATACATTATCAGAGATGTCGGAGATACAACGGTCATAAACTCTATTAACTCTTTTCGAGCTGCAAGAGATTATGCTTTGAATACGTCTGTCACGACCAATCTTTACGGTATTTTTGGTTTTCCTAAACTACGTTTTCGGCATACTATTCGCCCTAATATCAGTTTTGTGTATAGACCTGATTTTTCAGAAAATAAATACCGTTACTTTGAGACTGTTCCCACGAATCGCACGGGAAATGTTGCAAAATATTCTATTTTTGAGCAATCCATTTTAGGAGGACCGCCTGCTGGTAAACAAGAATTGGTTAGTTTTTCGCTTGCGAACGTCCTGGAAATGAAAATTCCTCCCGCTAAAAATGATACCTCATCAAAACAAGAACCTCGTAAGTTCATTATCATAGATAACCTCAGTATGAACCTCAGTTATAATAAAGCTGCAGATTCCTTAAAATGGAGTAACCTAACTTTCAATTTTCGGAACAACATTTTAGATAACAAGCTGAATATCAACGTAAACTCAACACTTGACCCCTATCAGATAGAGCCCAAAGGGACAGGCTTTGTGCGTGTCAATAAATTCTATTGGGATGAAAAAAAACGTATCGGTAGATTTACTAACTGGAACATTTCTTTGGGCACATCCTTCCAAAATAAAAGTAATAAGCCTTCCAAGTGGAGCCAATGGATAACCAAAAAACGTGAAACGGATAGCCTTTTTAAGCAGTATGCAGTTTTTAAAATGCCTATCCAATTAAACCTTAGTTACAATCTTAATTATGACAGACCCTTTCACGAATACAAAATTACTCAAACGATACGTGCTGATGCTAATATTCAGTTCACTGATAAATGGAGCATCCACATCAATACTGGTTACGATTTTGTGACTAAAAAAATGGCTTACACGAACGTTTCCGTAACCCGTGATTTACATTGTTGGGAACTACGATTTAATTGGGTGCCTTTTGGTCAATTCAAAAGTTATAATATGACCATCAACGTGAAATCTCAAACTTTACAAGATTTACGAATAAGAAAACAAAGAGTTTGGCAAGATAATTTTTGATGGTTTGATTCGGAAATTGGTAACAGTGCCATAAAGTCACTGATTAAAAACTCATAGAAACTCCCCAAAAGAACTGGCGTGGTTGTAAATAACGCGCAGGATTAAACGGTGGAATACCTCTATCCAAAGGATTGGGGTAAGCTGGGTCTCGATAAGATAAAGGAAGCGGGTCTCCAAATTCATAGGCTCTGCCCGTAACAGGATTGATTATTTGTGCATTCTTTTGGTTGAATGCATTTTTCAGTTCTACAAAAACAGCAAAACTTTGATTTCTTTGTTTGAAGATTTTAAAATCCTTAGTCAGGCGAATATCGGTCCACATCCAGGGGCTACCAATTTTTGAAAAAGGTTTATCTCTCTGAACTTCATAGATAGGTCTACCGGTGTTAGCATCGGCACCACTATACACGTAAGGCGTATATCTTAGCCCTGATTTATAAGTTGAGCTGATGAACAGCGTAAAATGTTTAAGCCGTACATTCCCGATTTGAAGTAAAGTATCGGATTTAAAAACAAACATAGCTTTCAGGTCAAGGGGTCTATCCCAAGCTAAAAATTGTTCTCTGGTAGCTGTTGTATTTCCTGTTGTTTGAATTTGGAGTAAAGATTCGCGTGCAGAGTTAGATTTTCCGGTAGCAATTTGATAAGCACCAGAGACCGTTCCCCGAAACCAGTTTCCTACTCGCCTATTCAAAGAAATTTCAAGCCCTCTTATTCTTGCATAGTCTTGGTTAATCGCAAAGCTTTTTTCAACAAATCTTCCAGTTTGGTCACGTATCACAATTTTTTTATTGACAATAAAATCAAATTTATCGTTGTAAAAAGCGGTGACGGTCATAGCCCAGTTAGCTGTAAGCTGAGATTTTAAGCCTACTTCATAATTGACATTTGTTTCAGGGTTCAAGTTAGGATTTCCTAAATTAGCCAGAAAAGAACGATTTTGATAGACGGGGTTTAAGCCTGCATACAAGAAACGGGGATGCGGTAAGCGTGTAGAATGCCCATAATTAAAATACAAAACATTGTTCTCTGTCACTGGGAAAGAAATACGAATTTTAGGTAAAAAACGAGCTTTGAACCTTCTGCCTGCAATCGGAACGGTTTGTTTTTGGTATTCTTGGCGAACATAATCTAAAACGGGCGCATTCGGGTTGGCTACTGCATCATCCGCAAATTT
>Ga0068706_1001049_pt1 | contig 11761 bp, 8 predicted proteins | sample YNPMSBMetaG_FD_65632 | JGI IMG/M metagenome (GOLD analysis project Ga0068706, IMG submission 65632) | Anoxygenic and chlorotrophic microbial mat microbial communities from Yellowstone National Park, USA - YNP MS-B MetaG | ecosystem: Environmental > Aquatic > Thermal springs > Hot (42-90C) >...
ATTTTAATTTTATATTTATATACTCTTTTATAGGTACATCCACAGAAGATGTTAAATTGCTAATTACAAAATTTGTAAATTCACCTGTTGTATTATTAAATGAGTAATTTATAGTTGCTATATTTAAATCCCTTTCAATAGCTACTAATTGAATTCCTACACCTTCTTCACAACAATTATATTTACTTATTTCACTATTTATTTCATTTGTTAATGTAATACTTGAAAAATTTTTTATATCTATATTTATTACCTTTATAGGTAAGTTAGTTGGATATTCATCCTTACACTTACACAAAAGGTCAAATTCTATATCTTCACAACAATTTTTTATACTACTCATACTCTCTGATAAACATTTTATATCTATATATCTACAATCTTTTTCAGTAACATAATTCTTTATATCATATGAATTATAACAATATTTATCTTCTAATTCTCTAATATAATAAATACTATAATATCTGTGCCAAATATAATAATATTTATTATACAACGGATTAACATTGTTTAAATATTGATAAAATTTTTTTCTCGTTTCTTCTACATTAATTAAATAGTATTTCTGATAATATAAAAATTCTTTATTTATGTAATAACTCTCTAAACAACATGAATATTCAGCATCTTTATCTGTTATTGTTATTTGTCTTACTATATCTTCACAACATTCTACATTATTAGTATATGATAAATCAAAACCAATATTTTCACCTTCTAATTGTAACTTAGCATTACATATATTTACTGATATGTATAAATCAAAACATTCATCACTTGTATTAAATAAAATAAAATAATCTTTTATATTAAAGTTATTATAAAGGTATATTGATATAGGAAAATAAAATCCATTTAATAGATTCCAATCATTTGTACAACTTATGGATTTCGTATTAGTTATATTTATATTTTCTGTATTGCTTATAGAAAAACTATTAATTTTAGATTTTGTTCCTAATTGTATATTTTCTAAGTTTATTATAGTTAAATATTTGTGTTGACAATCATCACAACAAAACAATTTTTCATTTACTTCTTGTGTGTCATATGAAAATGATGTATTGTGTATCAATTGAAAATTTACACCATATAAAACAAAATCTGCTTGATAATTAGGTGTACTTTTAAATATTGCTTGAAATATTTTATGGAAAAAATAATTTGTACCATCAGTACCGTAATATCCTCTTATATGATAACATATAGCCCAATTTCCAACATTATTAACTAAACCTATATATAAATCATCAAGATTATTCATTATATTTTTATAATAGGTATAATATTCAAAACTATCACCTATATAACATTCATTATTTATATTATATAAAATATAAAAATTTGTCCATGATTTTATATCATAACCAGCTACACCAGCCCAATCATTATGATAACCACTTATATTATATGTAATACCATTTATTTTTACTTGATGATTTTGTAAACCACTTAAATAATCTATTATAACTTCTATCTCATAATATTGCCCATTAACAAAATTTGGTACATTAAAATAACAATTATATACTTTTATTGTTGTTGTTGGGTCTTCTCCATTTCCAATCTTTATAACCGATAAAAATAAATATACTTTATTCGAACGTAATAATATCTTAAAGTCTCTTTTTTCTACAAAGTTATTACCTTGTAATTCTTCTGTTGAATTATATATACAAGTCCAATCACTATTTGTATTATTATATATTAAACCATAATAAAAATGATTACCAAATGTATCAACAGTTGTATTATATCTTAAATTCTGTTTCTGAATAGAAACTAAATTTATATTATTCTCATTAAACTTGTATATATTGCATGCCATGACTAACAACAACTTGTAATATTACTATCTTTAACATTACATATCTTTTTCATTCTATTTATAATCATATCCACTTCCTTTAAATCTTTATCATCTATACCATCTAATCTATAATATCCTTCTGTTCTTTTAATAAATAAATCAAAATACATATTTAATGTACTAAATAACATTTGATATTCACAAGCTATCAACCTACTCTTACTATCTAATTCTTTACACTCATCACATCCTTCATCTAATATACCATTCAATATCTTTATATAACATTCATATAAACTACATACATCATATATTAAATATTTATAACTCTCTAATACATTATTTGTACTTTTAGAAACAATTATATATTCTAAAATAAATATCCCTATATTTCCATTTAAACTAAACTCATAATGTGTCTTATCATAATTTAATATGTTATATGTAACTATTGGACTTTCTTCTCCATATCTATATATTTTAATAATTCCTTTCTCATCATAATTTCTATTTCTATAATCATACAATTTAAACACTTGTGGACATCCTTCTGTATTTATAAATATATCTCCTCCAACAATTATATTTTGTTCATATCTACATACATTACCACAACAATCTATTAACTCTGCTACAATATTATATAACCCCTTATTTTCAAAAGTTAATTCAACATTCTCTAAATTATTTATATTACTTATAGTTTGTGTATCTACTAAATTATTATTTACATATAAGTTTACTGTATTGGTTGTACATGTTCCATAAGTATATATTATTCCTTCATATTTTAATGTTATAGGATAATTGATAGGGATACATTTACATTGTCTAACATCAGAACAATCACATGGATAATTACAATACCCTTGACATATATTATCTTTAATATCTTTCTTTATACTTACTATATCATTTTCAGTACAATCAAAAAAAAACTTTATGTTTGAAACTAAAAAAGAATTTAATTGTCTTTCATATTCACATTCTTTACATTCTACTTCTCTTTCTACCCAAACATACTGACCACAACAACCAGGCTCATATGATAATTCTACTCTACATAATCTACCACTAAACTTTAACTTCCCATCTATAACACTAAAAGTTTGACTATTCCCTAAGTGACATTTACTTTTATAACATATATAAGAATTAAAATTATTGTGTTCGTTTACAGAATCTATAAATAATGTTGTATATAATATTGTTACATAATTTTTACAAGGATGATATATATATGAATAATCAGGACAAATTAATGGATTTTCATCAATTTCAACATATTCTATAAGTATTTGTGATACATCAGTATAACTTTCAGGCTCTAAATATATATCATAATTAAATGAATAATTAGTTGTTCCTACTGTAATTGTTAGTGTTATATGATATATTCCTGCAATTGTAGGATTTATAGAAAAAGAAGTAACACCTGTATAGTTGTTTGTTGTACTATCAGGTGCTACTATTTGTACATTTGAAATCGAATTTAATTGAAAATTAATCATCTTCTAATTCTTTCAATGTCTTTTTAAGTTTATTTATAATAATTGTTATTATCAGTGTTATAAATGGTTTTTTTACTAATAATGGCAAAAGTTCTTGTAATGCATCTATTGCATTTCTTACTATTGTTAGAACTTTGTGTCTTTTAATAGAGTTTTCACTTTGTAAAATGAATACATCTTTTAATGATTCACTATTAACTAAATCTTCTAAAATTTTTCTTTTCTCTGCATCTATCATATCATTACAATCTTAAATTCAATGTTAAATTTCTCAATCCATCAGCAGCTGCATTCCAATTTAATGTAGGATAGTTTGTTGAATTGACATTTATATTGCCTGCTTGTTCTAACGTAGCATTATAATATAATGTAAATCTTTTATTAAAGTTTACATTTTGTGGTGAAAACGTACTGTCTAATGCATCGTCATAATATTCAATATGTATAGCATTGTATCTATTTGTTATATCTAATGAACCACCCCCTAATGTTAAAATATCTTTTCTAATATTAGGTATTTCTATTTCATCAGGTAACCATACTCTATTTTGATGACCTAATACTTTTCCAAAGTCTTCTTGATATAAATGAGATATTATGTTTTCATAAAAACCATTTTGATTACTTATTCTTTTAGGACTTAATGAACCTGCACTTTGTTCTAAAAATGTATAACCTCCTGCTCCTTTATTTATTGGTTCACCATCACTATTATAGATAATAGGTTCGGCTGAATTATAATTATATGTAGCAGAGTGATTACCTATTGTACCTCTTTGTTTAGTATAACTTGGAAATAAATTAGTAAAAGTACCATATACAGTATTATTTGTACTTGCATCATAAGAACTTATCTCTAATACATCAAAATCGTATACAGTTAATTGTCTAATATTTTGCTTGTCTAATTGTCTTTTACCTGCTATTATGAATATAGTTTTATTAGCTCCATTTGGTTCTGTAAAATCAATAGTACCCCCTGATAAAGTTCCTGTAAATGCTTTAAATGGTACTGTATTCTTTGTTAATTTTATCGCTACTGCATTTATTTTATTTACAATATCAACTATGTCTTGATTTATATTTGTACCACTACCTTTAAAGGTATGTTCTATTAATTGTCTTGTAAATGACATGTCTTCTTCTTGTTTTAATTGAAATCCTAATACAATTCTGTCTCCTGCTTGAACTGTATTTGCACCTGAAAAATCTAACCTATATACAACAGGATGATAAAATGACCAAAATGATCTATCAATTCTTGTTATTTTACGCCTATCAATCCTGTCTGAATATCTAACAATTCTACCTCTGTGGGTCATAAAAAATCGAACATACCTTGAAGACGATAAATCAACAGCAGTGACTATTAAAGTCTTTGTATCATCATTCATTAACCCTACAATATTATGTAAAGGCGTGTCTAAAAACGGAATTATACCGTTTATAAACGTGTTTGTTTGTACATTATTTGTACCTATACCTAACGTACTACCGTTACCAAATGCATAATTAGCAACAAAAACTTCTTCAACTCTTGTACTCGCCATATTTATATATATTTAATATTTACTAATTATTCATTCATACTTTTTATACTTACAAAACTACTATATCGTGGTTCTTGTAAGTTTTCTAATGCACACTCAACAGAACAATCTATTATCTCTTGATGTGTCTCTAATGGTAGCCAAAATTCCTTTACCCTCCAATCCATATCATCTCCACTATTAATTCTATATGTCCTGTTAAGTGCAATTCGTTCAAATTGTTTTATATATATTATAAATAATTTCTTTGGTATGTAATCCTTATGATAATATACCTCTATTACTTCATTACTTGTATTATATAAATCTCTACTCTTTATAAGTCTAAAACATTGATATTTATTAGGTTTATGAAATGGACTTTTTATCAATTCTTCAAACTCTAAATGTCTTTCAATGTTTATAGGTAAACTTATTTCCTCTTTTTCTTCTGTACAATCATCAATTTTATTTATTCTCTCAAAATACATTACTTCACTTAAACTCCACCAATAATCTTTCGGTAATTCAAAATAAACACTTAATATATCTTTCTTCTTAAAATTACCTTCTTTATAATCCTCTAAATATTTACTTACTATTACTCCATTTACATCTAAATATCTTTTTCTACCCTCTTCAAGTCCTAACCTCTTTGTATTTAATCCACTATATTTTTGCTTTATAAATCTTTCTGTCCCTAAATTTAAATATCTATCTATTTGATGTATGGTTAATTCAGGTGTAGTAGAATTATTTATCTTATCTAATCTATCTAAAAACCCTAAATGTAATTCATAAATTGTCATTCATCAAAACTTTAATTTGTTCTTTAATATTAATTTTAAATCTTGATTTGATGGTTTATTCAAAAATTCTACTATATCTTTAACTTCTACACCTAATCTTACATCACCATGATAAAAACCGTGTTCTCCTCTCTCTATAATTCCTCTCTCCATGCATAATCCTACTAAACCATAATCTCTTACTGTTTCTATCTTATTATATAAAGCAATAAATTCATCAGGTTTACTATCTAAAAACTCTATAACATTACTATCTAATACTTCATTACTTATATTCTTTGTATCTTTACCTAAATATGCATTAAAATACAATTTGTCTTCTACACTTAAAGTATCAAATATACTATATGCTTTTTTGCGTAATTGGAATTTTTGTGTATTATCTTTCGCTTTTTGTTCTGTATTAATTATATAAAATTTTTGATAATGATTTACAGGAGTTTTACTCGTACCTACTTCAGGATAAAATTTTAATAAATCATATATAAATAAATCATAATCATTTTTTAAATTTAATGTAATTCCTGAACTTGTTATAGTGAATTGAAAATTATTTAGTGCTTCTAAATCCCATTGATTGTTTCTAATAAACATAGATGCTATTGAAGGATATTTTTTCTTAAATTCAGATATATTGTCATAGTGCGGTATTTTATAAGTATTATTTTTTGTTTTTAATATTTTAAAAATCATTTTTGTATTCATAAACATAATACTACCTTTAAATAGGTCACTATAACAAGGTTCAATGCGTACTAAATGAACTGTTTCCTCGTTATTCATTATATCTTCTTTCAATGGTATATCTTGCAATGTCAATGTATCTGTTGTTTCTGCTATTATATTTTCTTTTGCTTTTCTTGACATATTTATAATTATATTTAATTTTATTCAGGTCTGATTTCTATTAGCCCACATGAAAGTGGATTTCTAATAATTATTCCTGTTTCACTTAAAGTATAACAAGTAAAGCTATCTGCTCCGTGTGAACGTAATGCTTTTTGATATTCTCCAACATTACTTCTACCATTAAAATCAGGTAAAGTAGAACCTGCTGTAAACCATTGTACTAATCTTCTATCTTCTCCGTTTGCTCCTTTAGTAATCATCTGAATGTTAGGTTCTCCTTCATAATCACCAAAATCAAGGAAAAACATTTTATAACTTTGGTCAGTATACCCGTAGGGTCCTACAGTCTTTGGATAAACACTTCTATCATTAAACATAGGATGATTTACAACAGTTATTTCATTGCCCATAAAACCTTTATATGTTATAAATTGTCCACCAAAAGATAATTTATTTCCTGTTTCTCTATTTACAAAAACAGTGTCTACTACTTGATATTGTTGCTGTGTTTTTTTCAATACTCTATGAAACTCATGAATACCTCCCATACCTGTAATAAGTACCATTTTACTATTTTCTTTTCCTAATACTTGGTACATATCAGCTGTCATTGCCCATAACATATCTTCTGTTAATTCAGAAGCTATAATTCTATTTACTCCACTAATTTGTTCTTCTATCCCACTTCCTGTTTTTACAGGTCTTCCTGTTGTTCCTTGTATACCAAATGTTCCATCAGGTAATCTGTTGTATCTACTATTCCATATCATTCTTTCTTGTTGTCTACTCCATTGTTTCATTGCTAAATATTGTTGGTAAAACATCCATAAATTAGCTTTCTCTCCTGTCACTGTATTTGTTATTTCAAACCATAATGTTTCATATTTTGCACTTCCTGTCATTCCATAACTAATACGTGTTGTTGTCATTTGGTTTCTAAACCATGATGGTGTTGCATCTACCATACCTCCACCTGTTGAACCTTCTTCATAAGCACTGAAATCCCAAGTTACTTCTCTTCCTGCTCTTAAACTATCAGGACTCATATAAGACATAGGGTTATTGCTCAAAATTTGAAATTCATAACACCAATTCTGTCCTTCTCTATATGGTTCAGTAACTACTCTCGCTAATTCTCCATTCCAAAATCTACAAATAAATCCAACACTAAAATATTTGATAGGAAATAAAACTTTAAATGTACTAAAATTAATACCAATTCTTGCATCTGAATTATTTGCTAATGGATGGTCTACCGCAATAGGAATACTTCTTTGTAAATGACCCATTACTGCCCATTGAATCTCATCATTACCAATTACTTTATAACTTTTATCTACTTTTGCAATACTACTTGTCCCTTGTACTAAATATTGCATTACACTATAAGCATCACCTAATCCTCCATATTGCGGTTGATTACCAAAAGCGAATATCAATGTATCCGCTATTTCTGGTTTGCTTGCTAACGCCTCAGCAATGTTGGACGTCTCTACAAAAGTTCCGTCCCTGTATAAACCTCTAATGAATCTTGTACTCAACATATTTATTTATTATTAAATATTTTATTTAATTTTTCCTGTAAACTAATATTATTATTCGTATTATTCGTATTATTTGTTTTACTATTATTCACTTGTAATATTTGATTTTTAATTTTATTTATTAACATGTTTTTCTTGATAGTTTCATCAGAATTGTTAACATAGGTTTTAAACAAATTATATGCTATTTTAATTTCTAATTCTGGGTTTTCTAAAATCATTTTTTGATATGTAGTTAACCCATCTTCTTTTTTTTCAAATAAAAAACTACTAAATTGGTCTTTAACCTTTTTATCTATCTTTTCTTCAAAAATTTCATCTGATTTATTGTAAATAATATCTATATATCTATTAAAATTGTTTTGATATTCCTCTTCTAATTTTTTCTTATATTCTTTTTGTTTTGTTATCAATTCTCTTATAGTTTCTGTTTTCTTATTTATATAATATTCAGTAGCAGTATCTATTTCTTCATTGATTAAATTTGCTTTAAACATTTTGTTAATATAGTTCTTTATTTTTTCTTCATCCCAATTTGTAGTCTCACTGTAATATCTATATAAAAACTTTATTTTATCATCATCATTTTTTAAATTTATATTAAGTGATATATTGTCAGAGTTAATAGCTTCAATAAAGTCTAAACTATTACCTCCTGATTCTATGTAATCTATCATTACATTTAGTAATTCATCTTTTATATCACTTCTTTTTTTAAGATTTACATAGTTATTTATTTTTTCTGCAAAATCATCTAAATCTTTTATTTCATCAGCTTCAAAATCTTCCCACTTATTTTTTGTTTTTATATATTGTGTAAGTTCATATAACGGATTTACTTCTTGTTCTTCTTCTTGTTGGATATTATTTGTATTAACTTCTTGCTGTTCTTTATTTGTTTTGTTTTCAATAGTTCCTTCTTGTTCTTGTATATTTTTTTTAGGTCTTCCTCTCGGTCTTTTTTCTACTTGTTGTTCATTGTCTTCTACTTCTAAATTGTTATTTTGATTAGAAATATTGTTCTTATCTACTTTTTGTTCAGTAGTTTCTTCATGTATATGTTCCCCATTCTGTACATTTACTTGAAATAGTTTATCTAAATCCATTATAATATCCAACTATTCGGTGCAAATATAAACATAATTTTTAAATATGTCAATACATATCAGAAAAATTTTTTTAAAAAAAAAGTTATTCAAATAATTTGAACATCTAAAATTATTAGTTTCTATTGTTTAATAGTATCTTTTTCTCTTCTAATTGTAATTTCTTTTCTTCTAATTCTAATAGTTTCATCTTATAATTTTGTTCAAATTCAATCTTTTGTTGTTCTAATTTGTTTTTTTCTTGTTCTATAAGCATTTGTTGTTCTTGTTGTTGTTGTATCATTTCTTGTCTTTTTTGTTCTGATAGTTTTAATATTATTTCTATTTCTTCAATACTATTTGATTTCATGATACGTAGAAAATCTTGTACATCTAAAGCTCCTTGTTGCATCATATATCTACTATGTTCCTGCATAAAGTCTATAATTCCCTTGTATTTAGCATGATTTGTTACTACTATACCATAGTTCTGCAAAAACATATCAATATCATTCATCAATATTATTTCTTTTGCTCCATATTCATTTGTGTATTCTATCTTTTTGTTTAATGGATAAACATATTTAATCAAATTCAAAATAGATTGTAATACATTTTTAAAACCACTTCTATAATATTCTAATAATGGTTCTGTTATTGCTACTGATTGTGTAACACTTCTCTCTATTCCTCCTAATGTTTCTGTACTACGTGTAATGCCTATCCTTTGTTGATTGACACCAATTATCTCTATAACTTCTCTTTTTATAGCTTCTAATTGTGCTATGTAACTGTTTATAGTATTACCTAAACTTAAATCTATTTCTTGAAATTGATTAAATGTTGGTCTTTCATTTAAATCATTTTTTTCTAAACTATTTATCCCTATTAAACCAAAAACATCTAAATAATATAACCACTTTTCTATATCCCAACCATAAGTCTTTGGTATTTGTGCAACATCCATAACAAATACTTTACCCTTTGCTCTAATCATTTCTTTTTTTAATAAATACATCACTAAATTGTATAATGCTTGTAAAGGTTTAACTCTATCTATAAGATTGAATTTTGTAATAATACCATTGTAACTACTTGTAACATTGTTATAATTATCTAAGTCTCTTAATGTAGTTTTTACTTTACCCATCTTACAATATACTTCATCATTTATTCTTACTACTTGATGTACTTCTGTAATATTTATATCTTTTAATACCGCTCCTAAACTATCATCTACCTCAAAATCTTCAGGTACTATTTCTTCTATCATTTCATCATTTTCTTCATCATAAATACTTAATAATTTTGCTCTTACTACTCTTTTAAATTCATATTCAATTACTTTATAACTATCTAAACTCCTATTAAAACCCATTAAATTGTTTGTATCTACATTAAAATCTATTCTTGTAATATTGCTATAATTTGGTTGAATTAAAGAATTTGTAGTTAAATATTCTATATCTTTTTCATCTAAATATTCTCCATATTCTTTTATAAGTTCATGAAAGTTCATATATCTAAACTCTCTATAACATAAACTTTGACTTACATCAAATACTTCTCCTCTAACATCTAAATCTATCATTGAAGGGTTTACTAATCTTACTTTTATATCTTTATTAGTTTCATATGTCTTTATTATTAAACAACCTGTTCCTAAATAAGTATATAATGCTTGATTTTCTAATTGTTTATAATTGTCTCTTTCATACAAATACTTTAATATTCTACTAAATGTCTTTTCATAATAAGCAATAAAATCCATGTTCATGTATTCTATCTGTTCTCTTATCATTTGTAAATCTTGTGGATTAGTAATATTACCTTCTTCATCAGTAGGTATTTCAATTAACTTCTGAAAGAATTGATTTACTAAGTTCTTTTTTTTGTCTTTTAACCATTTTGTATTTTTATTACTTAAATTAACTACTTTGTATAATTCAGGTCTTAATATCTCTTCTCCTACTAAAACATTTAATCTTGTTGTAATTAAATCATAGTGTTCTATTTTTAATGGACTTTCTATATCTTCTGAATATGGTTTTATTACATTTTCATATTGACTCATATCAAATTTGTTTTCATAGAGAATATTTATATTTTCTTTTATATTTTTTTTGAAACTTTTTAATCCACTATTTATTAAATTAAAATATAAATCTATTTTATCAGCTACATCTACATACCAATTTTCTGTTTTATTTCCATATCTTTTTTTTATTTCTTTATCACTTAAATTCAGAATATTTACAAGTTCATAATAAGAATTGTAGTTATTACTTACAACTTTATTTTTTCTACTTACTATCATAAATAAAGTATTCTTTTACACAAAGATAATTCTTTTTGAATTTAACTCATAAACATTTCAAGGATTTATTTTAAATAACTATATGTATATTTCTACATATATTTGTTTGTTTTTCTCCTTACTCTCCCTAATAATAAAATAAAAAAATTACAAATATAGTATAGTTTTATTATATTATACAAATATTTAACTTTTTTTAACTTTTATATATTATTATATTAGTATAATAATAATATTACATTTTATTAAATTTTTTTAACATTTTTATACTAGTATACTAGAATAATATTCAAGAGTTTAAATA
>Ga0068706_1001070_pt1 | contig 11632 bp, 11 predicted proteins | sample YNPMSBMetaG_FD_65632 | JGI IMG/M metagenome (GOLD analysis project Ga0068706, IMG submission 65632) | Anoxygenic and chlorotrophic microbial mat microbial communities from Yellowstone National Park, USA - YNP MS-B MetaG | ecosystem: Environmental > Aquatic > Thermal springs > Hot (42-90C) >...
GTGAACCTGACCCAAGTTGCTGCGGGCCTGAATCCCAATGTTGCCCCAAGCTCCAACTATCGTCGCCTACAACGCTTCTTTGAGGGCTTTGAGGTGTGCCAGTTGAAGCTGGCCAAGTGGGTGTTGAGCTTGCTCGAAGCCGACGAGAGCGGTTGGATAGTGGCGCTGGATCGTACCGAGTGGGAGTTTGGCAGACAGAAGTTGAATGTGATGATGCTGGGGGTGGTGTACCAGGGGTTGACCGTACCTCTGGTGTGGAGGGTGCTGGATAAGGACGGTCATAGCCATACCGACGAACGCCAAGCCTTGATGAAACAACTCCTGCTGGTTCTCCCAGCCGTACACATCCGGTGTCTGGTGGCGGATCGGGAGTTTATCGGTCAGCGGTGGTGGCGATGGCTCAAACTAAGGGAGGTCAAGTTCTGTATCCGCATCAAGGACAATGCCCGCTATACCCAAGGTCACTCAGGTAAGGTCAAACACCTCTTTGCCCATCTCTCCATGGGCCAGTACGAGCAAGCACAGAAGACCTACACCATCTATGGCCATAGAGTGCAACTGGTGGGGATGCGGCTCAAGGATGAGTGGCTGATTCTAGCCACCAACACCGACCCTTCCCAGGCTCTAGCAGCATACAAACAGCGGTGGTGTATCGAATGCCTTTTTGCGGCCATGAAAACCCGTGGCTTCAACTTTGAGGATACCCACCTGACCCACCCTGAACGTATCGAGAAGCTGATAGCGCTGATCAGTCTGGCTCTGGTCTGGTGTGTGCTGATTGGTGAATGGCTGGCCGAGCAAAAAGAACTCAAAATCAAAAAGCATGGCCGTAAACCGATCAGCCATTTTCGCAGAGGCCTGGACTTCTTACGCCAGGTCTTATTCTTCCTGCCAGATAAAAGACGCGACCTGGACAACTGTTTCAGCCTTTTGTCGTGTACCTAGATGCTCGCTAAAAAAAACATTGCAAATAAAGAAAATGAAAGGGTGCGTTTGAAAAAACGGTTTAATCTGGGCAGGGCTCTCTCCAATATCGGTTGATTGTTCATGAAAAATACTACACTTACGCTGTTGCTTATCCCTGCTAGTACCGACAGAGTTAGAAATGCCGCTGCAATAGCTACAAAGTTTACTAGAAAACCCATGGAAGTAATGTTGTTGATGTTGACGATTAGGAAAATAGCTAGTATGAAGGAAAGGATAAAGTAGACATAAAAGCCGACAGCCGCCTCAGCTAAAAATTCTTTTTGCTGAGTGTTATCTTTTTTTCTTATTTTTATCCCCAGATGAAGCCCTAATATACAGATGGCCAGCGCTAGAGATGGCAAAGCTCCTAGCGCCACGTATTCCCACGGTTCTCTGACGGCTTTGTATATACCGTTTCTATCTGCCCAATCAGCATAAATCAGTCGCCCAACAACTAAGCTGAGACCTGATAACAGCGCAAAAAAAGCTAAAGTCAGCGGTGCTGATTTCAGGTAACCATCGAGAATGCCTTTAACTTCTTTCAACATGTTCTCTCCTGCCGTTCGAGCAGACACCAGAACGTTTGGCTTAAAGAATCTTTATCAGCGCAATCGCCAACCAGAAAAAAGCCTGCGCAAAGTACTGCCAGCCAATCGCCACGTTGAGGCGTCTGTATTTTGCTTCTGCGACCCCCGCCAAGTAGTAGTTATGCTTCAAAACATCATCGAGTAAGCCTTCTGCCAAGAACGCTTGTTTGTATTTGTCGTAGTGATCAAATGCCATGATATTCTTCCAATAAATAAATCCATCGCTCGACTTGTTCGTTGTGCGTGGGGCAATAACCGAGATAGCTAAAAGCAAACCAATTACCAGTAGGACTATACTGCTGCCTAAAAGCAAATTGGACAGCACGTCGATCTTTTCGGGTACTACCGCCAAAATAGCTGCGTTTATGCTTCCCAGTGCTATGACGGCACCAGCCTTGGTATCTGCCAACTGGATGTAACTGGTAAGGTATTCATGAATCTTCCAGGCATGTTCAAAGCTTTTTCCTTCGCCGTCCTGCGTCTTTGTGTGCATCTTCTCCCGGCCATTCATTCCTGAACCTCCAATAGTAGTAGGCTTCCAACCACTCCACCGCCCAGGCTGCCAAGGTAACTAGCCCGTCTTCTGGAAGCCACCGCTGGTTTGGTGGATCTTCGGGGTAAAAAAGACAAAGAGCATCATCCAAATAAAGGTGTTTTGGACGATGCTGGCCATACCTGCTTTGTCTAGGAAACTTTAGGGACTTGACGTAGACCCTGGGTGCTGTTTTGGGATACTGGGGCGGAACCGAAATCTCGAGGATATGCTCTACAAAGCTGGCCAGCGGCTTTTGCTGTACCCTAACCGGGACGGTAAATACAACTTGCTGGCCCCTGATCTCATAAGTAGCCCGCGGGAACCACGCAAGGAGGGCCTCGAGCTCAAGCTCCCACAGTGCGGGAAATTCTGTTTTCCAGCCCAACTACTCCTCCAGATCCCCGTACCAACGGTGGGGTTTGGTCTGCGACAAAGCCTTTGCTCCGAGCAAAGCCGCAGCGGCAATTGCTCCACCAAGCAACCACCGCTCGAGTCCATAGCTGCGAACCTGCTGGGCGCTCATTGCTTTGAGCAGCGTGGGCTTGCCATTGGCGTCCACGCCTGGTCGCAGAAGGTAATATGCCTTGCCCAGTAATTGTCCCTGCCGAACCAAGTAGTTTCTAATTTCAGCAGGTGCCCTGTTGTACAAACCCTCACCCACAAGGATTTGGTTTTCCCCAGCTCGATCCTCGAGTTTGGATGCGAAATTCGCGGCCTTCGAGATGCTGGTCAAAAAGTAGTGATTTCGAATTCCAACCTTGGCCACCAAGGCGTTGCCCATCTCGAGACCAATTCCCCAGCTAAAGTCCTTTTCAATATGCCCCTTGCTCTTCATGAAGGGGTTAACGACGCTCTCCATAACTTCGCCCAGATCAAGGGCACACTGGAGGGTTCGCACAGCCACCTTTTCTGAGTTGGGTTCCTTGGCACCGATGACGAACATAAGGCCATCGCCTGTGGGTTTTTCGATATTGCCGTCGTGGAGCCGGATTACCCGTGTTAGGGTTCGCAACAGCGGCTCGAGTACCTTGAACACGGTCTTGTCCCGCTTTTGCTCGCTCCAGTCCGTAAAACCTCGCAGGTCGAAAAACCCGTATCCCACGTTGGTGAGCCTGAATGCCTTCCCTCGCGGAATGTCTTCAAGGTCGGGAAAGATGTTTTCCTCCTCAATTTCGAAAGTGGCATTTACGTAGTCCTGGGCCAGTTGTTCCTTGATTGACTTTAACTCGGATGTGGTCATATTTCCTCTGATGTTCTACAATAGTAGAAGTTTTTACTAAAAGCAAATGTGATTCTAATAACTTTCTACTATAATGTAAAAGGAGGGAATTCTATGACCCTGGGAGAACGCCTTAGAACCATGCGCAAAGAGAAGGGGCTGACTTTGAGGAGGGCTGCCGAAGGTGCTGAAATCTCTGTCGCCTACTTATCTCGTCTTGAAGCCGATGATGCCAACCCTACCCTTGAAGTACTGGAAAAGCTCGCAAAGCTGTATGGTGTGCCGCTCGAGGAGCTCACTGCGGGTACTCGAGAGACCTCCGGTTCGCCTCATTTGGCTCCCGCCCTTTCTGAGTTCATAGAAACCTATGCCAGTACCTTCCCAGAGCTAAACGACCCAGACTGGCAACGAACCCTTTCTAACATCCGCCTGCGGGGTCGTTACCCAGAAAAAAAGGAGGATTGGCTGTCTCTGTTTTTAGAACTGAGGCGAGCTCTGCAATAAATCACAAGCTTTACCTTGCGTGGCGGTTATCTTGGGGGGTGTGGGATGATGCCGACCCAACCCCTAAACAAATTCATAAGGCTTTTCTCGAGTTCGTTGAAAAGTTTCACGCTGCCCACAACTATACTAGCGACTTTGCCAAGTTGGCCAGATCGCTTGGTGTTCGTGTAGGGCCGGCCAACTATAACAAAGCTTTCATTGCGCCTGACGGCGAGCCTCGCATATTACTGGATGCCACCGTGTCTACAGCCCGCCTTCGCTTCACGGGGCTTCACGAGATTGCCCACCACCTCTTCTGGCGTGCCTTTGATGGAGAACTAAAGGCATACCTGGGTGATTATTTTTATAAGCAGCCCGATGTCGCACGCCAGTTTGAGGAAGATTATTGCTATGAGGCCGCAGCTCTTTTGCTGATGCCAACGCATGTTATGCAAGCCTGTGTGAATGCCCATCTCTTCTCGCCACTTGCAGTATTTGCCCTAGCCGAGAAAACCGGAGCGTCGCACCAAGCTGCCATGCGAAGGGTTATCTATGCTCATGACATCCCTGTTCATGCGCTTTTGGTATCGCCAGAACACCGTGTCATAGATAGTATCTCCTACGGTAAGAAGCGCAGTGAATACTACGTTGGCAAAGACTTTACGCTTGAACCGCAACATCCTCTGGTTTGTGGAAGCTATATACCCGGCCGCCTCGAGCGTTTCCGTGCCCCTGTGCCTTTCAAGGGTGGCAATCGTGAATGGGTCAGCAATGTGCTTGCTGCTCGAGAATCAAACACAAGTCGTATTTTGGCCTTCTTCTTGGATTCTTATCCGCCAAATAAGCAACTCATGCAGGCGCTTTTTTAGTGGTCTGCATACTCCCCGCACGCCTTGCTCTTAAAAGGTTTAAAGCCTCATTTATTTCTTGCTCTTTATTTTCAATCACCTTGAGCAGCTCTTCAACGCTCCGTGTATCTGTATCGAGCTTCGCATGGGGGTTCACGGCCTTGAGGTCGTAGTTTCTGGCCTCGAGCTCGGCCCGGCTCACCGTCCAGCTCCGCTCGGAGTCGGCGCGGGTGGGTAGCAGGCGGAAGAACTCCTCAAAGTGCTCGAGGGTCAGCGGGCTTTTCTTCCCCACCTTCACCCCCGACAGGTCGTAGTACCAGATGCGCTCGGTGGGCCGCCCCTTGGTGAAGAAGAAGATGTTGGTCTTCACGCCGGCCCCGGCGTTGACAAAGGTGCCCGGGGGCAGCGAGAGGATGCACCAGACGTCGGCCTCGTTCAAGAGCTTGCGTTTGGTCTGCACGAAGGCGGTCTCCTGCCGGAAGGACACGCCCTCGTCGAGCACGATGGCGCAACGGCCTCCGCTCTTGAGGGAGTCGATCACGTGCTGGAGGAAGAGCACCTGGGTCGCGCTGGTCTTATAGGCGAAGCGGGCCTGGGCCACCTTGCCTTCTTTACCGCCGAAGGGGGGGTTGGTGAGGATCACGTCGAACTGCGCCGGGGCTCCCTCCCACAATCCCCCGTAGATCTCCTGGCCGGTGAGGGTGTTGCCGTGCCACAGGTTGGGCTTGTCGATGCCGTGGAGCACCAGGTTGGCCAGGGCGATCGGGTAAATCAGGTTTTCTTTCTCGCGCCCGTAAAGTCTCCGGGTTTTGAGGGCCTCGAGCTGCTCCGGCGTGGCGTCGTCCCCCAGCTTCTGCAGCACGTACTCGTAGGCCGTGGCCAGGAAGCCGCCGGTGCCGGCACAGGGGTCATAGATGGTGTCCGCGGGGCCCGGGTCAATGGCCCGCACCATGGCCTTGATCACCTGGCGGGGGGTGAAGAACTGGCCCCCGTCGTTGCCCTTCTCGCCCATCTTCAAGAGGAGCCCTTCGTAGACCTGGGAGAGGGTGAAAAGGTGGGTGCTGTCCACCGTTTGCGAGTTGATAAGGTGAACCTTGTCCAGCACGTCCAGGAAGTTGCGCTCGGTGTCCACCCGCACCCGATCTACGCCGGACATGATCTCGCTGATCACCTTCTGCCGGGCGGTGGCGTTGGGCTGGTCACGCAAGCTCTTCAGATAGGGTAGCAATTCGCCGTTGACGAAGCCGAAGAAGGCGCCCAAGGCTCCTCCTTCCAGCTCGCGGCGCTTCCAGCCATCAGGGGCGGCCCAGTCCTGCCAACGGTAGGGGGCCTCGAGGCTGGGGGTAAAGGCCGCCCCCACCGCCTGACTCTGCTCGGCCTCCAGGGTTTCAAGGTCGTCCAGGACGCGCAAGAACAGGATCCAGGTCAGCTCGGGGACGTACTGCAAGGCCCCGGCGCAGTTGGAGCGGCGCAGGATGTCGCAGATGCTCCATACGTAGGCGCTGAGGCTGGATTGGGTGGTGAAGCGGGGTGTACCGTTTGAGCCGTTCTTGCTGGGCATCAGAGTTCTCCTGAGAACGCGCGGCGTAGGATGGCGGCGGGTAGGGCGCGGATGGCCTCGAGCTGGGCTTCTAGGCTGCGAATAAGGGCTTGGGTGGCCTCGAGTTTAGCGTTTAGCTCGGCAACGATACGGTGTTGGGTCTCGAGGGGGGGGAGGGGTACTTCTAGGGCTTCTATCTTTGAGACACTAAGAGTGTATAGCCCTGTGGTTGTTTTTGCTTTCTCAAGAAGCTGCTTTCGTCCATCTGGAGACGCTAGATACCAAAACAGATACGTAGGGCTTGCCGTTTCATGGCAGCGAAGGCGGATTAAGTGATTCTGATGGACGCAATCTTCTATCTCGCCATGAAAAATGGCGCACCTTCCGATATGCTCGCGGCTTCCGTTTCCCTCAACAATGAGTAGATCACCTCTCACTAACCGGTAGCGTTTCAGTTCCTCCGGGGTGACCTCAAATCTTTCAACATTACTTAGATCTATCCAGCCGTTCTGCACGTTTCGAACTGTAAGAAATGGCTTGTGGAAGGCCGATGGTTTTCTTTGTGGTGTTTTTTGTATGCCTCCAGAGACCGCACCTATTTCACGAGCCAACCTCCCCGGCCACCCTCGAGCCTCTTCACTCTCAAAAACTGCTCGTAGGTGCCCCGCTGTGAGCTTCCGGGCGGCCTCGAGCCCTTCTTCAGCCGCCTTGCGGGCCTTTTCCACCGCCTCCATCTGCTCGGTGAGGATGGCAGCGATGCGGCGCTGGGTCTCGAGGGGAGGGAGGGGGATAAAGTAGTTTTCGAGTTGAGTTTTTGATATCTCGAGGAAAGTTGCTCCCCTTCCCAATAACTGAAGCTCAGGTACAGCTTGCTTTAACACGAAATATAGGTAAACCGAATCGATGCTTTCCGAGGGAATGAAAGATTTACAGCCTTGATTAGTACAGAGAGGAACGGCAGCTATACCTAGATGCCCAATTGGCGCCCGGCTCGACATAACAACAGTCTTAGCGGGCACTAATTCAGCACCGCTGCTCTCATAGCCAAGTTGCGTAATTTTACGTCCGGAAGAATATATTTCCCTTGTTGATAGCTTTCCCAAGTCTGCCGGTGTAATCCAAACGATATCACCATTCCAGTACTCCTTTATGCCAGTTTTAGGTGTCGATCCACCTACCACTTTTGTAACATCCCCTAACCTCACCCACCGCCACCCCTCGGGCAGCTTAGGGCGGGTTTCGGGTTTTGGGACTTCAGTTGTCGGACTGCTCATCGTCGCTCCTTAGCTCGGCCTCGAGCTGCTCCACGCTCGGTAAGGCGGCCTCGAGCTCCTCCGGCAGCGCCTCGGCCAGCTGGTAGCTGCTCACGCCCAGGGGCTTGGCCAGGTTACGCAGGGCGTATTCCACGGTCAGTTTGCGCTTGCTCTTGCACAGAATCAGGCCGATGCTGGGGTTATCACTGGGGTGGCGCAGCATATCGTCCACCGCCGAGAGGTAGAAGTTCATCTTGCCCGCATACTCGGGTTTGAACTCGGTCATCTTCAGATCGACCACCACATAGCAGCGCAGCTTGAGGTGATAAAACAGCAGGTCGAGGTAGTAGTCCTGGCCATCTACTTCTAGGGGGTACTGGCTGCCCACGAAAGCGAAACCTACCCCCAGTTCGAGCATGAACCGCTGTAGGTGCTCCAACAGGGCGCGCTCGAGGTGCCGCTCGTTGGCCGCTTGGTGCAGGGTCAGGAAGTCGAAGTTGTAGGGGTCTTTGAGCACCTGCTGGGCCAGGTCGGAGCTGGGCGGGGGCAGGGTCTGGGCAAAGTTGGTCAGGGCTGCCCCTTGGCGCCGGTGTAGGCCGGTTTCGATCTGGGCTTCCAGAATAGCCCGGCTCCAGCCGTTTTGCAGGGCCTGTTCGGCGTACCACAGCCGCTGGGCGGGGTCTTTGAGCTTCTGCAAAAGCACCAGGTTGTGCCCCCAGGGCAATTGCGACACAGGCTGTGCCGCAAACTGCCCCTCGTCCGGGTAGGCCTGGTAGAAGGCCCGCATGCGCTCGAGGTTGCGCTTGGAAAAGCCCTCCACGCCGGGGAACTCCCGCCTGAGGTCAGACGCCACCCGCTCGATGACCTTTTCCCCCCAGCGCCCCTGGCGCACGGCGGCCTCGAGGTCGCGCCCGATCTGCCAGTAGAGCCCCATCAGCTCCCGGCTCACCGCCAAAGCTGCGCGGGTCTGGGCCTGCCGGATGCGCTCCTTGAGGCTCTGCAAGAAGGCGGGGTAGTCCTGGGGCAAGAGCTCGCTCATGCCTCGAACATCCTTTCTTTGGTCTGGCGCAGCACCTCGCGTGGCTCCCCTAGCTCCTTCAAAGCCGACAGCCCCCCGGCCCGCACTACCTCGGGCACGTTGAAGATCTGCGGGTTCTCCAGGGCCTCGGTGCCGGAGCGGCTGAACTGGTTGGCGATGGCCAGCACGGTGGCGGCGGTGCGCCGGGGCATGGTTCCGATCCAGTCGCGGTGCTTGTAGCCGAACGCCCCGGCCCGCTGAAGGCGGGTCAGGGGGTTCATGCCGTAGCCCAGCGCAGCGAGCACGTCGTATAGGTCGTAATCGGTCATCTCCTCCACCACCTGCACCACCTTGGGGCTGTAGCCCGAGCGAACCAGGTGATCCACCAACTGCCGACGCTCGTCGGGGTGGACCCAGGCCCGCCGGAAGTGCTCGAGGTCGGGGGCGGCCTGGACCAGCCGTTCCGAGAGGCGCTCCTTATATTCTTCTACGGGGATGAGCTTTTCCTGCCCGTCCACCTGGGCCACCACCAGCCGCCCGGCGGGCCGGACCAGCACGCTGACCCCTTCCACTTGGGGTATGGGCTGCGGGGGCTGGGGGCCAGGGCCCTCATCCTCTCCGGGCTCCCCCTCCTTGAGGCCTTCGGGCCGGGTGTAGCGGGTCAGGAAGGCCTCACCGAACAGCCGGCTGGCGTCGGTGTAGTCGTAGACCCGGAACATCAGCTTGTCGCTGGCTAGGTCGATCCGGGTTCCCCGGCCCACCATCTGATAGAAGGAGATGGGGCTTTGCACGTAACGAAAGAAGACCACGTTCCTCAGGCAGGGCACGTCCACCCCGGTGGTCAGGAGGTCCACGGTGGTAGCGACGAAATGGCTGTTGCTAGAACCCCGGAAGTCGGCCAGCTGGTCGTTGCCCCCGCTGGCCGCGGTGCACTTGAAGGCGTAGTATTCCTTGAGGTGTACGGGCTGCGCACGTCCCGAAAGGGAACCTGCCTTGGGGGCCTGGCCGTTCTCCCGGCACCATTCGGCGTAGAGGTTGCCCATCTCCCGGGCCACGGCCTGAGCGTGGGCGTCGCGCACGCAGAAGATCACCGTCTTCTGCTCTGGCCCCCCGGTCTCTAAGAGCCGCTGGAAGAGGTCGGCGCACATGGCCTTGACCCGGTCGGGGAGCATGATGCGGTCCTCGAAGCTGGTCTTCTCGTAAAGCTCCTCCAGCTCCTCGCGGCTTAAGGGCCGGCCGGTGATGGCGTCCACGGGTTTGAGCGCCAGGATCTGATCGATGCTCAGCCCGGTCTCGTCGATGTCCACCTGGGCCCGCACCACCTCACAGGCCGCGAGATAGCCGTCCTCGATGCCTTGCGCGAGGTCGTACTCGTAGACCGGCTCCCCGAAGTGGCGGATGTTGTCGGCGGTGATGGCCTCGTCCTCGAGGGCCCCTGCGGTCTTCTCCGGGAGCTTGAGCTGCCGGGGGGTAGCGGTTAGGCCAATCTGTACCGCATCCGGATTCCTCAGGAGCACTTGGCTCCACTTGCCCCAGGCGCTGCGGTGGCACTCGTCGATGATGATGTGACTGAAGTAGTTCTCGGGGTAGTGCTCGAGCAAGAAGTTGGCCGTACCGTCCTCGTTGCCCACGTCCAGGGTCTGGTAGGTCGCGATGTGGATGCGGGCGTTCTTGGCGTGGTTGCTGCCGTCGGGGTTGCGTTTGACCTCGGCGGCATCGGTCCCGAAGACGTTGGTGAAGGCGGCGAGGGCCTGCTGCCGTAGCTCGTCCCGGTCGCAAACGAACAGTGCCCGGCGCAGTTGTCCTGCGTCGGCGACGCGCTTCAGAAGCTGCACGGCGATAAAGGTCTTCCCTGCTCCGGTCGCCAGGGTGAGCAAGGCCCGGCCCGGCTTACCCTGGGTGGCGTCCCGGGCTAGCTTCTCCAAAGCGGCGCGGATGGCAGCATCCTGGTAGTAGCGCCGGGTGCCTTCTCCTCCTGGGTAGCGCACCAGAAGGGGGCGGGCCGCCGGGCTGTCCAGGCGGAAGCCCATCATGGCCTCGTAGCGTGCCCGGAGCTCCTCCGGGGTGGGGAACTCGCTCATAGGGCGGGGCTCGGAGGTCAGGCCGGTGCTCCGGTCGAACATGACCCAGAGGTACCCGTTGGACGAGAACACGAAGGGCACATTCAGCCGTTTGGAGTCGGCGTAGAGTCGGGCCTGCTCGAGGCCGTGGTCGGGGGGAAGCTGGTTCTTCTTCGCCTCCAGCAGGGCCACCGCCACTGGCTGGGCATCCGGCGTCACCCGCACCCGGAGGGTGTAGTCGGTCCGGCCCCGGCGGCGTTTACCCCGGCCGTCCACGATGTCGATCGCCCCCGCGGTCTCTTCCCGGCGTATGTGAGCCTCTGTCCACCCGCGTTTATGCAGTGCAGGGTCTATAAGTTTCGCACGGGTATCTTGTTCGCTAAGGTGTTCATTGGAAAAGTCACTCATGGTTTTGGGTTTACGCGAGTCGCTTCGCCCCTAGCTTTACCGGCCAGTCTGTGGGCAAAATCAGGCTCTTCCTCCAGCATCTCCACCACCGCCCGCAGCAGATCCGCCACGCTCAGCTCCTCCTCCAGGGCCAGCCGCTTCAAAAACTTGTGCTGGCTGGCTTTCAAATCCAGGGTGATCCGCACCATCCGCTCTTTGGGGGCGGGTGGGGCCGCGTGGGGGGTCTCCTCGGCCTCTGGAACCACCACCGCTACCGGCTTGGGTTGCTCGGCGGTCTTGCGGAAGCGGGCCAGCATATCGCTGGCGGGTCTGGCCTTGCTCACCGCACCACCTCCTCGCCCAGCAGCTCGCGCAGCACCCCCTGGTACTCCCCCACCTCGAGCGGGCCCAGCCCAAAGCTGGTGGAAAAACCCTCGCGCAGCGGCACCTCGGTATCGAGCAGCGGCAGCTCCATCTCCTTCAGCATCTGCCGGGCGGCGGTGGCGCTGCGGGTGTTTTTGCGTACCTTGGTCAGCAGCAGGGCGATCCGCAGGGGGTTCAGGGGCTCCACCTCGGCCAACAGCTCCAGGGTGGGCCGCAGCCGATCCACGTCCATCAGGCCAGGCGGGATCGGTATCAGGGCCAGCTCCACCGCCAGGGCCGCGCTGCGCACCACCCCCAGGTCGCCGGGCGGGGTGTCCACCACCACATGGGCGAAGCCCTGGGCCAGCCCCGG
>Ga0068706_1001077_pt1 | contig 11594 bp, 9 predicted proteins | sample YNPMSBMetaG_FD_65632 | JGI IMG/M metagenome (GOLD analysis project Ga0068706, IMG submission 65632) | Anoxygenic and chlorotrophic microbial mat microbial communities from Yellowstone National Park, USA - YNP MS-B MetaG | ecosystem: Environmental > Aquatic > Thermal springs > Hot (42-90C) >...
GCTGCCGTCAAAACTATCTCTGACGGTCTTCGTATGGACCTCGTCCATACGCCTATTCGCGTTACCAATATCCAACCCGGTTTAGTAGATACTAATTTCAGTATAACGCGCTTTCATGGGGATAGAGAAAGAGCAGAACGTGTCTATAAAGGACTTGAACCACTTAACGCCGAAGATATTGCCGATATTGTTGTGTACGTAGCTTCTGCTCCTAAACATGTGCAAATTGCTGAAATTACAGTTATGCCGACTCAACAAGCTTCCAGCATGGTCATTCATAGAAAATTAAAATGAAAAACGGTTTTATAATAACTGGAATTCACACTAATATAGGCAAAACATTAGTTTCTGCAGTGCTTTTAGCAGGTCTTGAATATGATTACTGGAAACCCATACAAACAGGCACTGCTACTGCCCTTAGTGATACGCAATGGCTTCAAAATATATTTCAAAATAAAATTTGTTTTCATCCCGAACGATACATTTTACCACTGCCAGCTTCTCCAAACATTGCTGCAAATGAACAAAATTTAAATATCTCCTTACATGACTTTACATTACCACAAACTACTAATGGCATTTTGATTGAAGGAGCTGGCGGGCTTTTGGTTCCCTTAAATAATCATCATTTGATGATAGATTTATTTCAAAAATTCAACTTGCCTATCATTTTAGTCAGCAATTTGTACCTTGGTGCAATCAATCATACTTTGTTATCCGTTGAAGCTTTACAAACAAAAAAAATCCCTATTCACGGCATCATTTTTAATCAAACTGAAGATTTAAAGGCAATGAAAACTATTGAACATTTTTCAGGTATAAAGAATCTAGGATTTATTCCTGAATTAAAAACTTTTGATTACCAAACTTTTAAGCTTGCTTTTCATAAGTATTTATTGATGTAAAATCAAATCTCTGTGAAGTATATTTGTGAAAATTCGTGTTATTCTTGGCTAACATAAACAACAGAGAATTAGAAATTTAAAGGAAATTCAATGATAGACTCACAAGATGGATTTTTTAGTAAGCCGGTGCCTGTCAAAAAATTTCCATTTTCGCCCATGTTACCATCACTGGTTACTACGACCTCGTTCGTATTCGGAGGTGTCCAATCTTGTGCATTAACATTATGGTAATACATAAGGGCTAAAATTACAATTTTTGTAATTAACCCCCCCCGTTTTGAAAATTTGTTAATCCATGAATCAATGAAAACTTTTTCATAAGAAATGAAATTTATTCGGCTAAAATAATAAAAATTTGTTTAAGTTTGTCAAGAGGAAAGTGAAAATTTTTTTTGGATGGATAAAAATAAAATTGCCACGAATGCACTAATATGTTCTTGTTAATTTTTTTTATTCGTGGCTGAAATAAGTATTTCATTTAGGTTTTCTGTAAAATTTTAGCAATTAACCTTTCTAAAACGAGTTTAGGAATGGTATGCCCACCTTGAAATGTAATCAATTCATAATCAATAGATTGTTTATGAAGCCAATCTGTAATGGTTTGAGGGTTTACCCATTGAGCGTAAGGGTCATCATCTGCGTAAACTAACCATAACCTTTCAACGTAAAAAGATTCTATTTTTTCTAAGGGGATGCTTCCTGCCCATATCACTAAATTATCAACATGAATTTTTTGGTTTTGAATCCAACGCCAAGCCGTAGCAACACCTTGGGAAAATCCTAAAACATTAAATTGTTCTACCTTTTGTAATGGTTTGATAAGTTGTTCATAGACTTTGTTTAAGTACAATTGTTGTTCACGGATATCAAGTAACCTATCTTCTTTGGTCATCCATGAGGCACCTACTTTTTCGTATTGGGGGTCTAAATAAAAGCGAGAGGGAGCTTCAGGGACAATCACTAAGGTATCGTATTGAAACAATGGTTCCAGTTTGGGTAAAAAATACTGCCCGAGCATACCGTAACCATGTAGGGCTATCCAACATTTTTTTATTTCTGGGTGAGGGTTTTGGTTCAAAAAAATTCTAGCTTGTTTTTCAATGGGCAAATAAATTTTTTCCATGAAGGAAAGGTCTTACCAGGCTAAACGCTCTTTAACATAAGAACCAGGGGCATCTTCAATTTTTCCTTTAATTTCACGCGCAGGCACTTCATTAGGATTATGAGCATTTAGCCATTCTATCCATTCTGTCCACCAAGAACCCGGCTTAGAAGTAGCACCATCTAACCATTCTTCAGGAATATCACAAGAAAGATTATTAACCCAATAATTACGTTTCTTTTTAGCAGGATGGTTAACAATTCCTGCAATATGACCACTTGCCCCTAAAATAAATTTCTTTTCACCGTTAAAAGCTAAAAATCCCTTATAAACAGTTTTCCATGGCGAAATATGGTCATCAATCGTTGCAACAAAACAAGAAGGAGTGTTAATTGCGTGGATATCCACATACTGCCCGAGCATTTTCAAGTAATTGGGTTTAATCAAATTGTTTTCTAAATACATGTTACGGATATAATAGGTATACATTTTACCCGGTAAGTTAGTGGGGTCTGAATTCCAGTACAACAAATCAAAGGGAGGTGGAGTTTGACCTTTTAAATAATTAGAAATAACGTAGTTCCAGAAGAGTTCATTTTCTCGCAAAGAAGCAAAGGTATTAGCCAGGATGTTACCGTTCAATATTCCACCTTCTTTGAACTCTTCTTCCGCTTGTTGGACAAAAAACTCATCAATAAAAGTGCCTATTTCGCCTGTATCCACAAAATCCACCATAGCAGCTAGAAAAGTAGCCGTATGAACGGAAGAGTTTCTTTTCTTTTTGAGAATAGCAAGCGTATTTGCTAAAAGGGTACCGCCTATGCAAAAACCTAAGGTATTCACTTTTTTGGATTCTGTAATAGATTTTACGGCTTCTATGGCGGCAATAGCTCCTTTTTCTAAATAATCTTCCCAAGTGAGGTGTTTAATGCTAGCGTCGGCGCTTTTCCATGATACCATAAAAACAGTGTAACCTTGTTCAACGATGTATTTGACAAAGGAATTTTCGGGGGTTAAGTCTAAAATGTAGTATTTGTTAATCCATGGGGGTAAAATCAAAAAAGGAATTTCTTTGACTTTTTCTGTAAGTGGTTTATACTGAATGAGTTGTATAAGTTCATTTTGAAAAACAACAGCACCTTCCGTAATAGCTACATTTTTACCTACTTCAAATTTTGATTCGTCCGTCATAGTTATACGACCTTTTTTGAGGTCTTCAATCATGTTTTTGAAGCCGTTTAATAAGCTTTTACCTTTAGTTTCTATGGCAGTTTGAAGCACATCGGGATTTGTAAGAGCAAAATTTGTAGGAGAAATAGAACTCAAAAACTGACGCGTATGAAATTGTAATTTTTTTCTTTTAGTTTCTTCAAGAGGAAATTCATGAAGAATGTTCATCATAAAATCGGATAAAAGCAAATAAGATTCTTTAATAAAATCAAAATAAGCATTTTCTTCCCATTCTTTGGCTCTAAAGCGAGTGTCTTTGGGCGATGGTTTAATGACACTTTCTACATCATTTTTTCCAAATTGCTTAGACCAAAAGTTCAACCAAATTTTAAAAAAATCCTGATAAAATTGAGCTTGGACTTTCATCCACTTATCGGGATGGATCATAATGGCTTGGCTCAATTCTGAGTAAGCAATCATAAGCCCTTTATCCATTTTGGCATGGGTTATAAAATCTATATATTTGCTTACAATTACAGAAAAATCGTTTAAGATATTGCTCAAAAACTCACTAAGATTCGCTCCAAATCTTTGTAAATCTTCAAAAAAATTTTTGTCTTTCTTAAAAATTTCTAAAAAATTACTTTTTGTCATACACTATGAATGAAATTTTTGCAAAATTAGGTATTTTTTGTTTTATCCAAAAGAAGTTTAATTATTTTTCTTTGGGTAGATTCATGACTAATTATGAAGGATAATTCCGACAAAACTGAATTATTTTTTTATAATTTTCTTTCCAGGTAATTGTTCAATGAGACCTTTTATTTCTAAGGAAAGCAGGGTACTGAGCAATAAAGTAGTCTCTAATTCTGTTTTTACTATTAAGCTATCTAAGTCAATGCCATCAGTTGGAATACAAGAGAATACGGTTTCTTCTTCGGGAGAAAGCTCTATGAATAAAGTTTGAGGGATAAGTTGGGTTTTTTTTTCAAAAGGTAATCTTAAAGATTGAAGAACATCGGAAGGGTGTGTATAAATTTGAGCTATATTTTTTTGAATTAAGAGGTTACAGCCCATAGATTTTTTGTCAGTAATTTTCCCAGGAATAGCCCAAACTTCACGATTTTGTTCAAATGCATAGTGAGCAGTAATTAAAGCACCACCTTTTTCTCCACTTTCCACTACCACAATCGCTTTACTTAAACCGGATATAATTCTATTTCTCAGGGGAAAATTCATGGGTTTTACTTTTGCTCCGGGGGGATACTCTGAAATTAATGCTCCGCCATGCAAAATAATTTCATAGGCTAAATTTTCATGATGTCGTGGATAAATACTATCTAAGCCGCAGGCAATTACTGCAATATTTTTTGCTTTCAGTTCAACGCATTTTTTATGTGCATAAGAATCAATTCCCGCTGCTAAACCACTTATAACCGTTATTTCATTTTGAACTAAGGTTTCAACTAATTGATAGGTTTGATTTTTTCCGTATTCAGTAGCGCTTCGTGTTCCTACAATGCCAACGCCCCACAGGTGTTTGTTCACAAAGCCTTTACAATACAAAACTAATGGCGAGTCATAAATTTCTAATAATATGGACGGGTACTCCTCTGATTGATAAGATATCACTTGAATGCCATATTTCTCGCATTGCTGTAATGTTTTTTCTGCATCGTGAATATATTTAGGAAGGTTAGATAAATCTTTGGCAGTTTTTTCTCCAATTTTGGGGACACGCAAAAAGTCACTTTTTTTAGCATGAAACACTTCACGAACATTACCAAAAGCTTGAATAAGATTTTTTGCTAATATAGGACCAATGTTTTCTACTTTAAGTAGAGCAATCAGATAAAGAATTTCGTCTTTATCCATGGAGTTTTTTTAGTTCATGGTGGAAAAGGGCTATGGTTTCAATACCTTTAAAGAAATTAAAAATTCCGAAATGTTCATTAGGAGAATGTAAAGCATCAGTATCCAGACCGAAGCCTATTAAAACGGTTGGAAGGTTTAAAATTTCTTGGAATAGAGCTACAATAGGAATAGAGCCACCGCCTTTGGTAGGAATAGGAGTTTTACCGAAAGCTAATTCCATAGCTCGGGAAGCCGCTTGGTAAGCCTTTGAATTTAAAGATGTTAATACAGGTTTTCCTCCATGATGGGGTTTGACTTTTACATTTACTCCTTTGGGAGCAATAGAAAGAAAATAATCCGTAAAGAGTTGGGTGATTTTATCGGGGTCTTGATTAGGAACTAAACGCATAGAAATTTTTGCATAAGCTTTGGAAGGTATTACAGTTTTTGAGCCTTCGCCCGTATAACCGCCCCAAATTCCGTTTACATCTAAACTAGGTCTTATACTTGTTCTTTCAATCGTGGTATATCCTTTTTCACCAAATACCTCCTCAATACCTAAAGATTTCTTATAAGCTTCTAAATCAAAAGGTTGCTGAGCCATTAAAGCTCTTTCTTCCTCCGAATAAGTAATTACATCCTCATAAAAGTGTGGTATTTGAATAACTCCGTTTTCATCTTTTAATTTGGCAATCATTTGACAAAGTGCATTAATAGGATTTTGAACCGCCCCGCCGAAAGTACCAGAATGTAAATCACGATTAGGACCAGTAACTTCCACTTCTAAATAAGCTAAGCCTCTTAATCCAGTTGTGATAGACGGTATATCATTCGCAATTAAAGAAGTATCAGAAATCAAAATTACATCTCCTTGATACAAATGAGCATATTTTTTTAAGCAAGGTCCTAAGTTAGGGCTGCCCACTTCCTCCTCGCCTTCAATCATCAATTTGACGTTACAAGGTAAACCGGTAGTATTTTGTAATAATTCAAATGCTTTAAAATGCATAAAAAATTGACCTTTATCATCCGTTGCTCCGCGCGCATAGATTTTACCATCTCGTAGGGTTGGTTCAAACGGGGGACTTAGCCATAAATCTAACGGGTCAGGTGGTTGAACATCATAATGACCGTAAACAATCACAGTTGGATAATCAGGATGAACGATTTTTTCGCCATATAAGACGGGAAAACCGTCAGTAGGTAATAGTTGAACATTTTCAAAACCTAATTGTATAGCATGATTTTTGAGCCATTCTGCTGTCTTAAAAACATCCTCACGATAAGAAGGGTCAGCTGAAATGGAAGGAAATCTGATTAACTCAAAAAGTTCCTGTAAGTACTTATCTTTTTGGCATTCAAGATATTGAAGTAATTGCTGTTGTACAGTTATTGTTTGCATCTTGAAAAAATTTTACAAATTTACAAAAGTTTTTAATTTTTCAATAGCTTTTGGAACGCCAGTGGTAGCTTTTTCTGCATACGCATATACGTTAGGATAATCATAGACGTGCATAGGAATGTGGGGGTCCACAACAAAAATAGGAGTTTTAGGTTTTACTTCATCTATTAAACCTGCCGCAGGATAAACTACAAGGGAAGTACCGATAACCATAAAAAAATCAGCTTGTTGAGCAATTCGCATAGCCGGATAAATATTTGGAACTTCCTCTCCAAACCAAACAATATGCGGGCGTAACTGAGAACCTTTTTCACACAAATCCCCGATATGAATGGGCTTAGCACCTATTTCATAAATCAATGTTGGGTCAATAGTACTTCTTACTTTAGATAATTCGCCGTGAAGATGTAAAACATTGGTAGAACCTGCACGTTCATGTAAATTATCAACGTTTTGGGTGATGATAACGACTTCAAAATCGTTTTCAAGGTCTTTTAGTGCATAGTGAGCGGTATTAGGTTGAACAGTATGAGCTTGGGCTCTGCGTAAATTATAAAAATGTAAAACAAGCTCTGGATTTTTTCGCCAACCTTCAGGGCTAGCAACTTCTTCAATTCGATGATTTTCCCATAAACCGTTCGCATCTCTAAAAGTACTGATACCACTTTCTTGTGAAATTCCAGCACCTGTTAGCACTACCACGAATGGCTTATTGGTTACCCTTTTGAATAAATTCCAATCTTTTTCTATAACTCGTTCCACGATTTTTTTTACAAATATAAAGGAAGTTTATGAATTATACGATAATTTTGCCATAAAAAGGCTTGAAAAAGATAGATTGGTACTTAACCCGAAAGTTTATAGGGACATTTATTTTCATGGTCATGATTTTAATTATTGTGACGGTGGTTATTGATGCAACAGAAAAAATTGAAGATTTTCGTAAACATAAACTTTCCTTACATGCTATTGTTTTTGATTATTTCATGTATTTTATACCCTTTATTGTCAATTTATTAACACCGATTTGCGTATTTTTAGCAGTAATTTTTTTTACATCTAAGTTAGCAAATGATACAGAAATCGTTGCTTTATTGAGTGCGGGTATCAGCTTATACCGCCTTTATGTTCCATATTTCTTTACAAGTATTTTTATTAGCGTGCTTACATTTTATTTGAATGCCTATGTAGTTCCTAAGGCAACTGCAAAACGAATGGATTTTGAATACAAATATTTAAAGCTACAAATGACCTACGGAGAACGAGATATTCACAAAAAAATTGCCCAGAATCTATATTTTTATTGCAGTAGTTACAATCAATACGAAAAAACAGCGTATCAATTTTCATTGGAGAAAATCGTTAATAACCGTTTAGAATCTAAATTGTTAGCAACGCGTGCGGTTTATATTGATTCCATAAAAAAATGGCACTTAGAAAATGTATTCATTCGTGATTTTTTAGATAAAAACCCTGGTAATCAAAATTTTGTTAAGGAAAAAATTACTCAGTATACTCAACTGGATACGAGCATTTTATTAACTCCTGATGATATTTATAAGAAAGAATTTTTTGCTTATATGATGACGTTAGACGAGTTAAATGAATATATTGCGTTAGAAACTTTACGAAACTCAGATTTTTTACCTGAGCTTTTAATAAACCGAATGGAACGTTTTGCATTTCCGTTTGCAGCATTTATTTTAACTCTTATAGGTTTTTCATTATCTAGCACTAAAAAAAGAGGCGGTATAGCCATGCAATTAGGAGTAGGAATTGTCCTAGCTTTCATTTTTGTAGTCTTAGTACAACTTAGTAAATCTATTGATATTCCGGGGATACCAACGGAAATAAGTTTATGGTTTCCGAATATTTTGTTTTTTTTGATAGGAATTTACTTGCTATGGCGAGCACCTAAATAAATGAAAACATTTGTTACGTGATGGGTTAAATACAAAATTCATTTTTTACCTAGAATAATATCTTCCACGACAGCGGGGTCCAGAAGGGTGGTAGTATCACCTAAGTTAGTAGTATCGCCTTCGGCTATTTTTCTGAGTATGCGGCGCATGATTTTTCCCGAGCGAGTTTTTGGTAAACCTTTGACTATCTGTATTTTATCTAACTTTGAGAAAGCACCTATTTTCTGCATAACTAAACTTTGAAGCTCATTTACTAAGGCTTGTTCATCTACAGGACCTACGCACACTACAAACGCATAAATCCCTTGTCCTTTAATTTCATGTGGGAAACCAACAACAGCAGATTCCACGATTGCCGAATGCATATTAATAACATCTTCCAACTCGCCGGTACCAATTCTGTGACCAGAAACGTTAATTACATCATCCACCCTACCGATAATACGATAAAAACCGTCTTTATCACGTTTAGCACCATCGCCAGTAAAGTAGTATCCAGGAAAAGCAGTAAAATAAGTTTGTTTAAAACGTTCGTGATTGCGGAAAACAGTTCTTGCCATAGAGGGCCAAGGGAATTTAATACACAAGTTTCCTTCTACTTCATTTTTTTCTATGAGGTTACCTTTATCATCTAACAAGACGGGCTGCACGCCAGGCAAGGGAAGAGTTGCAAAAGCAGGTTTCAGAGGAGTAACATGAGGAATAGGGGCAATTAAAATGCCGCCGGTTTCAGTTTGCCACCAAGTATCGGTAACAGGGCATCGCTTTTTGCCAACATTTTCGTAATACCATTGCCATGCATCTTCGTTGATAGGTTCCCCAACAGTGCCTAAAACTTTTAATGAGGACAAATCTTTGGTTTTAAATATTTCAGTTCCAAACTGTTCTAATGCACGTATAGCAGTAGGTGCAGTATAAAAAATGTTGACTTTATGTTTATCTACAACGTCCCAAAATCTACCGTGGTCAGGGTAAGTAGGTATGCCTTCAAATAGAACGGTAGTAGCACCGTTAAGTAAGGGACCATACACTAAATAGCTGTGCCCAGTAATCCAACCTACATCTGCAGTACACCAAAAAATGTCACCGTCTTCATATTGAAAAACATTTTTAAAAGTATAACCAACATAAACCATGTAGCCGCCTGTGGTATGAAGAACACCTTTGGGCTTTCCTGTTGAGCCCGAAGTGTACAATATAAATAAAGGAGCTTCTGCGTCCATCGGTTCTACGGGGCAAACTTCGGAAGCATTTTCCATTAATTCATGCCACCATTTATCTTTTGATGGTTGCCAAGAAATTTCTGTTGACGCATGATTTAATACAATTACGTTCCCAATACTTGGAGAAGTTTTTAATGCTTCGTCTGCAATTGCTTTTAAAGGAATATATTTTTCACCACGATAAAAACCATCCGCTGTAATCAGGAGTTTACATTCTGAATCATTGATTCTTTCAGAGAGAGAATGAGCAGAAAATCCCGCAAAAACAACCGAATGGATGGCACCTATTCTTGTACAGGCTAACATGGCTACCACTACCTCAATCGACATGGGCATGTAAATGCAGATTCTATCACCTTTTTGCACACCTAAATTTTTTAGTACATTTGCTAACTTGCAGACTTGTAAATAAAGTTCGTTGTAAGTGATTGATTTATAAGGTTTCTTAGGGTCATTAGGTTCCCATATTAAAGCAATTTGATTTCCACGAGTAGCTAAATGCCTATCTAAACAATTTTGAGATAAATTACAGATACCTCCTTGAAACCATTCAATTTTTGGGGTAAAAAACTCCCATTCTAAAACCTTATCCCATTTTTTTATCCACACAAATTCCTCTGCAATCTTTGCCCAAAAAATTTCAGGTTGTTCAATACTTTGTTGGTACTCCTTTTCGTACTGCTCAAAAGTTTTTATGATGTGACGCATAAGCTCAATTTCTTGCAAATTTAGCAAGTATTTAGCTAAATATTGATTGGATTTGAAGTTTTATAATTTGTAAAAATAAAAAAGAGAGCCTACTCTATGGTTAAGAATAAACTCTCTTGATAAGTAATTCGTGTTTAGCGCATCAAAGTAATAACACCGACTCTTTTAAACTTAGTACCGTCAGACTTTTGAAGTTCAATGACGTAATTATAAACTCCATCAACAGCATCAGCTCCATTTTTTAATTTACCATTCCAACCGATTACACTACCTTCAGAGCTGTACAACTCAATGCCCCAACGGTCATACACAAGCAAAGATTTGAGTTCATATCCTTGAACTTTTGGTAAAAATACATCGTTAACACCATCTCCATTAGGAGTAAATACGTTGGGCACTTCAAAAATTCCCTCTTCAACAATGATTGGACCTAAAACAACAGTAGATACACACCCCGTAGCATTTTGCATAGTTAGGGTTACTGTATAAGTACCTGGTTGTAAATATTTTATGGACACAGAGGAAAGGTTAGAAGTATCGCCATTACCAAAATTCCAATGCCATTGAACTGCACCGAGTGTTTGGTCTGTAAAGTTAAACTCGGTTTGAGGTAGAGTTACGGTAGCAGGCAGACTAGGTTTCACAACTACATTCGGTATAAGTGTATCTTCCACCGTTATGATAAAGAAAGCAGTACATCCGTTGAATTCGTAAGTAATTAAGTGAGAGCCAACACCGGCCATACTTGCATTGAATACATTATTTGTAATTCCGACGCCTAACCATATTCCACCGGTCGGCAATCCGTTCAATGTCAATTGGTCATAAATACAAACGGTAGTGTCATTCATGGAAGATACAGTTTGAACAAATACGTTGACAGGTATTCTACTGCTGGTACATCCATTTGCAACAGCTTCCACATAGTAGGTAGCATTAGAAGTTAAATTGGGAGTATTAAACGCGACACCATTATAAATTGGAGTACCACCCGTTGAAACGTCATACCATAAATACGATGCAGTTGGATTATTGACAGTCAAAGTTGCAGATTGTCCACCACAAATCGTTGGTTCAGAAACAATTGGCGCATCCACAATAGTCTCCGTTACAACTACTTGTGCCGTCGCAGTGCCTGTACATGGTGCTACCGCGTTAACCGTGTAAGTGTACGTGCCCGCTCCGCCTGGTGCAGGTGTCCATGTACCGCCAGGTTGAGGTGTGCCGCCCAACGCAGCAAATAATTGGGCTGCTGTTACTGTTTGTCCTTGACATATCGTTAAACTACCATTCGTGCCCGCATTCGGT
>Ga0068706_1001079_pt1 | contig 11585 bp, 7 predicted proteins | sample YNPMSBMetaG_FD_65632 | JGI IMG/M metagenome (GOLD analysis project Ga0068706, IMG submission 65632) | Anoxygenic and chlorotrophic microbial mat microbial communities from Yellowstone National Park, USA - YNP MS-B MetaG | ecosystem: Environmental > Aquatic > Thermal springs > Hot (42-90C) >...
ACTTTAATTTTTTCATGGGATTGTTTTAAAGGGATTGTGTTGGTCACTATCAATTCCATGAGTTTTGAATTACTAATATTTTCATAAGCCTTTCCAGATAAAACAGGATGCGTAACAAAAGCTCTGACAGTTAAAGCACCTTCTTCCATCAGTTGGTCTGCTGCTTTACATAATGTGCCTGCAGTATCCACTAAATCATCTACTAAAATTACGTTTTTCCCTTTAACATTTCCAATAATTTGCATGGTAGTAACTTGATTGGCTCTTTCTCTGTGCTTATCAATGACGACCATATCCGCCTTCAAGTGCTTTGCATAAATTCTTGCTCTTGCTACTCCTCCCATATCGGGCGCCGCAACCGTTATATTCTCTAAATTTAAATTCTGAATATAGGGAATAAAAACTGCAGTAGCATCTAAGTTATCCAAAGGAATATCAAAAAAACCTTGTATTTGCCCCGCATGTAAATCCATCGTAACTACTCTATCTACCCCTGCCGCAGTTAATAAATTGGCTATCAATTTAGAACCAATAGAAACGCGTGGTTTATCTTTTCTGTCTTGACGTGCATACCCAAAATAGGGAATCACAACAGTGATGTGGGCAGCAGAAGCTCGCCTTGCAGCATCTACCATTAAAAGTAGTTCTAAAAGATTTTCAGCCGGTGAATTGGTGGATTGTATGATAAATAAGTTTTGTCCGCGTATTGATTCTCCAAAAACAGGTTGAATTTCTCCATCAGAAAACCTATTGATAACTACATCCCCTAAATCATAACCATAAAAATTGGCAATCTCTTCGGCGAGTTGCTTTGATGCTGTTCCCGAAAAAATCCTGAATGCCATATTCTTATGATTATTTGTTGTCCGGCAAGGATTCGAACCCTGACTAAAAGAACCAAAATCTTCTGTGCTACCATTACACCACCGGACAGAAAAGTGCTGCAAAGTTATATACTTTATTTGAATTCTCAAAATTTTTTTTATTTTTATTTCGGGTACTAATTTGATTCTCCTCTATAACAAACGTCATGTGAAGATTTTATATTTTAAACATTGTTATTGCATCTGAAACAATAATAAATGGCACAAAATTGTAATGGTTTTCTACTTTTTTAAAATTACCCAAAACAACGAATCTGGATAGCAATGCATCATCTCTTGTTCCTCGCTCACTCCTTCTTTTAACATGGGAGATGATACTTTTATGATATCGGTGGTCCTAACAATTAGGATGGCTCTAACGAAAATAAAACTCTTACCTTTATCTCAAACAGTGCTGTGGAATTAAAGTAGATTTTACAAGTTTTAAACAGAAAGTAATTTTGACCTTTTGCATGTTTATGATGGGCTGAATACAAATTCGGCAAAAATTGCTTGTCAATAGACATGTCAAACTTTGCCAGGGGCATTTTATATTTAGTGAATAAAGCTTAAAAAGTTTTCTATGAAAAACTCTAATCGTTAATATAGACAAGATCAATTTGTAAAAAATTTATAAATTACAGTCCTTTTTCAAATGCTCCTTTTCCAATTTTTTTCGTATCTCCGAGGTAATACCATTGAATATTTTTCATATATTTTTGAAGAACGTTTAAAATATTTTCATTTTGGATAGATTGAACTTTTTGAGCAGATTTAAGTTCTTCCTTCCATGAATAATGGAAAGCGGCATTTCCTATAATAGAAGCTTGTTGCTCACTATTTGAAAGTTTTTGATAATACTGAGTTAAAAAAAATTGCTTTTTTTGATGTAGTTCTTGTGCTGTTACTCCTTCCATTTTAATTTTCTGGAATTCTTCCATCACGGCTTTAACTGCTGGGCTGGGCAATGTAGTTGAAAAACGAATATTACCGATTGGATTACTAAATTCTGCGTAGCCACAAAAAACTTCCTGTAAAAAACCTTTCTGATAAACTAATTTATTTTGAAGACGTTCATTAAGAATTGATAAAGCAATTTGTAAAGCAAAAGCCTCCAAACTCCCTGGTTTAGGCGCAGAAAATATCCCGCTTACATAGCTTATTGTACCTTCTTTTTTTTGAAATGTTACATTGGAGGAAGTGTAAACAACAGGTTTGCTTATTATTTTCGCTAATGAATTTTCTTCTGGTAAATCTTTTAAAAATCTATGAAATTGAACAGCTAATTCATCAGAAGGTATTTTCCCTACTACTGTTATATAAATTCGCTTTTTACTTAGTAAATTTTGATAAAAAAGATTCACACCTTCATTAGTAAAAGAAAATAAAGTTTGATATGAACCTAATGGATTGACCGCAAATGAAGTACCTTGAAAATAACTACTTAATGACCAATTCCTTAATTGTTCCCACGGATCTTTTTCTTGCTGTACTATTTCCGCCATGTATTGGTCACGAATTTCGTAAAATTCTGACAAACTAAATTTGGGGTTTAGCAGCCTTTCCATTAATAATTGTAAACTTTCCGCAAAATGCTCTCGTAAACAAATCATGGTAATAACGGAATAATCATAACCACTGTAAACTTCTATTTGGGTACCTAAACGCTCTAATCTTTCATTTAAAAATTCTCTTGAAAAATTTTTGCTAGAACCTTTCACTGCTAATTTCAATGCCAAAAGCTCTATTCCTTCTTCTTCTTTCTCGTAAAAATGTATACCTCCCGTGATGTAAATTTTCGCAACCACAAAATCCGAAGAATTGGGGCACTGTAATATCCTTATACCTTCAAAAACATATTCAGAGACATTAAATGAAGTGGCTTCAACCTTAAATTTGTTTTTATTTCTTTTTTTTTGAGTATAACCGAGTTGGAACAATAGAACCCCAAGCAAAATTAAGAAACCAATTTTCTTCACGCTAAAAAATTGTTATTCCATAATAAAAGGATAATTGGGCTCCGCGTACACATCCGTATAAAGTTCGCTCGGGTCTGGGTAGGGGCTATTTTCAGAAAATTCTACGCAATCGTTAATAATGTTTTTGATTTCTTCATCAATAGCCTCAATTTCTTCGTTTTTAGCCAGTTGATTTTCAAGAATATAGGATTTAATAAATGCAATTGGGTCAAGTTCTTTATATTTTTCTAATTCTTCTTTCGTTCGATATTTTGCAGGGTCTGACATAGAATGACCACGATATCTATAAGTTTTGATTTCTAAAAAAGTAGGACCTTCTCCATTTCGGGCACGTTGAACGGCTCTAGAAGTTGCTTCATGAACTTCTATTACGTTCATTCCATTAACAGGTTCAGAAGGCATATCGTATGCAAGCCCTATTTTCCATATATCGGTAACATTAGAACTTCTTTCTACGGAAGTACCCATGGCATACAAATTATTTTCACAAATAAAAATAACGGGCAAATTCCACATCATCGCCATATTAAAAGTTTCATGAAGAGCTCCTTGCCTTACAGCACCGTCTCCAAATAAGCAAACACATACTTTTTTTTCTCCTTTGTACTTAATAGCAAAAGCGACGCCTGCTCCCAATGGTATTTGCCCGCCTACAATTCCATGACCTCCCAAAAAATTATGTTCTTTGGAAAAAAAGTGCATTGAACCTCCTTTTCCCTTAGAACATCCCGTAACCTTTCCGTACAACTCTGCCATACATGCCCTGGCAGAAACCCCACGCGCTAACGCTTGCCCATGGTCTCGATATGCTGTAATGACATAATCTTCAGGCGTTATCGCTGATTCCACTCCCGCTGCAACTGCTTCCTGACCTATGTATAAATGACAAAAACCTCGTATCTTCTGTTGCCCATACAACTGTCCCGCCTTCTCTTCAAACCTTCTCATCAACATCATTTGATGATACCATTTTAACGCTATTTCTTTGCTATATGCTACGTTTTTCGTCTTTTTTTCCATATCTTCATATAATCAAACCGCAATTTATAAACAATTTTTCTATTTAAAAAAAATAAGTTGAAGTTTTACGTTTTAAGTGTACTACGTTAATTCAAAAAAATTGAAAAAAAATATTTTTTATGAAAAATTAGTTATAAAGTTCATATTATTTTCTTAGCAAATTCTAAAATTTTTTCTATAAAAGCTAAGGGGGTATATCCCTGTAAAGCAGCTTGGTGAAAAATACAGGTCGCTGGGGTCATGCCTGGCAAAGTATTCGCTTCAATAATTATTACTTCCACTGTGCCATCTTTATAAATTTTTACAAAAGCATCAATCCTTGCATAGCCCGTTAATCCGATGATTTTTGCCGCTTTTTCTATTTCTGCTTGAACAATTTTTTGTATGCGAATATTTTCTGAAGGGTCTTTTGAAAACCTTGCGGGCGTAATATTTAAACCTTGCCCTGCTAAAAATTTTTCTTCTAATGTCAAAATATCGCTATTTCTAATCGTTTCAGACGGCGGAAATACCTCATAAATAACTTCATTTCCCTTCCAATGCGTTAAAAATCCTACGGTTACTTCTATTAAATGATAATTTGAGCCATCTGTAATAAAACTTTCTAACAAGCATTCTGATTTTTGCGGAAACTCTTCATTAGGTAAAACACCTAAATCCTGACGGTATTTTTCAATATAGGAAAGGTCTTCAAGAAAAGTAAGCTCTAAATAAGCTTTTAATTCCTTACGATTATTGATTTTTTTTACCGCAGAGGAACAACCTTCATCATTAGGCTTGCCAATCATTGGATAACCTAATTTTTTTTCAATTTGAGTTAGAACTTGCTCCGTATTTTGTTGATAATCAATTTTTTTAACAAGGAAATGGGGAGCTACTTGAATGCCATTTTCTTGAAGCAGTTCATTACATCGGAATTTGTCCATTGCAATTTCAGCAGGTAGAGCTTGAGAACCATTAAACGGAAGATTTTGTGAACTCAATATTTTTTGTAATTGACCATCCTCGCCCGGGCGCCCATGAATAGCTATAAAAACTGCATCAAAATGCTCTTTTAATTTTTCTACGTCGTAATTCTTTATAGTAAAATTGGGTGAAAATATAAATGTTTTTTGAATTTCTTGAATACGATTTTGTAAGTACGAAATATAAGGATGTTCGGAAGGATTTTGTAAATATTTTCGGATGCTGTAAGCAATATCGTCTGCATTATCTTTAAAAAGTAAGCGAGGAGGTAGAGAGTACAATTCAAAACCGTGCGGGGAACTTTCAGATTCCATCAAAAATAAAGGAGTAACTTGGTATTTTCCGCTGGCTTGTAACTTTTCTACAATATTTCTACCACTTTCTACGGAAATATGCCTTTCAGTTGAATAACCTCCTAAAATGACAGCGATACGTTCTTTTTGAGCGGTTTGAGTTTGCTCTGTCTTGAATGCTGATTGCAATAAATCAATCCATGAATCTAAAAGATGAAACCGTCCTTCATTTTTTCGGGTTATGAGCGAAATGTAAACGATATAAGTCAAAAACTGCGAAGGATTAAGACCGATTTCAGCGGCTTGATGAAAAAAGAAAGAAGACGGAAGCATGCCGCTGGTTGTATTAGGGTCGTTAAAATAAATTTGGTTATTTTTAGTAAAAAAACCATCAATCCGTGCATAAACATTAAAATGAAAATTTTGCATTAAAATTTCGGCTTCCCGAGTAATTTTTAAAATAGCTTCCAAAGGTAAGTCAATCGGAGTGATTTTATTGGCTTTACCAGGTAAATATTTGCTGTCGTAATCAAAAACATCCTTTTTTTTACGGATTTCTGTTGGAGGTAAAGCAATAGGGTTCCCTTTTTCATCTTGTATAACAATCACGGAAAATTCGGTTCCTTCTATATAACTTTCCACTAAAATTTGTTTCGGTGCATCAATTGCTTGAATAGTCACTCTTTCTAACGGGCAACTATCTAAATATTGTAGACCTTCTTCAGGGTTGAAAATCCATTGTTCATTGATCCATAGGGGAAATCCAAAACCATTTTTGAGGTCATTCCATTCAGTAAGTAATTTAATTTTTTGTTCGATGGAGTACGATTTCCATTCCGTGAGGGAAAACTGTTTTTTTAGGCTGACTTTTTCAACACCTAAGAATAATTGTTGTTCATTGTATGCGATAAATGTGCCAATACTTGAACCTTGCAGGGGGTTTTTTAAAACACAAGGAAATCCGATTTCTTTTTTGACTTTTTCAACAGGAAAAGATTCTTGCGTATTCCATACGAGGTACGGCAGCAAATGGTAGTGCATAGAATGTTGTAATTTTTTTTGGACGATTTTATCTATGCCGATGGCAGAACCTAAAATACCGCTTCCGGAGTAAGGAATTCCGAGCCATTCTAATAAACCTTGAATAGATCCATCTTCTCCTTTAAGCCCGTGTAAAGTCAAAAATGCAAAATCAATATGATTTTTGAGTTCATGAAGCGGTATCCATTTTCCGATTTCTTGGAAATCAGTAGTTTTTAAATTAGGAATTTGTTCTTGGTAATATTGGAAACGAAGGGAAGGGTAATAATGATGCGGCGGAAAAAAGTCCCGAATGGTACCTTTATAAAGATTTTGCCAGTTTAAGAGGTAAAAATTGCCCAAACTATCTACCAAAATAGGTATAGGTTCAAAAATCGCACGATTTAAATTATCGTAAACAGTACGACCGCCAGCAAAGGAAATTTCTCTTTCTCGGGAAATTCCCCCCATCAAAATTCCAACTCGTATTTTCTTCATCAAAGAACAAAATTACTCGTTTTTATGAGTAATCCCTATAAGAAAGCAAAAATTCAGTTTACCATTTTACGAATTTTTTAACGGATTTCCCTTTGGAATTTTCTACTTCAATTACATAAGTACCTGTTGACCAGTCTGAAACGTTAATTTCTTTAAGGTTACCTGTTAACGTATCCTGATAAATCAGTTTTCCGAGAAGATTGTAAATTTTGATTTGAGCATTTTCAGATGAATTAAAGCTTAGAGAAAGTTTATCTTTGGTAGGATTGGGGAAAATAGAAAAATTTAACTGTTCAAGGAGAGGGCTATTAGCCAAAGTTTGGTCTTTGGTGACAGTAGCTTTATTAAGTAACCAGTTGTTAGGGTCTACGATAATGTTTGTAACGTTACCGTTGATGGTAAATAAGTAATTTTCAATGTTTTGAGTATGTTCCACTCGGATGATGGTATCAGCGAGAGCTTGTCTTTTGAATTTGTATTCAATGGGAGTGATAAACAAAGGAGTGATGGAAGTAGAAGTAGTTTGCGTAACTTTCATAATCAGTTGATTACCTATTTGAAACCAACGTACATCAAAAATTGGATAACCTTCTCCGTAATACCATTGGTCAAAAAAAACATCTAAGTTTAGGCCTGTTGAATTTTCAATATCGGTTTTGAAGTCTTGAACGGTTGCTGTGCTAAAAGCGTGGTTTTGGAGGTAGTTTCTCAGAGCTGAAAAAAATAGGGAATCATTATGGATAACAAAGCGAAGCGTATGAAGGATAGCAGCGCCTTTGTCATAGGTTAGGCGGCTACTAAAAATTCTGTTGACGTCAGTAGTATCGGGGACATAAACGGAGCCACCGCTATAACTCATTACATTATCATGCACATCTTGCATCCAATTAGAAGCAGTCTGGTTGCTGAGGTTGGGTAAATATTCAAGGGCTAAATATTCAGAATAGGAAGCAAAGCCTTCATTTAACCAAATATCTGCCCAAGTATTACAAGTAACATAATCCCCGAACCATTGGTGAGCAAGTTCGTGAGCGGTTAAAGTGAAAGTAAAGAAGCCTTGCGTGGTCATAGTTTGGTGTTCCATACCACCGGGAAAAGGAGCCATGCAATGCCCGTATTTTTCTTCATGAAAAGGATATAGCCCATACAGCTCAGAGTATAATTCGAGTAAATTTTTGGTTTTATCAATTTCATTTTGGAAGAAAGGCAAAGTATTCGGGTTGTTATAAATGTAATTTTGAATGAGGATTGAGTCTTGGTAGCCCGTAGGTTTTGCATAAATGTTGTACTCTACATATTGTCCCACAGTAACAGAAATCAGGTAATAATCAATAGGATAAGTTGAACGCCATTCATAGCGATGTTTGTTTGCAGAAATAGGAGTAATTTTTTGAAGTAAACCATTGGAACCTACTTTGTTGGAGATATTAGTTGTAACCCAAACCCAAACAGAATCTGCTTTATCGGATAAAACTTGTTTACAAGGGAACCATTCATAAGCAGCATAGGGCTGGCTCAATGTCCATGTAATTTGATTGCCCCAAGTTTGAGAATTTGCGTTGGAAATACCGTTTCCAATAGCTGCTGAACCACTGTTGGGTGGTAAACCTTTATACCAAATCATCGCTTCAAATAAGGTATTAGGGCTCAATGAAGTCGGTAATTTGGCATTCACTTCTCCTTGTGTTCTACTTACAATACATTGCATTCCATTTACTTTGACTGAGTCTATCGTTAAATTTTGGTGCAACTCAAAACTGAATGTATCTAAAGAAGCCGTTTTTACTTGTGCTTGAATAGTCACTTTCCCTGAAATATAAGTGGAAGTACGTTCTAAGTTAATGTCTAAAAAATAAAACTTCACATCATAGCGATTCATACGGGCAATATGGGACGAGCTGGCTAATTGTTGCATTTTAGTTTTTCTTAACTTTTGAGCTTGTGATGAAGCACATGAATTTGAGGACTGGATTTTTAATTGTTGCCCATTCAATAATTGAAAAAAACAAAAAAGACCTAATAAGATTAAAAATTTGCAAAGCATACTTAAAAATTTAGGCAAATATAAATATTTGTTTGAAATTAATTGACCAACTTTAAAATTTGCTTCTAATTATTCCAAGTAAATTTCTCTCAGCCCTACCGGAAAGCGTGTATGTAAGATTTTTTCAGTTTTATTCCATTTTACGATGGTTTCATCTGTAATAGGCAAAAGTATTTCTTTTCTTTGGAATAGAATAACAATCAGGTCTTGGGCGGGCATCTCTAAAACCTCTTTTACAATCCCCGTTTCGCCATAATATTCATCTATTACTTTGGCTTTAATAATTTCATGGTAATAAAACTGATTTTCCTTTTCTAAGACAGGCAAATCACTGATGGGTAAGTATAATGAGCAGGACAATAAGCTTTCGGCTAATGTTCTATCGTTAATTTCTTGAAATTTGATAAGATGGGCACCTTGAAAAGGTTTTATATATTCCACATGAAATGGCTTTAATTGACCGTTTTTATCAATCCAAAATAATTCTTTATGAAGGTAATTCAAGGGCTCATCAACATCTAAAAAAAGCTTGAGTTCTCCTTTGATACCGTGAACTTTCAGGATAGAACCCACATAAAAATAATCAGGATAGTCGGGCATCAAGCTTCGGAATTTTCAGCAGGGGCTGCCTTCTTAGAAGCTATTTTGGCTTCAATTTTAGCCCTTTTCTCTTTTTCCTTTGCTAATGCTTCGGATTTAACTTTTGCTTTTTGTTTTTCTTTTTCTTGTAAGTAAGCTTCTAATTTTGCGTCTCGCTGAATTTTCCATTCTTCATAGGCTTTTTGAATTTCCTCTTCGGTTTTACCTTTTTTTATTAAATGAAATTTGAGCAGAATGCCTTGCTTGGAAAGCAAAGATCTAACAGTTTCCGTAGGCTGGGCACCTTGTTTTAACCATTTCAAAGCTAAATCATGGTCTATTAACACTTCAGCGGGGTCTTGCATAGGATTGTAATAACCAATTTTTTCTATAAAACGCCCATCCCTCGGAGAACGAGCATCTGCCGCTACAATGTGATAAAATGGACGATGTCTTCTTCCATCCCTTCTTAATCTTAACCTAACCATATTTTTGGATACATCTTTTAATGAAACCGCAAAATTATCGTATTATTTTTTAAGAAACAAATTTTTTCTTTATTTTGAAGAAATGTTACGTAAGCACAAATATTTTGTGTACCTTCGCGTTTCGTGGCTGAAATAAAAAATACCCTAGTATTTGGGAAGATATTTTTACCATTTTATATTTGCTGAATGTTTCTCACTGAACAAGATATTTCGTTATTAAATCGTTGTTTTACATTAGCAGAAAGATCTTTAAATTATACATTGCCTAACCCAAAGGTAGGAGCTGTTATTACTAACGCTGAAGGAAAAATTATAGCAGAAGGTTGGCATTCCTATTTCGGAGGTCCTCATGCAGAAGTAATGGCTTTTCATCAACTTCCTGAAAACTATGATTTTACAGATTGCTCATTGTACGTCAGTTTAGAACCTTGTTGCCATACTCAAAAGAAAACCCCTCCTTGCACCTCCTTAATTATTGAAAAAAAAATTTCTAAAGTCTATATAGCTACCTTAGACCCTAACCCCAATGTCTCAGGTAATGGACTAAAAATCTTACAAAATGCAGGTATACAAGTTTTCTTAGCTTCCAATGAATTTGTAAACATTCAAAAACAAATCAACCCATCATTTTTCATCAACCAAAAATTTCATCGCCCTTTGGTGACCCTAAAATGGGCTCAATCCCAAAATAAAGTCATGGGAGACCAACAAAAAAGGATTACGATTTCCCACCCCTATACCCAATTTTTTACGCATTCCTTGCGTGCCTCTCACCAAGCAATTTTAGTCGGTAAAAATACCGTCCTGATAGATAAACCGCAGCTCAATTTGCGTTATGCAGTTGGCAAAAATCCAATTATTATCCTCATGGATAGCCTCTTATCCATAGACCCCCAAAAATATTTCCCTGATAGACAAGGTATTACCGTTAACCTCATAAAAAATGATTCACAAGGCAACTGGAAATATTTACAAGTTAAAAACATGCTGAAATGGAACGAAATATTAACCCAATTATACTCTGAATGCCAAATCGGAAGTATTTTAGTGGAAGGCGGAAGCGCCATTTTGAACACCATCCTACCAACTTCCTACTGGGACCAGGCTTTTTTTATAGTTAGTCCTCAATCAATAGAAACCGAGTTACCTTTATACGCACCTGATTGTATTCCGGGAGCAATTGAGTACGTACAAAACATTCGTGGAAATCAAATTTTTAAGGTTACTCCCATTAAAGTATCAAGAAAAGAACAAAATATTTAGGATTTAATTAGGGCGTGCCCCCGCCTTTTTCGCCCCACTTTGCTTCGCTTCGTGCGGCTCAATCGGCAGGGTCGGGCTATCCGCTGCAAGCCCTCAGTCGCTACGCTCCCTGCGGGCTTTCCGCTTCTATCCCTCACGCATACAACTTGCCAAGCAAATTTTACCTCAAAATTATCTTAAAACCTTAACACCACTTACGCCCCGCCTTCTTGATGTCCACTAAGGTAGGATTTTTTTCACGGACTTCACTCGGAAATCTTTCTAACAGAGAACTTTAATTTATTCCGAAAACCTGAACCCTTTAATTGTTTTTATTTTTTTCCGGTTCATCCATTACATTTACACTCTCCTTACTATCAGGTTCAATAAAACTGTCCTTCCCATCATTTGTCTGATAAACTGAACGACTACTTATAAACTTATCTTCTCGCATTACTTTTCCTTCTTCGTCTATAACGCTGGTAGTACGAGTTGAATTTTTTTGTAATTCAACTTGATAAACAATTTTATTCTTTTGGGGATAATGAATTCTTTCCACTTTTGTTATCTGAGAGCCCGCATAAGTTTTATTG
>Ga0068706_1001089_pt1 | contig 11533 bp, 9 predicted proteins | sample YNPMSBMetaG_FD_65632 | JGI IMG/M metagenome (GOLD analysis project Ga0068706, IMG submission 65632) | Anoxygenic and chlorotrophic microbial mat microbial communities from Yellowstone National Park, USA - YNP MS-B MetaG | ecosystem: Environmental > Aquatic > Thermal springs > Hot (42-90C) >...
CTCAAAACTGAGTTCTTTAGTTAAAACTTTTTGGATTTCTTTTCCTAAATCGTGGTCCATAGCGGGGATAAGAGAATCCGTGTATTCAATGACTTGAATTTTAGAGCCTAAGCGAGCAAAAACAGAGCCCATTTCAAGCCCAATCACTCCTCCACCTATCACAATCATAGATTTTGGAACCTCTTTCAAGTTTAAAGCTTCGGTAGAAGTAATAATGCGTTTTTTATCTAATTCTACACCTGGGATAGAAGAGGGTTTGGAGCCCGTGGCTATGATGATTTTATCACTGGTAATAGTTTCGGTAGAACCATCATTTTTTGTAATGAGGAGGGTATTTGCATTCTCAAAACTTGCAATGCCATGGTAGACGGTAATTTTGTTTTTTTTCATTAAAAATCTGACACCTTCAACGGTTTGGTTTACTACTTGATTTTTACGCTCAATCATTTGGTTCATATCTACTTTTAAATCGGAGAGGTTAATACCGTGGGTTTTGAAGTTGTGCTGAGCATTAAAAAAGTGTTCAGAAGAATCTAAAAGAGCTTTAGAAGGTATACAACCTACATTTAAACAAGTTCCGCCTAAGGCATTGTATTTTTCAATAATAGCCGTTTTAAATCCGAGCTGAGCACAGCGAATAGCAGCCACATAACCACCTGGTCCTGAACCAATTACTGTAATATCATACTGAAAATTTCCCATTTTTTATGATTTATTTACCTTTTGAACTATATTCATTTAAAGCAACTTTTAAACATTCCACAGCATGCTGAATGTCTTCTAATTTAAGCACGTAAGCGATTCTGACTTCTTGTTTTCCTAAACCTGGCGATGCATAAAAACCTGTTGCAGGGGCAACCATTACCGTAGCTCCTTGATAAGAAAAATGTTCTAAAAGCCATTGAGCAAAACAGTCTGAATCGTCTATCGGAAGTTTTACAATTCCGTAAAAAGCACCGGTAGGCTTAGGACATATAACTCCTTCAATTTTAGATAGTTCGCTAAACAAAAAATCTCGTCTATTCTTATATTCTTGAATGACTTCACCAAAATACTCATCACCTGTATCTACGGCTGCCTCGGCGCCAATTTGTCCTAAAGAAGGGGGAGAAAGTCTTGCTTGTGCAAATTTTAAAATTGTTTGATAAATATCAGAATTTTTGGTTACTAAACTTCCAACTCTTGCTCCACAAGCAGAGTACCTCTTAGAAACCGAATCCACAACGATTGCGTTTTGTTCCAATCCTTCCAAATTCAAAATTGAATAAAATTTTTGACCATCGTAAACAAATTCCTTATAAACTTCATCAGAAATTAAATATAAATCGTATTTGAGAACTAAATCCCTTAGGGCTTGAAGTTCTTCAAAAGAATACAGCCTACCAGCAGGATTAGCAGGATTATTAATCAAAATAGCTTTGGTTTTTGGGGTAATGCATCTTTCAAAATCAGATACAGAAGGCAATGCAAAATTATTTTCTATGTAAGTGGTGATAGGTTTGACAATAACGCCCGTTTCAACCGCAAAACCAAGATAATTCGCATAAAAAGGTTCGGGAATAATGATTTCATCACCTGGGTTCATACAAGCTAAAAACGCGAACATCAAGGCTTCTGAACCGCCCGTAGTAATCATGATTTGCTCATGAGTTAATGAAATTCCAAACTTTTCGTAATAACCCACTAATTTTTTTCTGTAAGATTCGTTTCCTGCGGAATGCGAATATTCTAAAACTTTAATATCAGCATTTTTAACGGCTTTCATAAAAGCAGGTGCCGTCGGTATATCCGGCTGACCAATGTTCAAATGATACACTTTGGTACCGTTTTTTTTTGCCTTTTCTGCATAAGGTACTAATCTCCTAATAGGAGATGCCGGCATTTCAATTCCTCTTTTAGATATGTATGGCATAAAACTAGCTAACGATTGCAGCTGCAATAATAATACAAATTCCTAACATGAGAGCCGCTACTACCATCGCAACCGCAGTATTTTTATGCTCTGTAATTTGTTCAGATATTTTTCCAGGTATCACAACATCTATCAATTTATAGGCAACAATTGCCATCAGCATCCCCGAAATGGAATATAAAATCGTTCCTACTAGACCTTTTTCAATGCTTTCTAAAAGTGATAAATTCGTGTCTTTTGCAAACAAACTACCTACCAAAAAAATCATGGTCACAACCAAAATAAAAATTTTTTTCATGATTATTATTTGAATACAAAGGTAAAAATAATTTTGGAAATATAAAGGAGCTGTTCTAAAAATAGTGTTAAATTTTTTGTTCTATAAATGTACAATCATCTATACTTTTATATGCTGGATATCAAAAGAATAACCCATAAACTTGAAAGCTTCAACAAAATTGTCAATAAAAAAATTGGCGTACTTGAAATACATTAAGAATCCTAAGTTCACAAGCATACTGAGCCATAAATAGAATTTCCTTTTTTTTTCAGTTTGAGCATTTTCAATTTGTAAGCCTGCAAAATAATCTACGCATCTGCTAAAGAACATTAAAAACAAAAACCTCCAATCCCACCACCCATAAAAAACATAACTTGAAACGAAAATAAGCCAATTTTGGAGTTTTAGATGATTTTGGAGTAGCCAAAACAAGGTAAAAACAATGGGAAGAAAAATTATAAAGTCTAAAGATTGAAACAGCATTTTTTTTAAAGTGGCAAATTTACAATAAATCCGCATCAAATCAATAAAAAGATTTGATTGTTAAGGAAAGAAAACCGCTGTTTCAAAGGTGGGAGTATGCGTGAGGGCATCGGAGGGCGGTGAGCGAAGCGGTGCCGGCACTGCCTTTGTGAGGCATTGAGCTTGCGAAAATGCCGAGCAAAGGATTGCTGAGCAACCTCCCTATATCCTTCCTAATAGGAGGGATGGGAGGTTCACCCCGACCCGAGCGAAGCAAGGGGCACGCCCTAAATATTCTGTTAGAAAAATTGAGTTTTTTTTTGAATGTAAACTCAAAGAGAATTTACAAAACTTTAAAAAGTTATAATATCATCAAAAAAAGTTATAACTTTGCACTCAAAACAATATGCAAGATATATTTTTAATAGACGGTTTAAGAACGGCTATTGGTAGTTATGGTGGAAGTCTTGCTTCTATTCCCGTAACCCAAATGACAACAGAAGTAGTCAAAAAACTCTTAGAAAAAAATTCATTAGACCCTAAAGTGGTGCAAGCAATAGTCATGGGATGTGTATTTTCTGCGGGAGATGTTCATAATCCTGCTCGTGTTGTGGGGTATAATGTAGGCGTTGATGAGGATTGTGCTGCTTACACAGTCAATAGACTATGTGGCTCTGGTATGCAAGCTATCATCAATGCCGTCATGGAAATTCAAACTGGAAATGCGGAAATAGCCTTAGCATTAGGCGGTGAAAACATGAGCCGTTATCCTCATATGACCTTAGATTTTCGTTGGGGGAAAAAATATGGTGATTTGAATTTAATTGATGGTGTGGGAGAAGTACTCAGTGACCCCATGGATAAATACCCAGCCGGTTTACTCGGCGAAAATTGTGCATCTGAATACCAAATTTCTCGTCAAGAACAAGACCAGTTCGCTTATGAAAGCCAAATGAAAGCGGCAAATGCTATTGCGAATGGTTATTTTAAAGAACAAATTGTTCCCATTCAAACTCCCAAAGGTATCTTTGAAATTGATGAGCATCCTAAATCTACGACTTTAGAAAAATTAGCTCAATTAAGACCTGTATTCAAAAAAGATGGGACACTTACCGCGGGTAACAGTTCCGGTGTGAATGACGGTGCAGCAGCTGTACTAATTGCTAACCAAAATGCTGTCAAAAAATTTGGTTTAAAGCCCATGGCTAAAATTGTTGCGTATGCACAAGCCGGTAATAACCATCATTTGATGGGCTATGCTCCTGTTTTATCTTCTCAAAAAGTGCTTCAAAAAGCTAACATGAAATTAGAACAAATGGATTTAATTGAAATTAACGAGGCATTTGCGGCTCAAGTCTTAGCAGTGGAAAAAGGCTTAAATTGGGATAGAAGCAAGGTCAATGTCAATGGTGGGGCAATTGCATTAGGTCATCCGCTGGGCATGTCGGGAGTGAGAATAACTATTATGCTAGCTTATGAACTTCGTAGACGAAATTTACAATTTGGCTTGGCTACTATTTGTATTGGCGGTGGCATGGGGTTATCTTTAATTTTAGAAAATTTAAGTTAAAAATTATGATTACAGAAAACCATTTCAAAGAAACAATCAATTACATCAAAAAATATTATACCGATACCCCTGAAATAGGCATAGTTTTAGGAACCGGCATGGGCGGTTTAGTAGACCATATTCAAATTGATAAATCAATAGCCTATAATTTTATACCGCATTTTCCTATATCTACCGTAGAAAGTCATTTTGGAAAACTAATATTTGGTAAAATAGGAGACAAAAAAGTGGTTGCGATGCAAGGAAGGACACATTACTATGAAGGTTATTCCATGTTAGAAGTGACCTATCCCATTCGCATTATGAAACTTTTAGGAATACAAAAACTTTTTTTGTCTAATGCAGCGGGAGCCTTGAATTTGTCATACCAAAAAGGAGATTTAATGATTATTGAAGACCATATCAATTTACAGCCAGAAAATCCTTTGCGTGGTTTTAACTTTGATTTTTTGGGACCCCGTTTCCCGGATATGAGCCAACCTTACGATAAAGAACTTATTCAGTTGGCTGAAAAAATATCTCAGGAACACCAAATTCCATTAAAAAAAGGGGTTTATGTAGCGGTGTCAGGTCCTAATTTAGAAACACGCGCAGAATATAGATTTTTACGCATCATCGGGGGGGATGTTGTAGGTATGTCTACGGTACCAGAAGTTATTGTAGCTAATCATATGGGCGTGAAAACTTTTGCTATTTCCGTGGTGACAGATATTTGTGACCCTGATAATTTAAAACCGGTTTCTGTTGAAGAAATTATTGAAGTTGCTAAATCTACAGAGCCTAAATTAATTAAAATTTTGTTAGATTTAGTTAAAAGAGCTTAATAACCTTCCCCAAACCAAGATTTCTGCTCTCATGGAAATTCATGCTTTTCGAGGCTGATATAAAAAATGCGACGAAAGCTCCAATATATCGGTTGAAATTTTTATTTTTGTGTTATGTTTCAGAAAGATATTTTTGAAAATCAAGTAGTTTTGGTTACAGGTGGAGGATCTGGAATTGGGTATGCAATTGCAAAATTGTTTATAGAGTTTGGTGCAAAAGTCGTTATTGCCTCCCGAAAACAAGAAAAAATAGAAAAAGCACAGCAATCGCTTGGTGAAAATTGTGTTGGGAAAGTTTTAGATATAAGGCATGCAGAGCAAGCAGAAGCTGTAATTCAAAGTATCGTACAAGATTTTGGGAAGTTAGACATTTTAGTAAACAATGCAGGCGGTCAATTTCTGGCAGCAGCAGAAAACATCAGTACCAACGGATGGAATGCTGTCATAAACAATAATTTGAATGGCACGTTTTATGTTACCAAAGCCGCTTTTTTACATGCATTCCAGAAACAAAACTATGGAAATATCATCAACGTGATTGCCAACATTTATAGGGGTTTTCCGGGAATGAGCCATACAGGTGCCGCTAGGGCTGGTGTAGATAATCTTACTAAATCCTTAGCCGTGGAATGGTCTCGGGTTAAAATTCGTGTAAATGCCGTTGCACCGGGTATAATCAATTCATCAGGACTTGACCAATATCCCCCCAAACTTTTAGAAAATATTCAAGCGAATATACCCCTGAAAAGAATGGGCACTTGTGAAGAAGTCGCTTACCTCGTTCTGTTTTTAGCCTCGCCGATGGCTAGTTATATCACCGGAGAGACAATTTACGTAGACGGCGGTATGCGTTTATGGGGCGATTTGTGGGAAATGTAGTATTTCCCTTACATATTTATTCACATCCCTGTGAATGAAGGTAGATAAATATATGTGAATTTTTTTGGAATACTGACAAATTGTCTTTATTTTTGTAACCATTATCAAAAAGATATTGATGAAAGCGAAAATAACACAAAAAATCTTTGAACCTATTTTAGAAAAAACTATTGATGAGAACCAACAAGGGCTTGCTTATAAGTCCAAAGTAAATAATAATGCGCTTAAAAAAGCGTACATAGAAACCTATGGTTGCCAAATGAATTTTTCTGATACGGAAATAATTGCCTCTATTTTGTCAGATTTAGGTTATGGTTTTACACAAAATGTTTTAGAATCAGATTTAGCTTTAATTAACACTTGTAGCATTCGTGAAAATGCAGAAGAAAAAGTATGGAATAGATTAAAGGAATTAAAAAGTTTAAAAAGAAAAAAACCTGATTTGTTAGTAGGAGTTTTAGGGTGCATGGCTGAGCGCCTAAAAAATAAACTGCTGGAAAAAGAAAAATTAGTAGATATGGTCGTAGGACCAGACGCCTATCGTGATTTACCTCGCCTAATTGAAACGGCTGAAAGCGGTATTAAAAGTATCAATGTTTTGCTTTCTCGTGAAGAAACCTATGCCGATATATCACCAATTCGTTTGAATACTAACGGAGTTTCTGCTTTCATTTCCATTATGCGGGGATGTAATAATATGTGTACTTTTTGTGTAGTGCCGTTTACTCGTGGACGTGAGCGTAGCCGCAATTATGATTCAATTCTTCAAGAAGCCCAAGAATTATTTGAAAATGGATATCGTGAAGTGACCTTGTTAGGTCAAAATGTAGATTCCTATCGTTATGAAGATTGTAATTTTGCTCAACTCCTGGAAAAAGTTGCGTTAATTAGCCCTGAGCTGAGAGTGCGTTTTTCTACCTCTCATCCTAAAGATATTACAGATGAAGTGCTTTTTACCATGCAAAAATATGAAAACATATGTAAGTATATTCATTTACCTGCACAGTCGGGAAATTCAGAAATTTTGGAAAAAATGAGGCGTGGTTATACTCGGGAATGGTATTTACAAAAAATTCAAAGAATACGTGAAATTTTGCCAGATTGTGCCATTTCTACGGATTTAATTGTCGGTTTTTGTGGTGAGACCGAAGAACAATTTGATGACACCGTCAGCTTAATGGAATTGGTAAAATTTGATTATGCATACATTTTCTATTATTCCGAAAGACCTGGTACGCCCGCTGCTAAAAAATTTAAAGATGATGTGCCTGAACATATCAAAAAACAAAGACTTCAAACTCTCATAGACCTCCAAAGTAAGCATAGCCTTTTAAGCAATCAAAAAGATTTGGGAAAAGTTTTTAAAGTCTTAATTGAAGGGGATTCTAAAAAATCAGATTTAGATTTTTGCGGTAGAAATGACCAAAATAAAATGGTTATCTTCAAAAAACAAGATAACTTGAAACCAGGAGATTATGTTAACGTAAAAATATTGGATATAACCTCTGCAACTTTAAAAGGTGTGGTTGTATGAATAATGTAGAAAACATTAAACAGCGTTTTGGAATTATAGGAAATTCTGATTTACTGAATCAGGCAGTTGAAATTGCTATACAAGTTGCACCGACAGAAGTCAGTGTTTTAATTCATGGAGAAAATGGAACAGGTAAAGATATTTTTTCCAAAATTATTCATCAGTTAAGTTTACGAAAACATAAAACTTTTATTGCTATCAATTGCGGTGCTATTCCTGAAGGAACGATTGATTCAGAGCTATTTGGGCATGAAAAAGGTTCGTTTACTTCTGCATATGAATCACGTAAGGGCTATTTTGAAGAAGCTAATGGTGGAACTATCTTTTTAGATGAAATTGCTGAAATGCCCTTAGCAACTCAATCCCGTTTGTTACGAGTGCTTGAAAACGGTGAATTTATTCGCGTAGGTTCCTCTAAAATACAAAAAACAGATGTTAGAATTATTGCTGCAACTAATAAAAACCTTTTGCAAGCCATTCGTGAAAATAAATTTAGAGAAGACTTGTATTTTCGTTTGAATACGGTAACTATTTATGTTCCTCCGCTGAGAGAAAGAATAGAAGACCTTGAAATATTATTCCGTTATTTTGCGGTTCATTTTGCAGAGAAGTATAATAAGAAGCCCATTCGTTTAATGCCAGAAAGCCTGCAGCTTCTACAAAAGTATCATTGGCCCGGAAATATACGTGAACTAAGAAATTTTGTTGAAAAGATTACGGTTTTGCTTCATAGTGAGCATCTTACAGATGATGATGTTTATACGTATTTGCCTTTTATGGAAAACACTTTGCCTCCTTTAACTCAACTGCCAATTTCATATTCTAATGGAAATTCCTCACCAAAATCTTCCATTGAAAACGAAATCATTTTAAAAGCTTTGATTGAAATCAAAAAAGAAATTCAAGACGTAAAAAATCAAATTCACAATTTAACTTATAGTCGTAACGAAACTTATAAAGAAAAGGTTTCAACAGTGAACGGTTATGCTTCAGAATATCCAAAAACCGAATTGCCAATGTTAGATGAAAGTTTATCCTTAGAAAAAAAAGAAAAAGATTTGATTATCCGTGCACTGAACAAGTATAAAAACAATCGCAAAAAAGCAGCCTCAGAATTAGGTATTTCAGAAAGAACGTTATATAGAAAAATTAAACAATACGACTTGGAAGAACTATGAGAAAATATATGGGCTTGATGATGTTATTTTTAACGGGATGTTGGTACTCTTTTACAGGGGTTAGTATTCCTAATGAAATGAAGACTCTTAAAATAGAAAATTTCACGAATACCTCAGAGCTAGTGATACCCTCTTTTTCACAATTTTTAACGCAAAAAATTAGAGATAAATTTTTATCGCAAAGTAGCCTCAAACAAGTTGATGGAGAGGCAGATTTAGTAATTAAAGGAAACATAACGGGCTACCAAATTACCCCAATTGCTTTACAAGGCAACGATCAAGCTGCACAAAACCGTTTAACCGTAAATATTGAATTGCAACTGATTTCTAATAAATTTGAAGAGTATAACAAAGTTTATAACGTGTCTAATTTTGTAGATTTTACAACAGCCTATACAAGTGCTGAAAATCAATTAATTCAAGAAATTTCAGAAAAATTAAGTCAAGATATTTTTAATAAAACATTTTCAAATTGGTAAGCCATGATACCGTTAGAATTATATAAAAAATCAAAAGAACAAAAGCTTAGTGCAACTGAAGCAAAATGGATAGAGGATACACTCAAAAAATATCCTTATTTTTCTATGTTACATTTTATAAATGCCAAAATCGCCCATCATGAAAATAAATCTGAAGCCAAAGAATTAGCTTCCCTAGCTTCTATTTATTCAATTGACCGCAAAAAAACTGCTAACTATATTCAGCAAAGCCTCAAAACAGTTTTTAAACCTTCCACCGAAATACTCTCTGAAACTCAACCAACCCCGAAAAATCTTGTTAAAGAAACAAGTCAACGTGAATTAAATCCTAGCGGTCCGAGAGTAGGTATGATAGACTGGAAGTTCCAAACTGTCATCCAAATTCGTGTTCAAATGTATTTACATCTAAAAAAACTTCTCCTCCAAGAAATTGAAACTTACAAAAATCCTAAGCCTAAACAGGAGACTAATGTTAACCCACTCTCTTTGAATTTAGCTGAAAACATTTTAAACTTATTGAATATCAATTTAATGGATTTAGCTTCTAATCCTAATATCAAACCTTCCTTCTCTATTTCTCAACCTGAAAAAACTTCCCCCTCTTCAAAAGAAACTGAACAAAATATTAAGGGAGATACTAAAACTGACCAATTCGCCGAAAAATTAGCCAAGCTTAAAGAAGCTAATGAAGAACTGAAAAGACTTAAAAAAATTACTTCAGAATCCATGAAAAGGTTCGTTGAACCTAATTTTGATAAGCGTACTTATATCACTGAACTGCCTGATGATGTTTTTCAAGCTAGATTAAAAGAACAAAAAGAAAAAACTCTTTTAGAAAAATCCAATGCAACTATTGCTGAAAAAAAAGAAAATGTTCAAGAAAATCCTCCATCTCAACAAAATACTCAAATAATAAATACCATAACGAACATAACCAACGAAAAACAAGAAACTTCCAAACCTCAAGAAAATATTCCTTATTCAGAAGAAAAAAAACAAATTATCCCTCAAAATATAACTTCTGATTCCATGAAACGTTTTAAACCTCTTACTTTTGAGGAAAATGATACAGAAGTTATTAACAAAAAAACTAGTGAAAATCAGGTAATTACTAAATATGATACACCTACCCATGACACCCAAGAGATTAAGTTAGAAACTCATGATGTAAAAAGTAAAGAAAAGCAAATTCAAAATACAACTGAAAACAAAACTGAACCTATCCCCAAAAACATTTCTTCTGAATCTTTCAAAAGATTTATCCCCCTTGATATTGATATGCCCTCTGAGTTACTCAAAAAAGCTCCATCTCCTAATAAAATATCAAATCAATTAGAAAAAGAAGATATAAAAGAAAAAACATCACTCGAAAAAAACATTTCGTCAGATACCTTTAAACGTTTTGTACCCCCTGAGTTCGATGTAAAGCCTGAGTCCCTAAAAACTAAAAACCTTGAAAAAACTGAAAAAGAAATAGTTATTCCAAATGTAACTCAGAAAGATACAAAAGAAACTTCTACCGAAATTCCAAACCAACCAACCATTGTTCAGGAAACTCAGGAAACTAAGAATGAAAAAAAAGAACTATCCGGTTCTTCTGATTCCCTCAAAAGATTTGTTGAACCCGATTTTGACAATGCCGTGAAATCCCCAAAAAAGGAAGATACTTCTCTATCCCGATTTGTAAAACCTGATTTCGATGAACACTCTAAAAAATCTTTTAAAACAAGTGAGACAATTATTGAAGTTCAAAGCACAAAATATGTAATTGAACTCATTGTAAAAAAAGATAAAATTCATCACTATTTCAAAAAAGATATCGTTTCCAAAATTATTGAAGTAAATCCCGAAATATCCGAGACTAAAAAAGTTGTGAAATCTACGGCTATTCCCACCGAAAAAGTGGAACAACCTACCAAAATTATCACTGAAAAATTGGAACAACCTTCCGAAATTGTCACTGAAAAGGTGGAACAACCTTCCGAAATTGTCACCGAGAAAGTGGAACAACCTACCGAAATTGTTACCGGAAAAGTGGAACAACCTACCGAAATTGTTACCGGAAAAGTGGAACAACCTACCGAAATTGTTACCGAAAAAGTGGAACAACCTTCCGAAATTGTTACCGGAAAAGTGGAACAACTTACGGAAATTGTCACTGAAAAAGTGGAACAACCTACCGAAATTGTTACCGAAAAAGTGGAACAACTTACGGAAATTGTCACTGAAAAAGTGGAACAACCTACCGAAATTGTTACCGAAAAAGTGCAACAACCTACCGAAATTGTTACCGAAAAATTGGAACAACCTACCGAAATTGTTACCGAAAAAGTGCAACAACCTACCGAAATTGTTACCGAAAAAGTGGAACAACCTACCGAAATTGTTACCGAAAAAGTGGAACAACCTACCGAA
>Ga0068706_1001097_pt1 | contig 11487 bp, 4 predicted proteins | sample YNPMSBMetaG_FD_65632 | JGI IMG/M metagenome (GOLD analysis project Ga0068706, IMG submission 65632) | Anoxygenic and chlorotrophic microbial mat microbial communities from Yellowstone National Park, USA - YNP MS-B MetaG | ecosystem: Environmental > Aquatic > Thermal springs > Hot (42-90C) >...
TTGTAAAGTTTTCGTTCCGATATTAGAGAAAATCAAGTTTCTATAAGGATTTGCAGGGGGTTGCAAACGCAAAGTCTGGCTTCCGTCTCCATACAATTCCACAGCAGGAGAATTTTCTATGCTGGGTCCATCGGTGTAAGTATAAGTACCAGTAAATTCAGGCAGAACAACACCATTTTTGGCTAATCGTAGAGCAGAGGCATTTTGCATGATTAAGTTGGCAGCACCATTAAAGGTGTACGTTTGGGCATCCACCACGTTGATAGTAGTAGGATAAGTGCCTCCCGTATTGGTTATACTAACTTCACTACTTACAGAAGTGTTGCCTGTTAAATACCTTGTAATCAAGCAATTAGCAGTAGGATTAGAGAATAACAAGCGTGCATAATTCGCTTGTCTTAGGTATTGCGTAAATGTGCCTGCGGAAGCAGTATAAAGCTCAACAACAGAAGGTGCATTCAAGGTGTAGGTACCAAGTAATTCAGGTAAAGTGGGGCTACCCGAAGTTTTAGCTACTCTTAAAGTACAAGCAGAAGCAGCCATGGTTAAACTCGCATTTCCGTTGAAAGTATTTGTACCTACGTCCACCGTACAAGTTCCTTGAATCGTAACGGAATTATTGCAAGTAGTAGTGCCTGTTTGGAAGGATTTAGTTCCGGAACCTTGGAAAATCATGTTGTAATAAGCTGTTGAGCTTCCGGAGGGCAATTGTTTAACGGTTTGGTTTCCTGCGCCATAGAAGTCTATGGTTCCCCCTGTTAATGTATAGGTTCCTGTTAACTCAGGAACAACCGTATTAAGTTTAGAGATACGCAGTTGCCCACCCGTCATTACTACATTACCTGCGCCGTTTAAAGTTCTGGTATTAGCATCTAAGGTGCCTGATTCTATTCGTAACTCATTGGAAACCGTATAAGTTTGAGCAGAAGCTAAGGTAGCCACATTGGCATTATTTTGCTTGCGAATGATTAAATTAGGGAACGTAGTAGCTAAGCCGATGGTAATATTTTGATTGGTAGTAACATCTTGGGTTGTTACAACGGGCGAACCATAATTATAAGGATTGACCCAGGTAGGAGCCATCGGACCGTCAAAGACAAACTTAGTAGTGGCAGTAGTAGTTAAGGTGGTACCTGCTGCACGAGTGAAGTCTTTTTTTAGAGTAATAGAAACATTGGAAGCGTTGAGAGTACCGAAGGCAATATTCAAGGAACGACAAGATAAATCGGATTCAAGGACAAGTTGATGCCCTGCGGCAGTACCTACCTGATAATCCACATCCACGTTCAAGCCATTGCCTCTGTACACACAACTATTTCCACTGAAAATCACATCTGCAGCAGCGTTAGTGGTGGTAGTAGTAATAGCACCGTAGTTATTCAAAAATCCGCCGATAGTAAGCGTTGTATTATTTTGAATGGTTATTGTCCCGTTATTACAAACGTTCATAGCTTGTGCATTAGCAGAAGAAATGACGGGCATAAATTTTCCGGGACCGAGAGTTGCTACATCAGGAATTTGAACGTTGGTGGTAGAGGTAGGCACGGCACCGGTGCTCCAATTAGAAGCAGTGTGCCAATCAGCAGTGTTTCCGAGCCAAGTAGCCGGTGCAGAAGGTGGCGGAGTTCCTCTAATAATGACCTTATCTACTGCAAAAGAGGGGTCCAAACCGGAGCAATCATTTAGGTTATGAAATCTAAAACGAATACGTAAATTAGGGATATTCCAACAGGATGCTGGCATATTCCATGTTACTCGTGTCCATTGACCTTGAGGAGCACAAGGTGTATTATCCGTTTTCATATAATTTAGATTGGAACCCATAGGTACTGCGGGAGTAGCGGAAGTAAAATTAGGTGAGGCAGGGCTTATCCATGTGGTTCCTCCATTAGTAGAATACTGAAAATCGGTATAAGAAGAACCGCCTTCAGCAATAAAATCAAATTGTAGTTCTAAATTGCTATAACCGGTCGTATTGATGTTAGGACTAGTTGCGATTGCAACTACGGGAATTCCTGTACAATTATCTAAAAATGCGGCTCCGATGGTTATACAACCAAAGAATGGAATATTATAGCCATATCCATAGTATAATGATAAATCGCCTGTTCCTGATGTGCCGCATGTTCCTGGTGGTCTTGCACTTTCAGAATCATTTACTCTCCATTGGTTACCACTGCAACCAGAAGAGCTTACGCTCCAACCTAAGAAGTTACCCGCAGTTTGCCAATCATAACTTACAATATTAACCGTTCCCGCGGAAGCACTGCCACATTCACAATTTGTTGCATTGATGTAGTTTGTTTTGGTGATATTAGCAGAGCCATCTGCGTTCGTTGCGGTTAAAGTTACAGTATACAAGCCTACTGCACTAAAAGAAACTTGTGGGTTAGCAGAAGTAGAACTTGTTCCCCCATGATAAGTCACCGTACCAGGTCCTGTAAATGACCATGAGTAAGTTACAGGGTTCCTGCTCGGAACAGATACGGTTTGATTATTAAAAGTAGTAATGGTTTGCGAGCCCGAAACAGGCGTTGGGGTGGTAGCACATATGGTAGTGAAATTGGCTGTAAAATCCGGTACGGGCAAGCATTGTGCCAAAGTAATATTTCTTGAAAAACTCGCAGAACAACCGTTGCCATAGTGAACCGTCAAGGTTACTGTTTTTGTACCAAAAGCCTGAGAATTATCAAACATAAATTGAGGCTCAAAGCTATTGGCATTAGTGCCATTTACAAAAGTGGCTCCAGGAATGGTCCAAGTATAACCGGTGATACCGGGTCCCGTGGTATTATTACGTATTGTAGTTACCTGTTCTAATTTACAGACGCTGAGGGTTGTTAAAATAAAGCTACCTACGCCACCGAAATCAAAATCTACTTTCGGACCGATTTCTTTGAGAACGATGTTATCCACGTTGAAGCCTGCCATGAGCGTATAATCCGCAGTAGTATTGATAGCATCGCCATCATTACGCCATCGAAAAGCTAAGCGCAAGGTAGTAATTCCTTCACATTCAGCGGGTAAAAGCCAACTACGCGTTTCCCAATTATTGCAAGTACCAGCTAAAAACCACGCGGTGGGTCCGATATTATCTGCTAAAACTTTCCATGTAACCCCCGAGTTAATACTGTACAAAATAGTACCATAGGAATGAGCTTTGGCTTGGTCTCCCCCTAAAAAGAATTGACCTTCCAAATAAATATTACATTTTCCTACGGTGCTGATGTCTTGATTTAAATAAGCATATTGGTCTGAGGAAGATGCCCCTGGTGAACTAGGTCCGTTTACATTTAAAATAGAATATTCATCGGCATAATCTTCGGGACCGTTGTTCAAACCAAACCAATAACTATCGGAACAGCCCTGAAAAGTGATATGTAAACTACGATTGGTAACACCGCCGCCAGGGTCAGGGTTAGGTAAATTGTTTGGTGCTGCGCAATTATAATTTCGCCCACGTACAAAACGAGTTGTATAACTTGCTGTGGAACCATTTGGTAAAACACCATAGGGATTATTCTCAGGTGTGTTCACGTCGTTGATAATCCAATAGTTATTACATGCTTGATTGGTAATGTAAGTTAGCCCTGTTATTCCTGGTGGAGTTGGATTCGTTTTGGAACCAGGTGAATTCTCTGTAACCCATCTTGTGTTAGCACCTGCATCATTAAAATCTTCTGACCAAAAGACTTGAGCTTTTAGACTGAAAGAAGCAAGGAATAAAATTACTAATTGTGAATAAATGTACTTCATTTTATTTTATTTTTCTGCAAAAGTAATTTTTTATTTTTTTATTGTCAATATATATAAGATTTTTTAACTTTTTTTTCTTACAACTAAAAATATTCAACAAAAAAAATCATTGTACAAATTATAAAAAATAATGCCTTTAATCATTATAACTTAAAAATTGAGATACTTAAACTACAAAAAATTGCAAATAAATCAATAAGAATATAAATTTTCATTACATTAAAATTAAATGATGAATGCTATTTTACAAAAATGTTCTTGGGAATTAAAAAAAATTTATTTTTACAACCTCGTCAAATGAAAGTAGAAAATTATTCATTATTAACAGATTTGTATCAACTGACGATGGGCTATGCCTATTGGAAAAATCAAAAGCATGAGCAAAATGCTGTTTTTAATCTGTATTACCGTAAAAGTCCATTTGGAGGCGAATATACTGTGGTAGCAGGTTTACAAACGGTCATTGATTTTATTCAACATTTTCGTATAGATGATTCAGATTTAGCTTATTTGAGAACATTAAAAGGAAATGATGGCAAACCTTTGTTTGAAGAGGATTATTTAAAATATTTATCAGAACTACGTTTTTCGGGGGATGTTTATGCGATAGAAGAAGGGGACATAGCTTTCCCGAATTTACCTTTAATTCAGTTGAGAGCACCTTTAATTCAAGCACAGATATTAGAAACTCCGCTATTAGCTATTGTAAATTTTCAGACTTTAATAGCAACCAAAGCAAGCAGAGTGGTTCAAGCGGCACAAGGCGATAAAGTACTAGAATTTGGGTTGCGTAGAGCACAAGGTATTGATGGTGCGTTAAGTGCAAGTCGAGCAGCTTATATTGGTGGGGTAGATGGTACTTCTAATGTTTTAGCAGGTAAATTATGGAACATACCTGTTAAAGGTACTCACGCACACGCCTGGGTCATGGTTTTTCCCTCCGAACTGGAAGCCTTTGAAGCTTATGCTAATACTATGGCAAATAATTGTATTTTTTTAGTGGATACATACGATACTATACAGGGTGTAAAAAATGCTATAAAAATTGGAAAAAAACTAAAAGAAAAGGGATTTAACTTAGCAGGTATACGCCTTGACTCCGGCAATTTGACAACGCTCAGCATTGAAGCTCGTAAATTATTAGATGAAGCCGGCTTTGTGCATACCAGTATCGTTGCCAGTAATGACCTCGATGAAGACATCATTTACGAAATGAAAAAAAACGGTGCTCAAATTGATGTTTGGGCTGTAGGTACTCACTTAGTTACCGCTCACAATCAACCCGCTCTCGGAGGTGTCTATAAGCTTGCAGCTATCCAAGAAAATAACCAATGGAAATATCGAATCAAACTTTCAGAGCAAATTATTAAAATTTCTACTCCCGGAATCCTGGAACCTCAAAGAATATTAAATTCACAAAATCAAGCTATTGCAGATGTCCTGATTGATATTTTGCAGCCACATTCTAATGAATTTATCCACGAAAAAACAAATAATAATTTTCAAATGAAACCCGAGTATCATTCCATTACTTTGTTAAAAAAAATCTTTGAAAACGGAAAATTAATATATCCGACTAAAACTTTAGAAGAAATACGCCATTTTCATAAGGAACGCAAAAATTTGTTCCCTCCTCAATTATTTGATTTACATCATCCTTGCAGTTATCCGATTTATTTAGAAAAAAATTTATTTACTTTGAAGTCTCAAATGGTAAAAAAATGACAGGAATTCAAAATATTATCTATAAAACAATTTTTTTCAATGGCTCCATTCGGAAATTGTTTTAAAGTATTTATTATGATTTGTTAAACACTTCATTATGATTTGTTAAACACTTCTTTTCCTTTGAACGTTTAAAAATTTTATAATACCATTTTTTTGCATCTTGATAAATTTCGGTAGTAAACAATTTAATACGGAATTGATACAAAGGCGAATCAAAAGATTCGGAAATAATTTTTTTGTAAGTAAGCATGGATCGAAATCCTGCACCTACTCCTATGCCAAAATACTTATGGGGCTTATAAATAAGCGTTCCAAAGAATTCATTTACACCTAAAACTCTTTGTTCTTTAGGGATAATAGATAAATCATAAGGATGGTAAAGAATTTCAAGGTTTCCAATACCTAAATACCAGGCTGTAGCAAGTTCCCAGTATTTATTTTCTACCCAAGCATATTCCGCCCAGCCACTTGCATAACTGAAATACATTTCTACGGTGCCATCAATTTTATGCTTTCCAATACCTTCAAAAGTACCTTCTTTTTTTATGGCAGGCGAAAGGAAATATACTGCAAAACCATATGATAAATGTTCTTTTTTAATACCTAATTTTATGCCTTGAAATTTAGCTTTTTGCCCACGAATAAAAGAATTACGAGAATCCAATCCAAATATTAGCTTGGAAGAGGAATCAGTTTGGGCTTTACTCACAAAAAAGGAAATAAAGTATAAAAGAAAAAAAGTTATTCTCTTGAAATTTAAAATTTTAAATGTACTATTTTCTGCCCACTTCAAAAGCCAATCTTTCTCCTTTTCATTAACCACTTTCAAACTGTAAGAACAGAATTGTTATAAAATAGCCTGTTTTCTTTTTGCATTTGAAGAAGTAAATTAGGAACTTTGAATCGTTCTCCGAATTGAGCTTCTAGTTTTTGACAATTTTGAATAAATTCATTCAGTCCGACATATTCAATATAAGATAAGACACCGCCTGTGAAAGGTGCAAATCCCCATCCTAAAATACTACCTAAATCACCATCCTCAGGGCGAGTAAGTATATTTTCTTCTAAACATTTGACTGCTTCTAAGGATTGAACATAAAGCAAACGTTTTTTACATGTTTCGTAATCAGGAGCATTGGGCTTCGGAGGATAATATTCTTTTAAGCCGTCCCATAATTTCTTTTTACCGTTATCCGGATAATCATAAAAGCCTTTTTTATTTTTTTTGCCGAGTCTACCGAGTTTTTCTACGAATAATCTACCGAGTTCAGCGGCAGGATCTGTAATAGTAATCCCTAAATCTTTTTCCGTTTGTTTAACGATATGGTATAACAATTCAATAGAAACTTCATCAGCAAGAGCTAAAGGAGCCACAGGCATGCCGGCAGCTTTTCCTGCATTTTCTATCATAGCTGGTGGTACACCTTCCGCTAATAACGCTATTCCTTCTTTGACATAAGTCGCAAAAACACGAGAGGTATAAAACCCTCTACCATCATTTACCACAATAGGCGTTTTTTTGATTTTCTTGATGAAATCTATACTGTAAGCTAAGGCTTTCTCGGAAGTTTGTTTTCCCATAATTATCTCAACCAACGGCATCTTATCTACGGGAGAAAAGAAATGTAGACCAATAAAATTTTCGGGTCTTTGACTAGCTTCGGCTAAACCTGTAATCGGAAGAGTGGAAGTATTGGATGCAAAAATGCAATCTTGACCATTAACTGCTTCGCTTTCTTGTGTGACTTTTGCTTTTAAAGATCTATCTTCAAAAACCGCTTCAACGATTAAATCACAACCTGCTAAATCCTCTGCTTTGTCAGTTGTTATGATGCGGTCTAATATTTCTTGGTATGTTTGAGAATTGATATAACCTTTTTTCAGCTTTTCATTCAATAAATTGACGGAATACTGCTTACCTGCTTCTGCTTTTTCTTTAGTAACATCTTTCAGAATAACTTGTATACCTGCGTTGGCAGAGACGTAAGCAATACCTGCCCCCATCATTCCCGCTCCTAAAACGCCTATTTTTTTAATTTCTTTTTCAGGAATATTTTTCGGTCTTACTTCACCTTTATCAGCAGCATTTTTGGTAAACCATAGGGTCCTAATCATGTGCTTACTCTCTTTGGAAAGGGCACATTTCGTAAAATAACGAGCTTCAACGGTTAATGCTCTATCAAAAGGCAATTGGAGCCCTTCATAGATTGCGGACATAATAGCTTGCGTTGCGGGATAATTACCATAAGTTTTTTTTCTCAGCAATGCTGCACCTACTGTAAAAATCATAGCACCTTCCTTAGACATTACTGCTCCCCCAGGAATTTTAAAGCCTTTTTCATCCCACGGTTGTACTTTTTTTCCTACTTCTAAAATCCATTTTTTAGCAGCCGGAATTAAATCTTCTGTTTTATCAACCAATTGATCAACTAAACCGAGTGCTTTTGCTTCTTGCGGTCTTACTTTTTTTCCTTCTAAGATAAGTTGTAATGCAGTTTGAATACCTATAAGCCTTGGGAGTCTTTGCGTACCGCCCCCGCCAGGTAATAAACCTAACATGACCTCCGGCAAACCAATCTCTATTTTGGAATCATTGACCGCAATTCTGTGATGACAAGCTAAACATATTTCATAGCCACCTCCCACTGCTGTACCATTAATAGCCGCAACGACTGGTTTTCCGCAAGTTTCTAATCCTCTTAATAATTGATGCAACTGCATCGTTAAGTTCATGATTTCTTCAGCAGAATGAAACTGGATAATCATATTCAAGTCTGCTCCGACCATGAACGCCTTTTTAGAAGAAGTAATAATGATACCTTTTATATTTGGTAAATCCTTGATTTCTAAGACCTTCTCACCAAAGGATTTCATGGTTTCCTGATTGATTACATTCGTTGCACCTGCTTGGTTAAAGCTTAAAATTGCAATATCATCTTCTACTCGGTACTCTATCATAAGATTTAAAATGCCACAAAGTTAATGGTTTTTTTGAATTAACCACATCAATTTTTTGACAAGAAAATAAATATCAACCAAAATAAATTTAAAATTTGCTTTTATATTTTTCCTAAACTTGCGTTACATTTTAGTTATCAACCATGTTAAAAAAGTTTATTACTAACTACCCAAAAACAAATTCCAACTTTTTGACTACCTGCATCCAAGAAAAGCCGATTCTAACCAACTATTTGTCTTTGCTCTATGTATTCAAAAATATCTTACCAAAAGGATGCTCTAAATTATTGCCCCAAAAACTTTTTTGGATATTTTTTTTGTTTTCTTTTAAACTACTTTCACAACCTAATTACTCTTCTATTCCTGTTTACCATAACCAAACCTTACTTTCCTTTCCATGGATAGGTGGTTTAGATAACCCTCGTTTCCAAAATATTGACCTTAACCAAGACGGCTTCCAAGATTTAATCGTTTTAGATGCACAAGATAATAAGTTACTAACTTTCCTGCATTCGGGCATACCTAACTCTACTCAATTTATTTTTGCCCCCCAATACATTCCTTTTTTCCCATCAGAACTCCAAAGATGGATTTTGTTGGTAGATTATAACCATGATAGTGAACCCGATATTTTTACAACCAACCAATATTCGCATCTAAAAGTCTATAAAAACCTAAGAAAACAAACTGGAAATTTAGAATTTCAATTAGTTTACAATCCTTTATACGCTGAAATTTCACCAGGTACTTTTGCCCCTTTGTCTATTTCTGATATTCCTTCAATAGTAGATGTGGATTATGACGGCGACGTAGACCTCCTCGCGTGGGGTCCTTCAGGTAACCGTGTTGAACTTTACCGTAATTTTGCTAATACTTTGGACACCCTTGACCTGAGAATTCGTTCTTTTTGTTGGGGGCAGTTCACGGACATTGCCGATACCATTTTCAGAGTTCAACTCCATCAACCTTGTAATTATGACGAAAAAACTCAACATATCGGTGGTGTTATTTTAGCTTTATCGCTTAACGGAGATACACTCATAGATGCCCTTATCACCGATTATGGAACTGATAACGTCGTTGCTGTTTTGAATGGCGGTACTCGTAATATTGCTCATATGGTAAGCCAAGATACCTTTTTTCCTTCCTATGACGTTCCCGTAAACTTATCCTTTTACCCTGCTATTTTCTCTGTTGATGTGAACGCAGATGGTATAAAAGACCTACTTTTTTCACCAAATGGCTATGACATACCTTCCAGTGGTCTCTACTTTCAAAATCATTCCGATGCCGCCTGGCTCTACCTGAACCAAAGCAATGACCTAAGCCCTTATTTTCATTTACACCAAAAAAATTTCTTTTACGAAAGTTTTATTGACGGCGGTAGTAATTCCATACCCGTTTTATTTGATGAAGATTTAGATGGCGATTTAGATTTTCTTTTATTAGCTAACCAACATACCCATGTTGTAAATGGGATTTACAACTCTCAAAAACATTGGCGATTTTATGAAAATATTGGTTCTAATGCTTTTCCCGTTTTCTCACTAAAAACTACTAACTACCATCATTTCAACGATTTAACTTTATTGGATACACTATCAAACCTTTCCTTAGCAACTGCTGACATAGATAACGATGGCGATACTGATTTTTTTATTGGTCATAAACAAGGGAAAATCATTTTTTTTGAAAATCAATTTTCGGATTCTGCTAATTATGTTTTAAAGACCAATTTTTATGCGTCTGTGCAAGTACAAGCAAATAGTGCTCCTCATTTTGCTGATATTGACCAAGATAATGATTTAGATTTAATCGTCGGTTCATCCGATGGAACGCTTTCTTTCTACGAAAATATAGGTACTAATTCTCAGGCTCAGTGGGCAAGCCCTGTTACTTTTTGGGGCAATATTCAGGTGACGGATGAATTTAATCCCATTCTAGGCAACGCAAAACCCTTTTGGTTTGACTACGACAAAAACGGTACTCCCAACCTGCTTATCGGTAATTCTTCTGGCTTTGTGAAAGTCTATGAATACCTCGGAAATCATCAATTCCAATTTTTAGGAGATTTATTCGGAGAACGATTGTCTATGCAAGTTGTTCCTTTTGTAGTACAATTTCCTAATCAAGACAGCATTTGTTTTTTTATTGGATGTAGCAAAGGGGGAGTATATTTATTTAAGCATGACTCAGGTTTCGTCAAAAGAAGCTCTTTTTCAGAAGATTATAAATATTATCATGTTTTTCCTAATCCTTTTCATGACAAACTACAAATCACTACTAATTTACCTAGTTCTGATTTACATGTTTGGGAAATCTATGATTTGCATGGTAATTTGATAGATAAAGGAAATTTTTTTAGAGATTTTACATACTCTGGTGAACGATTACAACCGTCTGTTTATATTTTAAAAATTCAAAACATTGAAAGTCAACAATTTATAAAGATAGTAAAAGGTTTATGACTTATTGCAAGAAACTTCTTTTTACTGAATATTTAGTTAGACCTTTTCAAAGTAAAAAGAAACTTGTTTTTTAAATAAGTAAGGCGTAACTTCGCAACGATATGCAGCCGAATTTTGAATTACCATTTTTTACGAATTTATTGATTTTGTTGGTTTTTGCTAAAATTTTTGGTGAACTTTTTGAACGTATCAAACAACCGGCGATGATAGGTGAAATCATTGCAGGTATTTTGTTAGGACCGAGCTTACTCAATCTTATACATCGTACCGAAGAAATTAAAGTCATTTCAGAATTAGGAATTTTTTTGTTAGTCATACTGGCAGGGCTAGAAATTCATATGGATGACATTCTCAAATCTATGAAAGGGCGAAGCATCATTATTTCTATGATGACCTTTTTTGTACCTATGTTCAGTGGGATAGCAGTAGGCTTTTTGTTTCAACAACCTATTATCACCACAGTATTTATTGGGCTTTGTGTGGCTATAACTGCTTTGCCCGTCAGTATTAGAATTTTGATGGATTTAGGAAAAATCAATTCAGAAATTGGAAAAAAAATCATTTCTGCGGCTATTTT
>Ga0068706_1001099_pt1 | contig 11467 bp, 15 predicted proteins | sample YNPMSBMetaG_FD_65632 | JGI IMG/M metagenome (GOLD analysis project Ga0068706, IMG submission 65632) | Anoxygenic and chlorotrophic microbial mat microbial communities from Yellowstone National Park, USA - YNP MS-B MetaG | ecosystem: Environmental > Aquatic > Thermal springs > Hot (42-90C) >...
TTATTCGCACTCATTCATTGTTTATATTATAGCATAGCTTATTTAAAAAAGCAAATTATTAATATAAAAATAAATTATTTTTGAAATTATTTGACAAACTTTAATAGTTTTCTAAAATTTTAATAGGTTTTATTTTTAAGAGGCAGCAAGGAGAGCACTCATTCATTAAAACAAATAGTTTGGAGGTCACCACTTGCTGCCTCTTAAGAATAAAACTTTAATTTTATGAAATTTTTAAAAAATATATCTTTAAAAAAATTTAGTAATTTTCGTATTGGCGGAAAAGCAAAATACTTTTTTAAAGCTAAAAATATTTCTGAAATTAAAAAAGCTTTAATTTTAGCAAAACAATTAAAAGCTAAAATTTTTGTTTTAGGCGGAGGAACAAATATTTTATTTAATGATAAAGGCTTTAATGGTTTGGTTTTAATTCCTGAAATAAAATTTATTAAAAAAATTAATAAAAATACTGTAAGAGTTGGCGCCGGAGTTAAAGTAAAAGATTTTTTAAATTTTTTGGTTAAAAATGAATTATCTGGTTTTGAATGGACAGGAGGATTACCCGGAACAATTGGAGGAGCAATTCGGGGGAATGCCGGAGCTTTTGGAGGAGAAGTTAAAGATAATTTAGTTCAAGTCAAAAGCATTGAAATAAATACTTTAAAAGAAAAAATTAGAAATAATAAAGAATGTTTATTTGATTATCGTTCTAGCGTTTTTAAAGATAAAAATGTTAATGAAATAATTTTATGGGGAGATTTTAAATTTAAAAAAGGAAAAAAAGAAAAAATTTTAAAATCTATTAATGAAAAAATAAATTATCGCAAAGAACGTCATCCAATAGAATATCCAAATATTGGAAGTATTTTTAAAAATGTTCCTGTAGAAAATTTTAAAAAAGAATTTATTGAATATTTTAAAAGTAAAAATATAATTAAAATAGATCCTAAACCAGTTATTCCTGTAGCTTTTTTAATAGCAGAGTGCGGACTAAAAGGTAAAAAATATGGAGACGCTTGTATTTCTTTAAAACATACAAATTTTATTATAAATTTAGGCAAGGCAAAAGCAAAAGATGTTAAAAAATTAATAAATTTAATTCAAAAAACAATTAAAAAAAGATTTCAAATTAATATTGAAAAAGAAATTATAGAAATTTAAAAATTTAAAAAGAAAATTAATTTTATTTTTTTGCAAATTTTTTTTAAAAAAAGTTATCCACAGTTTTGACTATATTTATTTAAAAAAATATTGTAAAATAAAAATATAAAATAAAAAAATAAAATAATTTATTAAAAATAAAAAATTATAAATTATTTTAAATTTTAAAAAGGTCGAATAATAAAATAAAAAATAAAATGGCAGCAAAAAAAGCGAAAAAGCCGGCCAAGAAAACAGCAAAGAAAAGAAAATAGCCGTATTAAATAAAATCCCTGCATAAAAGCAGGGATTTTATTTAATTATATAATTAGACAAAATTGTTTTTTCTTGTTAATATAAAAATATGAAAATAATTATAAAATCAACAAAATTAGATTTAACGCCGACAATAGAAGATTATGCTAAAAAGAAATTAGAAACACTTCAAAGATTTTTAAAAAAATTTGAAAAAGAAAGCGAGCTTGAAATGTTTGTTGAAATTTCCAAAACAACGCGGCATCATCACAAAGGAGATATTTTTTATGCTGAATTAAATTTATCTTTGCCGCATAAAATGATTCGCATTGAAGAATATAATTCTGACATATACGCAGCAATAGATGTTTTAAAAGATAGAACAAAAGCAGAAATTTCTAAATTAAAAACTAAAATTATTAAAAAAAGAAAATGATAAATATTTTTAAAAAAATTTTTAGCCAAGAAAAAAGTCTTGGCAAATTTAAAGATCTTGTTTTAAAGATTAATTCTTTTGAAAAGGATTTTGAAAAATTAACTGACGAAGAATTAAAATTAAAAAGTCAAAATTTAAAAAAACAAGTTCAAGAAGGCAAAAGTTTAGATGAAGTTTTAGAAGAATCTTTTGCTTTGGTTCGCGAAGCATCAAAAAGAACCTTAAATCAAAGGCAATACGATGTTCAGCTTTTAGGCGGATTAGTTTTATATTCCGGAGCAATTGCGGAAATGATGACAGGAGAAGGAAAAACTTTATCTTCTGTTGCTCCGGCTTATCTTCATGCTTTAAAAGGAAAAGGAGTTCATGTTGTAACTGTAAATGATTATTTAGCAAGACGCGACGCTGTTTGGATGGGTCAAATTTATCATTTTTTAGGACTTTCGGTTGCTTGTTTGGTTCCTGACGGCGCTTATATTTATGATCCAAATTGGCATATTAAAGAAGAAGGAGAATTATTAATAGATAAAGAAAGAGATACAACTGGAAGTTTTAGAATCCAACATGAATTTTTGCGTCCAGTTACAAGGCGCGAAGCTTATTTAGCTGATATTACTTATGGCACAAATCAAGAATTTGGATTTGATTATTTAAGAGATAATTTAGCTTATAGTTTAGAAAATCAAGTTCAAAGAAGAATTGAATCTGAAAATAAAGATAAATTATTTTATTATGCAATTATTGATGAAGTTGATTCTATTTTAATTGATGAAGCGCGAACGCCATTAATTATTTCAGCTCCTGATGTGGAATCAAGCGAATATTATAAGTTATTTGCTAAAATTGTGCGCGAACTTGAACCTGAAAAAGATTATACAGTTGATGAAAAACATCGTTCAGTTGCTATAACAAATTCAGGAATTGAAAAAGTTGAAAATATTTTAGGAATTCAAAATCTTTATGCCACTGAAAATTTAAAATTAGCGCATTATTTAGAAGAAAGCTTAAAAGCAAAAGAATTATTTAAAAGAGATAGAGACTACGTTGTTAAAGGCGGAGAAGTTATTATTATAGATGAATTTACAGGAAGAATGCTTCAAGGAAGAAGATATTCCGGAGGATTGCATCAAGCTATTGAAGCTAAAGAAGGAGTTAATGTTAAAGAAGAATCAAAAACTTATGCTAAAATTTCAATTCAAAATTATTTTAGAATGTATGAAAAATTAGCAGGAATGACTGGAACCGCTCAAACTTCTGCTGAAGAATTTTATAAAGTTTATGGACTTGAAACTTATTCTATTCCTCCAAATAAACCTTGTATTAGAAAAGATTTGCCTGATGTTATTTATAAAACAGAAAAAGCAAAATGGAACGCTGTTGTAAATAAAATTGAAGAAATTCATAAAACAGGACAACCAATTTTAGTTGGCACAACTTCTATTCAAAAAAATGAATTATTATCAGCTCTTTTATCGCAAAAAGGAATAAAGCATAATGTTTTAAATGCAAAACGTCATGAAGAGGAGGGAGAAATTATTGCTCAAGCTGGAAAATTAGGAGCAGTTACAGTTGCAACCAATATGGCTGGTAGAGGAGTTGATATTATTTTAGGAGGAAACCCTCCAGATTTAAAAGAAGCAGAGCGCGTTAAGGAGTTTGGAGGTTTATTTGTTATTGGCACAGAGCGTCATGAAGCTCGTCGTATTGATAATCAATTACGCGGACGCGCTGGAAGGCAAGGCGATCCAGGATTTTCACAATTCTTTTTGTCATTAGAAGATGATTTGCTTAGAATTTTTGGCGGAGACAAAATTAAAAATTTAATGTCAAAATTTGATCTTCCTGAAGATATGCCTCTTGATCTTAATTTATTATCTAAAGTGATTGAACAAGCGCAATCTAAAGTTGAAGGTTTAAATTTTGATATGCGTAAACATTTATTAGAATATGATGATGTTTTAAATAAGCAAAGATTATCAGTATATAAAAGAAGACAAGAAATTTTATCTGCTATAAATCCCGAAGATTTAAGCAAAATTATTTTTGAATCTTCAAAAAATGCTTTACATAATATTTTAAATCAAAGAGAAGAAATATTAAAAAATAATCAAGGCGAAAATATTATTCCTTTAAAAGAATTTTTAGAAAAACTTTTTTTAGATATTGGAGTATTAAATAAAGATGAAAATTTTGCAAAAGAACCCGAAATTAAAGAATTAGAAGATTTGCTTTCGCAAAAAAGTTTTGAAGTTATTTTTGACAGTCAGACAAAGATAAGAATTTTAGGAATTTTAGATTCTATTTGGGTAAGTCATTTAGAAAACTTAGATGCTTTAATTGAATCAATTGGACTGCGAGCTTATGCGCAAAAAGATCCTTTGGTTGAATATCGGCACGAGGCGCATAGATTATTTTTAAATTTTTGGAAAAATTTTGATGATTTGGTTTTTTCAAACATTTTTAAATTAGCTGATAAAAATTTTATAAGCAAACAAAAAATTGTATCTAAAACTATAAATCCTTTAAATGAAAAACAATTATCAAATCCAAGCGCGCAACCATTTTTAATAAATAAAAAAGTTGGAAGAAATGATCCTTGCCCTTGCGGAGCAAAAGACAAAAATGGACGTCCAATAAAATATAAACATTGTCACGGAAGATAATAATTAAATTAAAAATATTTTTCAGTTTTGAAATTACTTTAATATAAAAATTAATTTAAAATTTAAATATGATTAAATTAGGGAAATATAGGCATTATAAAGGGAATGAGTATGAAGTTATTGGAGTGGCAAGACATAGCGAAACTTTTGAGGACTTGGTTGTTTATAAAGCTCTCTACGGCAATTATGATTTATGGGTAAGACCATTAAATATGTTTTTGGAAGAAGTTGAAGTAAACGGCAAAAAAGTTAAAAGATTTGAATATATTGGAGGATAATAAATACTTAAAGTGTTAAAATTTTCTTATAAGAATTTGACAAAAAATATTGTTATGATTATAATTTTTATACCGGTTAAAAATCGGTTTTATTTTTTAAAATAAATGATTTTAGGTTGTTTTAATTTAAACGGGGCTTTTTATTTTTAAATATATGAGTAATCAAAATAAAAACGCTCCGCAATTTGAGGGACTAGTTGAAGAAGCTTTGCCTTCTTTGACTTTTCGTGTGCGATTAGAAGATGGAAGAGAAGTTTTAGCCCATTTAGCGGGCAAATTAAAACTTCATCACATAAGAGTATTAGCAGGAGATAAAGTTGTAGTTGAAATGGGTCCTGATGGCCGAAGAGGCAGAATAATAAGAAGATTATAAACATGAAAGTTCAAAGTTCTGTTAAAAAAAGATGTAAGGATTGCAAGATTATTAAACGTCATGGTCGGATTTATGTTATTTGTAAAATCCCGAAACATAAACAAAGACAGGGATAATTTATTTTAATTAAAATGAGATTACTTGGCGTAAATATTCCGGATAATAAAAGAGCAGAAGTTGCATTGACTTATTTTTATGGTATAGGTCTTTCTTTAAGCCGTAAAGCTTTAGCTGAAACAAATATTAATCCGGATAAAAGAATGAAAGATTTAACGCCAGAAGAATTAAATAAAATTAAAAACTGGATAGAATCAAATTGTAAAATTGAAGGCGCTTTACGCCAAGAAATAAGGCAAAACATTAACCGTTTAAAAGAAATTCAATGTTATCGCGGATTAAGACACATAAAAGGTTTGCCTGTAAGAGGTCAGAGAACCAAAACAAATTCAAGAACAGTAAGAGGAAATAAAAGAAGAACAGTCGGAAGCGGTAAAAGAAAAATTGAATTAAAATAATAATATGGGTAAAAAGAAAATTATTACAAAAACTTCTTTGGATGAAAATAAGGGCGGAAGAGCTCAATCTCAAGCTTCAAAATCCGCTTTAAAGAAAGTTAAAAAAATTGATACTGTACGTATTTATATTAATGCTACGTATAATAATACAATTATAACAGCAACAGACGCTTCCGGAAATGTTTTAGGTTGGTCTTCTGCTGGATCTTTAGGATTTTTAGGTCCTAAAAAAGCAACACCATTTGCAGCATCAAAGGTTGTTGCTGCTATTTCTGAAAAATTAAAAAATTTTGAAATTAAAGAAGTTGAAGTTTATGTTAAAGGTGTTGGAAGCGGAAGAGACGGAGCAATTCGTTCATTAGCTGAAGCTGGTTTTAATATTGTTTTATTAAAAGATGTAACGCCTATTCCTCATAATGGTCCAAGACCGCCAAAGGTTAGAAGAGTTTAAAAATATAAATATGCAAAAAGTTAAAGAAAAAAAAGAAAGAGCATTAGGAACACACCTTCATATAAAAGGCATTCGTTGCACGTCTCCAAAATGTGCTTTAAATAGAAAACCTCATCCGCCAGGAATGCATGGTCCTAAAAAAAGAGGTAAAAATTCTTCTGAATATGGACGTCAGCTTAAAGAAAAACAAAAATTAAAACTTACTTATAATATTAATGAAAGAACATTATTAAGAATATTTAGCGAAGCAAGCAAATCAAAAGAATCTACAAGTGCAAAACTTTTTGAATTATTAGAATTAAGACTTGATAATGTTTTATATAGACTTGGATTGTGTTTATCAAGAAGAGCAGGCAGAAATATGATTCGCGATGGTCATGTTTTAGTAAATGGCAAAAAAGTTTTTGCGCCGGGATATGAAGTTAAAGTTGGAGACGTTATAACTCTTTCTGATAAATTTAAAAAATCTAAAAATTTTGATTTAATAAAAGAAAATCTTAAAAATTATAATCCGCCGTCTTGGTTAAAATTAGACAAAGAAAATATTTCTGGAAAATTAGTTTCTTTGCCTGAATTTGATTTTAATTTAATTTCTTTTGAAATAGAACCAATCATTGATTTATTTAGTCGATAATAAATAAAAAATGGTCGTATAAAAAAATAAAAAAATATGGAACTTATACATTTAAGCTCAACAGTAAAAATAAAAAAGATAAAGGAAGATGATTTTAGCGGAGTTTTTGAGATTGAAGGATTATTTGTTGGATATGGATTAACATTAGGAAATGCATTACGCCGTGTTCTTTTATCTTCTTTGCCAGGCGCGGCAATAACTTATATTAAAATTAAAAACGTCCCTCATGAATTTATGGCTTTATCTGGAATTAAAGAAACAGTTGTAGATATTACTTTAAACTTTAAAAAATTAAGGTTTAAAATGCACACCAACGAACCGCAAACTTTATTTTTAAAAGTAAAAGGACCTAAAGAAGTTTTAGCTTCAGATATTGAAGAAAATTCATTAGTAGAAATTATTAATAAAGACCAACATTTATTAACAATAACTGATAAAAATACAACTTTTGAAGCAGAATTAACTATTGAAAGAGGATTAGGTTATTTGCCGGTTGAATCAAGAAAACACGAAAAATTGCCAATAGGAGCAATTGCTTTAGATGCGTTATTTTCTCCTGTAACAAAAGTAAGTTATGAAGTTGAAAATATGCGCGTTGGAGATCGTACTGATTATAATAAATTAAAATTAAATATTGAAACAGACGGAACAATTTTGCCATCAGTAGCTTTAAGAAAAGCAGCTTCTATTTTAAAAGATCATTTTGAAAAAATAATGGAAATAGGAGGAGAATTAAAAGAAGAAAATATTGACGAAACCAAAGAGGTTAAAGAAAAAAAAGAAGAAAAAGAATCTAAAAAAGAAAAAGAAGATAAAGAAAATTCAAAGAAAAAGTCAAAGAAATAAAATTGTAAAAAATGCGTCATCATAAAACAGTTAAAAAATTTCATAGGAAAAGAGGGGACCGCCGCGCTTTTATCAAAAATTTAGCGCAAAATTTAATTCGCGACGAAAGAATTGAAACAACTGAAATTAGAGCAAAAGCTTTAAGATCTTTTGTTGAAAGATTAATTACTTTAGCTAAAAAACAAACATTAGCAAGCAGGCGTTTAGTTATTTCTAGATTAGGGAACGAAAAATTAGCGCATAAATTATTTGAAGTTATTGCTCCGAAATACTTAGATCGCAAAGGAGGATATTTAAAAATTACTAAATTATCTAAAAATCGCAAAAGAGATGCTGCTCCAATGGTCGTTTTAGAATTTGTTTCTTAATTATGGATTACATTATTGACGCAAAAAATAAAAAATTAGGTAGATTATGCTCTGAAATAGCTTTAATTTTGCAAGGCAAAAAAAATCCAAAATATAACCCAAGATTAGTTGGCGATGATAGGGTTATTTTAAAAAACTATAAAGAAATTTCTTTTGACGAATATAAATTAAAAAATAAAAAATATTATCATCACACTGGTTATGTTGGGCATTTAAAAGTTAAAACATTGGAGCAAGTTTGGAGTAAAGATCCTAAAAAAGTTATATTAGAATGCGTTCGCAAAATGCTTCCAAAAAATAAATTAAACAGTCGAAGATTAAAAAATATTATTTTTGAGGATTAAAATGAAAGAACATCAAGAAAAAAATTCTAAAAAATATATTGAAGGAGTTGGGAGAAGAAAAACAGCTACAGCGCGTGTTCGTATTTATGAAGGAAAAGGGGATTGTTTAGTAAATGAAAAACCTTTAAAAAATTATTTTAAAGTTGAGCGTTTTATTAAAACAGCTTTAGCTCCATTTGAACTTTTAAAAATTAAAGATATGTATTTTACAGTAAAAGTTAAAGGCGGTGGCATAATGGCGCAATCTGAAGCGGTAAGGCATGGTCTTTCAAGAGCTTTAGTAAAATTTAATGAATCGTTTAAAAAATTATTACGTGAAGCTGGATTTCTAACGCGCGATCCAAGAATGGTTGAGCGTAAAAAATATGGACTTAAAAAAGCCAGACGCGCTCCTCAATGGCAAAAAAGATAATTACCTTGTTTTAAAACTTTATTATTCTTATTATTTAACGCAAGCAAAATAAGGTTATATTTGCTATAGCGGGAATAATGCACCTAATAAAAACTCAAAACTCAAAACTCAAAATTACAACTTAAAACTTAAAATTAGTAAAATTTAAAAACTTGTCATTGCGAGTGCCGATGCTTCGGGACGAAACAATCTCTTTAAATAAATTATGAAGTATGAATCATAAAAAATTCTCCTCCAGGGGAGGAAAAATGCAAAATGACAATTCAAAATTAAAAATTAATAAATTAAAAAAATATTAAAATTTAATTTTTCTGCCGAAGGCGCCTGTCTGCCTTCTAGAGGAGGAGATCATACTCTGGATAACAATTTTTAAAAAATATAAATTAAAATTTAAAAATTTGTTTTTTATTGTTACTATCCTATCATAACGATCGCAAAAATAGGATAGTAGAATTAAAATTGTAATTTTTTTATTAAAGTTCAAATTTTACAATCTTATTTTGAAACTTATATTGATATTTTTTCATTTAATTTTAACTTCAATAAAATAAAAACTTCCATATAATAAAATGTCCAAATTTTTAGCCTAGGCTTGAAAATTGGACAAAAATTATTTCGGAAATTTTAAAATTATTTTCCGAAGAAAAATATCTATTTACTTTATCTATATAAATTTACCTATACAAAAGTATGTTTCTTTATAAGAAAAATTTAAAAAGTTTTTAAAATAAAGCTTATTTTTCTGTTTTTAAAAAATATTCTTTTAATTTTTGGAATTCTCCATTTAAAATAGATTCGCGTATTAAATTCATTAAATTATTTAAAAAATAAATATTATGTTCATTCATATATTGAAAAGCTTTTTTATCATTTTTTAAAAAAAGATTTTTAATTTCTTCCAAAGAAATTGAAGAAGAGCATACTGGACATAAGCAATTTGGATCTAAAATTAAATCAGCATTTTCATAGTTTTTGTTTTTTAAATCAATTTTTTGATTTTCTGCGTATAAAATTCCGTTTTTACTCCACAAATTCGGAGAAAAGCTTAAAGTATCAATGCCATTTTCTACGGCTAAAAATATATCTTTTAAAGATCTTATTTTATTTAAATGTCTTGGTTTTTGCGAGGGTAAAATTTCAAAAACTTTTTGAATTATGTTTTGAAAATTTTCATTTTTAATATTATAAAAATAATTATCAATTCTAAATGCGTCAAAAGGCAATTTTGCTAAAATTTCTGAATTTTTTATAATTAAATCATCAAAATTATTTAAATTAATAACTCCATAAATTTTTTCATCGCTTTTGGGCGAAATAGCTTCCAAAGAACGCAATTGCCACTTTATTGAATTTTCTAAAATATTGATCGCTTTTTTGTGATTTTCATTTTCTAAAATAGGAAAATGGAAAGCGGTAATAATATTAGATTTAAGCTCTTTTTGAATTTTAATAGAAATTTCAGAATCAAAATAATCTTTAATTCCTTTTTCTTTTTTTTCAAAATTTATACCTGAATTAATTATTTCTAATTCTTTTAATTTAAAAAGATGTTCGGCTCCAGATAAAGATATAATTGGTCCGCGATATTTTAAAATATCAAAAACATCAGTAATAGAATTTAAACCTTCTTCGCCAAGCATTTCAAAAATTTCATAAGCGTCAATTTCTAATGCTTGCACTTTTAAATTTTTTAATTCTTTTGATTTTATAAATCTTACTTTATTTTTTTTAGCTTTAATAAATATAGCCGGCGTTTCTATTAAGCCATTTGCGGTTTCAATTTTACCAACGCGTGCTTTTGATAAGTTGTCTTCTTTTAAAATTTGAAACATTATTTTATTTTTGCTCCTTCTTTAATTTCTTTATCAGGAACTAAAAGAGCTAAATTTCCATTTTCATCTTCAGCTGCTAAAATCATTCCTTGGCTTTCGATACCTTTAATCATTTTAGGCTCTAAATTAAAAACAAAAGCCACTTTTTTCCCGATTAATTCTTCTGGTTTATAATAATTTGCTATTCCGGAAACAATTTGACGCCATTCATTTCCAAAATCAACTTCTAATCTTAAAAGTTTATCTGAATTTTCAACTTTTTCCGCAACAATGATTTTTCCAATTCTTAAATCTATTTTTTGAAATTCTTCTATATTCATTTTTTTATTTTTATTTGACCTTTTATTTTTGTACGCGATAGAGGATTTAAACCTCTGATCTTCGAGTATTACAATATTTGTGGACCCAGCTGGATTTGAACCAGCGGCCTTCTCGGTGTGATCGAGACGCTCTACCGCTGAGCTATGGGTCCATTTTTTTTAAAATTTTGATGCAGGACGTTCTACTACTGAACTAATCACACCGAATTAATCGCGTTAAAAACTATTTTTATCATAATTTAAAATTTATATTTTGACAATGTTTATAATAGAAAATCCCCTAAAACCTTTTTAGGTTAGGGGATTTATGAGGCGTTATGGAGGTAAGCCTCCTCTTCGTCTTCATCTTTTTCGCCGTTAACTTCAAAAATTTTCATTTTAACGGCGAAAATGTGAATCTCTGTTTCTTGTCCCGTAATTCCATAAATGTATTTACGGAAACAAGAAAGGATGATAAATGGATAGATTTCTTTTCTGATTTTAGCTATTACCTCTTCATTTTTTAGCCATCCACCGAACCAGAATGTGGCCCTCATAGAGCCATCATTCATTTGAATTTTTCTATCCAATATCATTTTCCACCTCCTATAATTATTATAA
>Ga0068706_1001104_pt1 | contig 11426 bp, 8 predicted proteins | sample YNPMSBMetaG_FD_65632 | JGI IMG/M metagenome (GOLD analysis project Ga0068706, IMG submission 65632) | Anoxygenic and chlorotrophic microbial mat microbial communities from Yellowstone National Park, USA - YNP MS-B MetaG | ecosystem: Environmental > Aquatic > Thermal springs > Hot (42-90C) >...
ATCCTGCGCGCCGGGGAAGAATTTGAGGATCGAGCAGACCATCGGGAAATAGACGATTTCCTCATTGCCCAGCCCGTCGCGCAGCCCGGCTTTGACGTTGGGGGTGCAGCCGTGCATGACGAACTTGTTGGGGGTGTAGTCGCCGGTCTGGTTGTTGTACACCCAAAAGCGCGAGGTGAGCGGGTACTGCATGGTCGAGAGGTACCAAAGGCCGCGCACGGGGATGGATTCTTCGGCTTGCAGGTGGAACCAATACACATACTTTTGGGGGATGCCTTCGTTGTAGCGAAAGCCGCTGAAATAGGGATGGTCTTGCAGGCCGAGCAGGTGGGCGGCTTCTTCGGGGGAGTAGCCGTTCTGGATCGCCATGGTGAAGGCGAGCCAGGGCATGAGGTTGTCGTAGGCGCAGGTGGGGGTGAGCAGGCGGTAGTTATTGCGGTAGATGTTGCCGCTGGCGTCCTTTTGCAGGTTGAGCGTCCAGCGTTCGGGCTGGCTGGGGCAGGGGTCTGGGGTGGGGGTGGGCGGGATGGTGGGGGTGAAGGTTGGGGCTGGGGTGTTGGTCGGAACGGCGAGGGTGGGGGTGAAGGTAGGGGCTGGGGCGGCAGTTTCGGCGGGCGGCGGGGTTGGGCTGACTGCGGCGCAGCCGTAGGCGGTCAGCAGGACGGCGAGGACGAGGCAGAAGATCAGCGCGCGGCGGGGTTGAGCCGGGCGGTTGGGGTGGAAAAGAAGAGGTTGAGGGTTCATGGGGGGAAGAACTCCTTTCTAAAATGATGGTGTGCCGGCTGGATGAAGGTTGGGCATCACAGCCCTATTTTGCAGAAATTATCCGAGTTATCAATTCCGATTGGAAAGAAAAATCGTTGTATTTTCAAAATTGAAAGGTGGTAAAACACAACCGGCGGGCAGGTTGGCTGGTCAGCCGCGAACGGCAGGAATGTGCCGAACGGTTGGCACAGGATCTATTGGACGGGCCGGATGGCCAGCGCTGGAAAGTCGAGAGCGTTCACTCGGTCATCAAACGCAAGTATGAGGAGCCCACTCGTTCACACTTGCGCTGGCTGCGCTATCGTGAACCGAACATGAAAGGATTGGTGTATAATCTCCACCGTTAATTTTGTCGAATTCCTCTTTTGTTCTTTGCAACAAGTCAAAACCTGGAGACAAAAAATGTTGCCCGAATACCTTAACAAAGCAATGCAACTGGCAAAATATGAATTATTACCGGACGGAACTTATTACGGAGCGATTCCGGGTTTTAGCGGGGTTTGGGCAAATGCCAATACGCTGGAGGAATGCCGCGAGGAACTGCAAAGTGTTTTGGAAGATTGGCTTGTGCTGGGTCTGCAGCTGGGGCATCCTCTGCCCGAAGTGGAAGGTATGCGTTTAGAGTCGGATGACGACTGATCCGTAATCTTCATGCTGGACGGGGGAGGATGCAGCCGAAAATATCCATCAGGCTGGAGATCGGCGACTTCCCAATAGATGCGTTTAATTTAATGGTCAGAGGAGTGCAGAGATCTGTTGCTGAAAATCCATTCGGGGATCGAGCTTGAGAATGAGCAGAGTCGGTTTTTGAAAGAAGCGGCAGTTAGCCGCAATAAGGATATTGATTTTTCAGACCAAAATGGTTATCATAGCGCCATTGTGTTGAGCGGTTAACCCCCCTCGAAAAAAACTCGAATATTCGTCAAAAAACCTCCGCCATCGCGGCAGGTGTTAATTCATGATATGTTGAGGTCAAAGAGCGACTGACAGGAGGTACCCAATGCCGATCAAGATTCCCAATGGGCTGCCCGCCCGAGAGATTCTGGCAAGCGAGAATATCTTTGTGATGGATGAGGAGCGCGCCGTCCATCAGGACATCCGCCCGCTTCGCATAGCCATTCTCAACCTGATGCCGACCAAAATTGCCACCGAAACGCAGCTGCTGCGCTTGCTGGGCAACACGGCTTTGCAGGTGGAAATTGCCTTCATGCGCACGGCTTCGCATCACAGCAAAAACACCCCCGAAGAGCATCTGCTGACCTTCTACCGCACCTTTGAGCAGATGCAAACCGAAAAGTACGACGGCTTTATCGTCACCGGCGCCCCGGTGGAGCATCTCCCGTTTGAAGAGGTGGATTACTGGAGCGAGCTGCAGGAAATCATCGAGTGGAGCAAGCACAATGTCTTTTCTACCTTCTTCATTTGTTGGGGGGCGCAGGCGGCGCTCTACCACCAGTACGGCATCCCCAAATATCCACTTCCTCAAAAGATGTTCGGGGTTTTTGAGCATACCTTCAACCGGCGCAACATTCCGCTGCTGCGCGGCTTTGACGATGTATTTTACGCGCCGCACTCCCGCCATACCGAAATCCGCCGCGAGGACATCCTTCAGGTGGACGAACTGGAAATCATCTCCGAATCGCCGCGCGCCGGGGTGTATATTGTTCTGCGGCGCGACGGCCGGCAGATATTCGTCACCGGGCATTCCGAGTACGACCCGCTCACGTTGAAATACGAGTATGACCGCGATGTAGCGTTGGGGCTGCCCATTCAAATCCCCGAAAACTACTACCCCAACAATGACCCGACCTGTCCGCCGGTAGTGCGCTGGCGGGCTCATTCCAGCCTGCTGTTCGCCAACTGGCTGAATTACTACGTGTATCAGGAAACCCCATACAATTTAGACGAAATTCAATAGGAGGCTTTTATCATGACCGCTGACTCTGCTCAACGCTCGTTTGGCTTTACCACCCGTCAGGTTCACGCCGGCCAAACCCCCGACCCGGCCACCAACGCCCGCGCCGTGCCGATTTATCAGACCACATCCTACGTGTTCAAAGATACGGACCACGCCGCGCGGCTTTTCGCTTTACAGGAATTCGGCAACATCTATACCCGCATCATGAACCCGACCAGCGATGTGTTTGAACAGCGCATGGCCAACCTGGAAGGTGGGGTGGGGGCGCTGGCGGCCAGTTCCGGCCATGCCGCGCAGATGATGGCGATTATGACTCTCTGCGGGCAGGGGGATCACATCGTTTCGGCTTCGACCCTGTACGGCGGAACGTACAATCAGTTTGCCTACACCCTGCGCAATTTGGGTATTGAAGTGACCTTTGTGGACCCTTCCGACCCGGAGAATTTCCGCCGCGCCATCCGTGAAAACACCAAAATTCTCTACGGCGAAACACTCGGCAACCCGCTGATTAATGTGTTCCCGTTTGAAGAGGTTGCTGCCATTGCTAGAGAGTACGCTATTCCCTTGATGATTGACAATACCTTTGCTACCCCGTATCTTTGCCGCCCGTTGGAGTGGGGGGCAAATATTGTTGTCCATTCGACCACCAAGTTCATCGGCGGTCACGGCACCAGCATCGGCGGGATGATTGTGGACGGCGGCAATTTTCAGTGGGCGGGCAACCCGCGTTTCCCCAACTTCAACAACCCCGATCCGAGCTACCACGGGCTGGTTTATGCCGATTTGGGCGAGCCGGCTTTCATTCTCAAGGCGCGGGTGCAAATTTTGCGGGATGTGGGCGCCTGCCAGTCGCCGTTTAATTCCTGGCTGTTCCTGCAAGGGCTGGAAACGCTCAGCCTGCGCATGGAGCGGCATGTCTCGAATGCGCAAAAGACAGCCGAGTTTCTTTTAGGTCACCCCAAAGTGGCATGGGTTTCTTACCCCGGTCTGCCCAATCACGCCGACCACGAACGGGCGAAGAAATACCTGCCCAAAGGGGCCGGCGCCATCCTCGGTTTTGGCGTGCAGGGCGGGGTGGAAGCCGGGCGGAGATTCATCAACAACCTGAAATTGTTCAGCCATCTGGCCAACGTGGGGGATGCCAAAAGTCTGGCGATTCACCCCGCCAGCACCACCCACAGCCAGTTGAGCGAAGAAGAGCAGCAAAGCGCGGGCGTAACCCCGGATTTCATCCGATTGAGCATCGGCATAGAGGATATCGAGGACATCCTTTGGGATTTGGATCAGGCGTTGAACGCAGCGTAAGATTTCAGGTCAGTGCAGCGCGACTCGTGCGGAAAACTGCTCCCCCGCCGGAAAGCAGGGGAGCGTGTTTTCCGGTGGTTGTTGCGGCTGTGCCTTCTTCTCGAAAGGCGAATCGAATCAGGGCGCATCTCCGGCGCTGGACGGGAAGTGTCGTTCATATTTTTTGAAGGAGCGCGGCCGTTTTTGATAGGAGTGGGAGATTCTCATCATCACCGGTGAGTATGCCGCACTCGGAGGGACATTTTGAGCCGATCCAAAACTTCAAGCGGCCTTGGGAAGGGTCTGTTATTTGAACCAGTGTAATAAAAACAACAAAGATTTTACAAAAATTTTATAGATAAATAACCATATTTGTTATACTTTAAAAATGATTCAGGCCGGGTTGTGCTGCCGAAACTGAGAATCCAACAGGGGAGGGGTTGGGCTGACGGCGAGCGACAACTGCCATGTATAAAATGGCTCCTGCTTTTATCTTGATGACCTTGGATGATGTTATTTCTATGACTGTTCATGCCTCTACTTCCTCTCCGAAACGAATCCGCTCTTATTCCCTGCTGGTTTTTGCAGCGGGAATTTACATGATTTTTTATATCGTCTGGCGTGCTGCCGAAACTTTCAACCCGCAGGCCTGGCTGCTTTCCTTTCTGCTCTGGTCAGCCGAAACTTTTGGGGTGGTAAATTTTGTTCTCTTTTTCTGGATGACCTGGCGTGTGAATCCGATTGTGCCCTACCGCCCGCCCAAACCCGGCTTGAAAGTGGATGTGTTTATCCCTACCTATAACGAAGATGAGGAGATCCTCGAAGCGACTTTAGCCGGCTGCCGGCGGCTGACCTACCCGCACCGCACTTATTTGCTGGACGACGGCCGGCGCGAGTCGGTGCGCAGCCTGGCGGAGCGGTTGGGGGTGGGCTACATCACCCGGCCGGACAACCGGCATGCCAAGGCCGGCAACCTGAACCATGCTCTCCAACATACCGACGGCGACTTTATTGTGATTTTGGATGCCGATATGGTGCCGCAGCCGGAGCTCATCGAACGGACTTTAGGTTATTTTGAAGATGAAAAACTGGCTTTTGTACAGCTGCCGCAGGAATTTTACAATCGCGATTCAGTCCAGCATGATCCGGCCAACCCGGAATGGCATGAGCAGTCGCTCTTCTTCCATGTGATTCAACCCGGAAAAAACTACACCAACAGTGCGTTTTGGTGCGGCAGCCCCTCGGTGGTGCGCCGCAAGGCGTTGGAAGATGTCGGCGGGGTAGCGACCGAAACCATTACCGAGGATATTCATACCTCGGTGCGGCTGCACAGCCGCGGCTGGAAGTCGCTGTTCGTCAACGAGTCGCTGGCTTTCGGGATTGCCCCGCAAACCGTAACCGCTTATTTGCTGCAGCGTTTGCGCTGGGCGCAGGGCACCATGCAGCTGTATCGCAGCAAGGAAAGCCCGTTTTGGATCAAAGGCCTCACCCTTCCGCAGCGCATTTCTTACCTGGCCAGTTTCATGGCTTATCTGGAATCGATTCAAAAATTCATCCTGCTGATGATGCCGCTGGTCATTCTGGTGTTCAATGTGCTTCCCATGCAGGTGGAACTGACCCGCTTTTTGATGTTTTGGGCGCCCTACTTTGCCTTCAACATCCTCGCCAATCAGGTTGGTGGGAGGGGATATTTCCGGTATTTCAAAAGCGAGGTATACAGTTTTCTGCGCATGATTGTTTTCTTGCAGTCTTTGACGGCGCTGGTGGTCAAAAAACCGCTCAAATTCCGTGTAACCCCCAAGTCGGTGGATGCCTCAGTTTATGAACAGGAACGATTGGCGCTGCGCTGGCATTTTGCTCTTTTAGGCGGGATGATCGGCGGTGTTCTTTACGGCAGCCTGCGCAACCTGCTGACGGGCAGTTTTCCCCTGGGGACGCTGGTTTTTTACATTGTTCTGTTTTGGGCTGTATATAACCTATCGGTTGTCTTCAACGGCGTGAGAGAGGTTTTGAGCCGCCGGCATGAGCGGCGTTATTACCGCTTTGCAGCAGAACTGAACGGGCTGTTGGAATGGAACGGACAGGTATATCCGGTGGTTGTTCTCAATCTCTCGCCCGGCGGTGCGGCAATTCAATTCAAAGGCGTGGAATTTACCGACCGCCAGCCGCAAGGCGGAGTGTTGTGGCTGGGGCTGCCCAACGACGGTCATGTCCGCCTTCCTTTGCAAAAAATCTTGCTGCGTTCTGTGGACGAAACGGACGGCTGCGCGCAGGCCGGGGTCGTCTTTCAGCCTTTGGACGACGCGACTCGCATGGCGCTGTTTGAACTGCTGTTTGTGGACTTGGCCCAAAAATTGCCTGCTTTGCAACCCAAACCAGACTGCGCTGCGCTGGAAGAGAGAGCAGATGGCTTGCTGAGCAGGCAGACACAGGCAGAGGAAGCCTGATCCGCTGCTGCACCGATGCGCGCATTTTTGTTTGTCAAGCGCGGTTTTGCCTGCCCGTAGACGTTGCCCAGCCTCAGGCGCGGCTGGTCCAGGCCTGGCTGAATTGACGGACAAATTGCAGCCAGAGAGCGCCTCTTTGGGTAGAAGAGGGCTGCAGGGTAAAAGCGATGGAAAAGAAAGCATCCGAGTCGGATAGGATGTAGAACGTTTCGCGGCTTTGTACCAGCGGCAGGAAAATTTGCTGAAAGACGGGCTGCTCTAGCCGGCGGCGAATGCGTTCGGCGTTGCTGTGGTCGCAGATGACCTGCAAACCGAGCGGCGACAGCGCATTCAGCGTGGTGCTTTTCCAATAAATTTCGTACAGAATCGAGCCGGTGTACTGGCTCAGGGATGGCGAGCAGATCAGAAATTTGGATGGATGGGGCAGGTAAACGTTAAAGCAGACGAACTCAATCCGCCGGCCGCCCTCGCCGTAGTATTCCGGTATCAGCGAGAGCGAAAAATTACCGCTGGAGGTTTGATACATTTCAGTAGAACGCTTGAGGATCGATTCAAGCGGCTGAATAGGCCGGAAGCCGGCTTTTTCCAGCAACGGAATCAGAAAGGACAGTTTATTCTGCTCGCGTTTCCGATTTGACCACACCAACCACCCCAGCGCCGCAACGGGCAGCAGACACATCAATAAAATCATCAGATTGAAGAGCAAGGAACCCAGTTCCATTAATAAAACCACCTTCAAACTCTATTTTGTACTTAAACATTATAGAATGAAGACAGGGGATGTGAAAGAGCCAACCGAACACCTTAACCATTTCTTAAAGAAAGATAAGATGCCCAATTGATATAATATAGAGGTGAATTGTTGCGGTTATCGGGTTTAGAGCGGTTTCGGTTAAACTCTCTTTGTGTTTCTTCTTCCACCTTCGATCGAGGGAGGGGGGAGCTGTTTCAACTTACGGTGGGTTTTGGGTGATTCACAAACTTTTCAGACGTGATTTCTGCTTCAAAAATTAAGAAAAATTTGGATAGAGGATTGAAATTGTTTAAAAAATAGATTAAAATTACCTCAAGAATATACTTTTTGTTGCACCCGATGGCAGGAGATCATCATGAATTCAAAAATCCCACATATTGTATTGATTTTTCTTGTGTTGCTCGGCGGGTGCAACTTACCTCAGCCAGTTCAACCTACCTCAACCACTTCAACCTCCCCAGTTTCCCAAACACTTTCGTCCCTGACAGAAAACCCGGCTGCCCCGCAAGAAGTCATTGACTTGCGTATGGCATCTATCCTCAGCCCGCTCAACGGCGAAACCTATCCTTTGCTGGCTGCCCTGCCGGTAGTGACCGTTGTGGTCAGTAATTCTCCGGTAATCGTGCAGGAATTGTTGGTCAACGGTGAGGTAGCCGTGACCCAGCGCGGCGAGGAAGTATCCCCGCAGCTGGATTGGGCGGCCATCTCCCCCGGCACAAAACAGCTGCAGGTGCGCGCCCAAACCGAAGACGGGCAGGTGTTCTTTTCCGAAACGGTTGAAGTGGTCATTTCGCCCCAACCTGTCGGTTTTGACCTGCTGCACACAACCGCTGCCGGTGAGACGCTCACCCGTCTGGCAGCTCAATTTGGGCGTGCGCCGTCCGAAATTCTCGCCAGCAATCCCGGTTTATCGGCCGCGCCGGACGATCCCCTGCCGGCTGATCTCCTGCTGCGCATTCCCTTCCGCCCGATTCTCCCGCCGGGCTTTCTGACCGAAACCGCAGCAGAAAACCCAGCTCCATCATCCGTCCCCGCGCTGCCGCCTTTTTCTCCGGCGAAACCTCCTTGGGTAGATTTGAAATCTCCGCCTATTTTTGAAAAGGTTTATTACTATCTTTCGCTCAACGGCGGGCCGTGGAATCGAGTGCCGCGCGAAGGGCAATTTCTCACCCCATCAACGGGGTATTTCTATTTGGAAGAAGCCCTGAAGGGCGTGGTTGCCGCACCTTCTCAGGGAACACTGCGCGTTGAAGTGGATACCTGGGGCTGGAGCGGCGGCGCTTTAATCTACATCGGGCGTTTTGAAAGAATTCTCACCGCGCAGGCTGGCGGCGAGCCGTGGGTAATCCTGCCGGGTGAATTGAAAATCTGCGACCTGTCTGCCCCCACTTGCCGGCAAGGCTTGGGAGAATTCAGGGAAGCGGCCAGCGCTCTTGACGCAGTTACCCGCGAGCTGCAGTGGACGCCCCCGTCCGGCGCAAGCGGCGGCATCTGGCAGGTTTCGCGCTTCCCGTACGGCGAGGTCTGCACGCCGCAACCGGGCGGTGTGTTCCAGTCGGGAAGCGTGAGCGTCAATTCCTCCTCGAATATTATTTTTGAAGTATCCTTTCCCGCACCGGGCAGTGACCTTTACAGCATACCCATTCCGCAGCCGGGCGGGGGGGTGAACTACCTTCCCAGCACCTCGTTTCCGCAGACCTATTATGTTCGCATCCTGCCTGTGTTTAATGAAAACGTGAAGTGTGTTCCTTCCAACACCGTTACCATGACCCTTGGGGGAGAACGGCCTGAAATCACGGTTCAAACGCCCACCCCGCAGCCTGCCGCCCCCGTCCCGCCGGAATTGTTCGATGTTCAGATTGTGGATTTCAATCCGATTCAATTTCCGGATTATCAATATCAGTATTGTGTGCAAATCGTCGAAAACCCATTCTTTGAGAAAAAAGCCGAGGTGGTGGATAGCTGGCTGAGCGGTCCCTATGTGGTCGCTGGGCAGATTATGATGCTCAAAGACATTCCGCCCGGCTCCATCCTTTGTCCGCAACCGTATGTTTATCAGGAACCGCCTTTTCTTGAAAAAGCCGGTCAGTTCCTGAAAGATGCCCTCAATACCATTTCTCAAGTCTATGAAGTTCTCAAGGGTTTGGCGGTAAAGTTACTGGTCAAAGCCATTCCTTACTGTTATGCCGGCGAATTTATTGAGGCGTATAAAAGCGAAATTGATGCGGTTTGTAACACCGCCGCCGAAGTGATTGTTCAGGCCGCCATGACATACGTGGGGCTGCCGCCGAGCATACCCAACTATGAGCAGCTCAAGGATACCGCCAAGGGCAAAATTACCGAACTGGCTGTTCAGCAGCTGGAAGAACAAACCGGACTGCCGTGTATTGAAATTTGCGAAGATTTTATCCGGGATCGAGTAGATGAAGTTTGGGCAGCAGGAGAAGGACTGCTCAGCAGCCAGCAACAGGGTTGTGTTGGCGCACAAGAAGCCCACAGCCGCGGCTTTGAACCGCTCTGTCTGCCCGGCATTGTCAAGACTGCGCCGGTGCCGGAGTCGCTGTACCTGCCGGCCACGGTGCAGGTGCGCGTCACGCGCCGCGCGGATGTTCCCGATTCAGCGCTGCCCAACGGACTTTTATTCAATACCACTTGCCGATTGAACATTTCTACCCCCTATGCCAAAAACGACGCTTACACCGGGCAGAGTATCTTTGTCGGAAAAGACTACTACACCAACCAGCTGGTGTACTGGCAGGGTGAGACGCTGACCGCCGAGTATCTCTTCAAAAACGATGGGATCGGACTGGATTTTAACGAATTTACGCCAGGCAGCTCACAGGATTTCTACTTTGCGCTCGAACCCAACGTTTCAAAATTACCGCCTCTAGGGAATGCCGGCAAATTCTGGCTGCCGGGCCGTCTCAAAATCTATCAAGATTACCTGCAGAATAACTATGGCTCGGCTTACTGGGTTGCCAACGATGACTGGATGTATTACTACCTCGGTGCGCAGTTAACCGTCGAGGCGAACGCCTTTTGTATAACCAAACCCAACAGCAAACAAAACCTGGCGCCTTCCTACAGTTCAGTGAAAGATATGTGGGTGGAGCAGATTTCTGCGGAAAAGTGAGTCTGCTATGAAACGAAACTTTTTGCCGATCCTTCTACTTGCCGTACTGATTTCGGCCTGCGGCGGCCGCTTGCCCGCTTCACCCACACCAACCGCTCCTGCCGTGAGCCAGTTTCCGCAGGCGTGGATCGACTCCCCGCTGAACGGCAGCACACTGCCCCTCGGCGAAGTGGAGATCATTTCTCACGCTGCCAGTTTGGCGGGAATTGCACAGGTGGAATTGAGCGTGAACGATGTTGTAATCCGCACGGATGCCAACCCTTCCCCAAGCGAAACGCTCAACCTGGTGCGCCAGATCTGGCTGCCCGGCGATCAGGGAAATTATCAAATCAGCGTGCGCGCCAAAAATACGCTGGGCGAATGGAGCGCGCCTTCCAAAATCAATGTGATCATCCAGGGCGTTCCTACCCAAATTCCCACCGTCACCTTACCTTTGACCCCTACCCCAACTTCCTCCGCGACGGCTACCGTTACTCCCAGTGAGACGCCTTCTCCGACCCCAACGGCTTCTCCCGCCGGTCCGCCGGTGATTGTGCTGGTCAGAAATTCTTTCTGCCGGTTAGGGCCGGGGCAGGATTACCGCGAAATCACCGCCCTGGCAGCCGGGGATACTGCTGAAGTGCTGGGCATCAGCCAGGACCGCTTCTGGCTGTTTGTGCTCTGGCCGAAGTTCAATGTGCGCTGCTGGATTGCGGCTTATGCCGCTCCGCCAGACGTGGACTTGAGCGGTGTTCCCGTCCGGGCGGCGCCGCCCACTCCTACGCCTACCGGAGCAGTGGAAGCAACTGCGATTCCTTCAACACCCGCGCCGACCATACCCCTGCCTACCAACACAGTGCCGCCGACAGAAACACCCTATAAACCCTAAGAATCGGCCGGGCAGCTGCGGCTTTGGGTGGATTTCCGGCCCTGCTGGCATCGTTCGGTGGTGAAGAGGCGGGTGAACCGCACGCGTCCGGGCGGTTGTATTTGCCCGCCCGGCAGGCGCCTTGTCCCGCCGTTGGTTGGGGGTGTAAATGTCTTGAAGCGGTGTTCGATGCGCTGCTCAAACGGCTGGACGATTTAGCCGAAGCGTATGCCGGCGGGTATCAGCGCGCTTATGATGAGCGGGTGCGGCTGCGTCAG
>Ga0068706_1001108_pt1 | contig 11396 bp, 10 predicted proteins | sample YNPMSBMetaG_FD_65632 | JGI IMG/M metagenome (GOLD analysis project Ga0068706, IMG submission 65632) | Anoxygenic and chlorotrophic microbial mat microbial communities from Yellowstone National Park, USA - YNP MS-B MetaG | ecosystem: Environmental > Aquatic > Thermal springs > Hot (42-90C) >...
ATCCTCAAGCAATGCTTTTTTAGATATATCGCCAATAATAAAATATCTTCCTTTAAATTTAGCCGCTTTTTCCAAAGAAATTAAATCTGTTTCTTTTTCTACAATCATAATAGTTTTTGCATCTCTTTCAGGATTTGAACAAATATTACATAATCCATTTTGATTTTGATGCGGAAAAAAACAAAAACTGCATATTTTAATTTTTTGCAATTCTTGTATTTGATTTGCAAGCCCTAAAATTTCATTTGGTCCTTGATTAATTAAATAAAAAACTAATCGCGTTGCTTGTCGCGGACCAATTGAAGGCAAACGTGAAAAACGTTCAATTAATTTTTGAATATTTGAAGGTAAAATATCCATATTAAAAATCTTCTAATAAATCATCTGTATGTTTTTTATCAATATTTTTAAAACTAACAGTTTCAGAATCAAATCTTAATTTTACTGATCCTAATGGACCATTTCTATGCTTTGCAATTTTTATTTCGGCAATTCCCTGTTCTTCCGGCGGAGTATTTGGGTCATCTCTATCTTTTCTATAAATAAACAAAACAACATCCGCATCTTGCTCAATGCTATTATGTACAATAATATCATTTGCTATAAAATTATGATTATCTTTTACGGTTAAATCATAAACCTCTTCAATTTCAAGTGGAGTAATTGAAACAATTTCATCCCAATAAATATCTGAAAAGGCTAAATTTTTTAATTTCTCACTTTCTAAAACCAAAGCCAAACGATTAAGTCTTTGTCTACTTATGCCTGTTTTTAAAAGTGCTGTGCCACAATAAGAAGTATTAATTCCATATTGCAAATCTCTCCAGCTTATACCCGCATTTATTTTTTCAGGCAAAACTAATATTTGCCAAGCTTCTTTAGGAACAACATCAAAATTTGGATTTGAATTTATTTCTTTAAGAGCCCGAATCAAATCTGGAATAATTTTGCCTTTTTGACCAACAACAGGAATGTTTTCAAGAAATCTTAATTGATTTTCTTTGCCATAAATATGAATTTGATAAATTGGTCTATATTTTTTTTGATCAACAGTTTTTAAATAACTTAAAATGCCCAATCGCAAAAACAAATGTTTTATTTGTAATGCTAATTTAAAACTTGTTGTAGCATAATAAATAGCCCCTGATTGTTTTCTTTTTGCTGATTTTTTCCATGAAATATTACCGTCTGTTGCCCACAAATGACTAAGAAATATTTTTATTTTTTCATTATTACAAAGAAAAACATCTTGAGGAATTTCTTTTTCATAAGAACGAACTGGTTTTATTTTTAATTGATTAAACCAATTAATAATTGGGTGGTGTTTATTTTTTGTTAATTTATAAGGTGAAGTTAAATAAAGATGGTACCAATTTTTTTGTTTAATTAATTTACCTTCAATATTAAAAAGTTTTTTTGCTGAATTTTTAACATATTCAATATTTTCTAAATCAGCGCTAGTATAATGAATTGGTTGTTTTGGAAGAACGCATCCATCTCCAATTAAATGCGCTAAAAGAATTAATTCATCATCTTGAAGATTATTTTTAGGATTTAATGGCATTATTTTTCTTGGTAGAGCAATGCGGTCTCCAACTTTTAATTCATCAAGCCTTGCCCATTTATCCAATTTTCTAAAAGGATGATTTGCCGAAGCCTTAATAATTTGTCCGCTTCTTGTTTTTAATTCATAAATTTTTTTGTATCCACTTGAAAAAGCGCGCACTACTGGTTTTATTTCTAATTTCCAATCATCATTTAAGGTATAAACAAAAAATGGAGTTGGAACTTTATTTTCAGCCAAATCTTTAATAGTTACAAGTTCTCCTGTTAAAGCATTCATAATCAAAGAGTCGGCGCTTAAACATCCTGATTCTCTTAAATCAGAAAGTTGGGGTACGCGGTTATCTCTTTTATCAACAGAACGCGAAAGCTGAGAAAGAGCAATTAAAGGAACATTAAGTTCGCGAGCCAATCCTTTTAATCCTCTTGAAATTTCGGTTACTTGTTGAACCATATTAACTTGACTACTGGTGTGCCTTGGAGCAATTAATTGAAGATAATCAACAATAATTAATCCTAAGCCTCTTTCAACTTGAAGTCTTCTTGCCATTGAACGCATTTGTAAAATATTAGGCGAAGGGGTATCATCAATAAAAATTGGTGTTTTTGATAAAGTGTCTAAAGCTTTTTGAATCATTTGAAATTCTGTATCATCAGAAACACGACCTGTTCTTAATTTCCACAAAGGCACATTAGATTGAGCAGCAATTAATCTATCAACAACTTGTTCCCGAGACATTTCTAAAGAAAAAATGCCGACTGGAACATCTTCTTTTAAAGCAACATTGCGCGCAATATCCAATGCTAAAGAAGTTTTTCCTAAAGAAGGACGTGCTCCAATAATTATAAAATCTGATTTTTGAAGTCCTGAAAGCAAATTATCTAATTCAGTAAATCCAGTAGCAAGCCCGCGAAGCAATCCTTTTCTTTCATGAAGTTTTTCAATACGCTCATAAGCAGCAATTAATTCTTCTTTTATATGTGTAAAATTTTGAGAAACTGATTTTTGAGAAACAGCTAAAATTTTTTGTTCAATTTCATCTAAAAACATTTCAAATTCCTTTTGAGGTTCAAAAGCATTTTCTGTAATTTCAGCTGAAATTTTTATTAAATCGCGCAAAATTTTCTTTTCTTTTACTAAATGCGCGTAATAATCAACATGCGATGTTGTTGTAACTAAATTAGTAATTTCAGCTAAATAAGAAGATCCGCCAACATCAGTTAAAATCTTTTTTTCTTTTAAACGATTAGTTACTGTTAAAATATCAACTGGTTGATGTTTTTCATATAATTCTAAAATTGTTTTGTAAATTTTTTCATGAGCAGGATTATAAAAATCTTCAGGATAAAGCAAATCAGCAACTTTTGTGATTGAATTTTTATCAAGCAAGATGCTGCCTAAAACCATTTGCTCAGCCTCAATGTTTTGAGGTGGAACTTTTATTGATTGTTGTGTTATTTTTGTATCCATAAATTTTTAGGAAATATAATTGCGCCGTTTTTTGTATCCTCTATATTATATCCTAAAGATAAAATTTTATTTCGCAAGTCATCTGCCTGCATAAACTGTTTATTAGCTCTTAATTTTTCTCTTTGCTTTATTAAAGCTTGAATTTCCAATGGAATTTTAGGTTCTTTTATATCTAAAGTCAAAATATTAAGACATTTTTTTATAAAATTGTAAATATCTGAAAGCGATTTTTTGTTTAATAAATTTAAATTTTTATTTGCTTCATTTATAGTTTCAAACAAAACTGCAATTGCCAAAGAAGTGTTTAAATCTAAAAATAAAGCATTTTTAAATTTTTTTTCAAAAGAAGATAGTAAAAAATTTTTTTGTCCAAAATTTTTTGATTTTAAAATTAATTTTATTTTTTCTAAAAATTCAAAAATGTTTTGGAGTGCTCCTATGGATGTTTGAATTGTTTCTTCATTATAATTTAAAGGTGAATGCCAATGATGATTTAAAACTAAAAATCTTAAAACAATTGGTTTATATTTTTTTAAAAAATCATCAATTGTTATAAAATTTCCCAAACTTTTTGACATTTTTTGACCATTAACCATAAGCTGGCCTGTGTGCATCCAAATTTTAACAAATGGTTTTTTACCAGATAAACTTTCAGCTTGTGCAATTTCAGCTTCATGATGCGGAAATTTTAAATCCATTCCTCCACCATGCAAATCATATTGAAGTCCAAAATAGTATTCAGAAATTGCAGTATCTTCAATGTGCCAACCAGGCCTTCCCCAACCTAAAGAAGTTTTCCATAAAGGTTCGTAATCTAAAATAATAAATTTTTTTGATTTTGAAATATTTTTTAATTTTTCTTGTTTTTGCTCGTCTGGAAATTTCCATAAACAAAAATCTCCTTTATTTATTTTTTTATTAGAATCATCAATGCGCGATACAGCATCTTCTGCAGATTCTGCTTTTCTTTTGCTTAATTTTCCATAATCTTTGAATTTTTTAATATTAAAATAATAACCATCTCCTTCAATTTTATAAGCAAATCCTTTTTGAATTAATCTTTGTACTTGATCTTCAATTTGAGGAATAAATTTTGTGGCATAAGCATAAACATTTACAGAATTAACTCCCAAATCCTTCATATTTTTCAAATAAATTTTTGCGAATTTTTTAGATAAATTTAACGGATTTTGATTTTCAGACGCAGCGCGACTAATGATTTTATCATCAACATCAGTAATATTTTGTACATAAGTTATTTTATATCCGTTTTGTTTTAAAAATTTAGTAAACCAATCAAAAAAAATATAAGTGCGTGCATGTCCAATATGGGAATAATCATAAACAGTAGGTCCGCAAACGAATAATTTTAATTCTTTTTTGGAAGGCAAAGGAGTTAATTTATTATTTAAAGTATTAAAAATTTTAATTTGCATAAATGTATTATAAAAATTCAAAAGTCAAAAGTCAAAATAGCCATAATCCGAATTAAAAACTATAATGCGGATAACGCGAATTTACGCGAATATAACGAATAATGATGCGAATAAAAGCAAACTCAAAAGTCTCCTCCGTAGGAGGATCCGCCTCCGGCGGAAAAAGTCAAAGCTCAAAACTTCAGCTTAAAACTTAAAATTTTAAAAGTTTTGACTTTTTCCTCCGAAGGAGGATCCCTGCCTGCCGGCAGGCAGGCGCCTTCGGCGGAGACTTGTAGTTTTGACTTTTTCCTCCAGAGGAGGATCCTCCTTAGGAGGAGACTTTTGAGTTTTGATTTTTTATTCGTAATTCATTAAAAGAGATTGCTTTGCCCGCCGATGCTTCGGGATAACTTGTAATGACGCGATTAAACGATAAGGATTGCTTCGTCCCGGAACTTCGTGACTCGCAATGACGCGATTAAACGATAGAGATTGCTTCGTCGCTCCGCTCCTCGCAATGACGGGCGTTTGAATTTTTTATTCATAATTCATCTTTGTGATTGCTTCGCCCCTCCCGATGCTTCGGGACTCGCAATGACATTACTTTTGACTTTTAAGTTGTAATTTTGAGCTTTTCCTCCGAAGGAGGATCCCTGCCTACCGGCAGGCAGGCGCCTCTGGCGGAGAGTTTTGAACTTTGAGCTTATTTTTATTCGCGTCATCATTCGCTATATTCGCACAAATTCGTGTCATTCGCATTATGGTTTTTAATTCGGATTATGGTTTTATTTTTTGACTTTTAGATTTTAAATTTTTATAATACTTTTATGTTTACCAGGAAAATTGGTATTGATTTAGGAACAGCAAATACTGTTGTTTTTGTTCCAAATAAGGGATTTATTATTAATGAGCCAACAATTGTAGCTATTAGAAAATCAGATAATTCTGTTATTGCTGTTGGTTTGGAAGCAAAAGAAATGATTGGTAGAACTTCTGAAGATATTGTTACTTATAAACCATTAAAAGACGGCGTTATTGCTGATTATTTTATAACAAAAGCTTTGCTTAGCTATTTTATTAGAAAAGCTTGCGGAAGATTTAATATTTTTAGACCAGATGTTATTGTTTCTGTGCCTGCTGGAATTACTCAAACTGAAAGGCGCGCTGTTATAAATGCTGCTCGCGAAGGAGGAGCTGGAAATGTTTTTCCTGTTCGCGAACCAGTGCTTGCGGCTTTAGGCGCTGGGATTCCAATTAATGCGCGTTCAGGTCATATGATTGTTAATATGGGCGGCGGAACATCCGAAGTTGCTGTTATTGCTTTAGGAAGCATTGTTTCTTGGGAAAGTTTAAGAGTTGCCGGAAATAAATTTGATCAAGCAATTGCTGATTATATTAAGAAAAAATACGCTTTAGCTATTGGAGAACAAACAGCTGAAATTGTTAAAATTAAAATAGGATCAGCAATGACTTCAAAAGAAAAAATGGAATATGAAGTCAGAGGAAGAAGCTTAGTTACTGGATTGCCAAAAGATATTGTTTTAAATAGCAATGAGATTGCCGAAGCTTTAAATCCTTATTTAACAGAAGTTGTTTCAGCTATTCAAAAAGTTTTTAATGAAACGCCTCCGGAATTAGTTGCTGATGTAATGAGTAAAGGTATTATTTTATCAGGCGGTAGTTCGCAAATTCATTATTTGCCGGAATTTTTTGAAAGATATTTAGGAGTTCCCGCTTATGTTGCCGAAGAGCCTCTTTTTTGCGTTGCGCGCGGAACAAGTTTAATTTTAAATCATATTGATACCTACAAACACGCTTTGCTTCAAAAAAGATGATTATTGGTCATAGAGAAATTATTGATCAATTAAAGAATTTAGCGGATTCGCAATCTTTATTTCATGGTTATATTTTTTTTGGTCAAAGTAGAGTTGGCAAAAAAACAGTAGCTTTATCTTTGGCAAATTATTTAGAAAATAAATTTTTTGATAAACCTCAAAAAATTCTTTCTGATTTTTTTGAAATAAATTCTAATAAAATTAATGAGACAAATAATGAAAAACAATCAGCTTTAGAAGAAATAAAAGCTATAAAAAATTTTTTATGGCAAAGTCCGAATATTAGTCCTTATCGCGTTGTTTTAATTGATAATGCCGAAAATTTAAATCAGTATGCGCAAAATGCTTTGCTTAAAATTTCTGAAGAACCCCAAAAACATTCTTTAATTATTTTAATTTGTCGCGATCCGGAATTGCTTTTGCCAACTTTGTCTTCAAGATTTCAAAAAATTTATTTTGGATTAGTTAAAGATAAAGAAATAGAAAAATGGTTGATTTCTGAATTTAAAATTAAAAAAGAAGAAGCTGAAAAAATAGTTAAAAATTCTTTTGGTTTGCCTGGCGTATCTTACGCTTTGTTAAAAGACGAAATATTTCAAAAAAATATAAATAATGCTAAAATGTTTTTAAAGTTAAAAGGAAAAGAAAGAATTAATTTTATTAAGAAATTAATTGATGAAGCAAAAGAAAAAGGCGATTTTGATATAGATAATTATCTTGAAGCTTTAATGTTTGTATTAAAAGAAGTAAATAAAAATAATATGGAATTATGGAAAAAAATTTTAAAATTAAGAATGGATTTTAGCTTTTATAATTTAAATTCAAAATTACAATTGGTCGCATTATCTCAATTTTTAGAAAAATGATAGAAGAATTTTTAAAAGATTTAGAAAAATCTTGCAATATTATTTTAGAAAAATTATCTACAGAATTAAAATCAATCAGAAGTAATAGGCCCTCTATTGAACTTATAGAAAATATTAAAGTTAATTTATATAATCAAATTTTAACAATTAAACAACTTGGAGCTTTATCTTTAAAACCGCCGCGCACAATTCAAATTAATGTTTGGGATAAAAACGCGATTTCAGCAATTGCCAAAGCAATTGAAGATTCTAAAATGGGATTTGGAATTTCAATGGAAGGACAAAATATTTATATTAATTTGCCAGAATTAAGCGCTGAAAGAAGAAATGAATTTATGAAATTAGCAAAAAAAATTACAGAAGAATCAAAAATTCAAATTAGAAATAAAAGAGATGAAATTATGAAAAAAGTTAAATTAGCTGAAGAAGATAAAAAAATTAATAAAGACGATGCTTTTCGCGCTCGGGAAAAAATTCAAAAAGTTATTGATGAAGTAAATAAAAAGGCGGAATCTTTATTAGAAGCAAAAATAAAAGAATTAGAAATGTAATTTTAAAAATAAAAAGGTCGTAACTTAATTTAATAAAATAATTTAATAAAATGATGAATCAATTTTTAAATTTTGACGGAGGATATGCTAATGGAATGTTTTTTGGAGGAATGGGGGCTTGGTTTTTACTTTTAATTGTATGGTCTTTGGTTTGGAAAGGATTAGCTTTATGGAAAGCAGCACGTGAGGGGAGTAAGGCTTGGTTTGTGGTTTTGCTTGTGCTAAATACGGCTGGAATTCTTGATATTCTTTATTTGTATGTTTTTAGCGGTAAAAAAGAATTAGAAACAGAACAAAAAGATCAATCTAATTCGTAAATTATTAGATTTATTTTTAAAAATTAAAACTTAATTTAATTTTAAATTAATGTCTTTTTTATTAGATGATTATTGAAATTCAAACAAATTTTAAAAAAGAAGTTATAGATATAACTGATAAAATTAATGCATTAATAAAAAAAGAAAATTTAAAAGACGGGTTAATTAATCTTTTTTTAATGCATACAACAGCTGCGCTTACAACTGCTGATTTAGATCCTGGAACAGATTTAGATATGCTTGATGCTTTTTCTAAATTAATTCCTAAATTAAATTACCGTCATCCTCATAATCCAGATCATGTTCCTGATCATATTTTATCTTCTTTAATCGGAACATCTTTAACTTTGCCTATTTTAAATAATGAAGTTTTATTAGGAACGTGGCAAAGAATTGTTTTAATTGAATTTGATGGTCCGAGATTAAGAAAAATTAATATAAGATTTATTTAATATTTTTTCCTATTGCTTCAGATATATTTTTATATCCGTCTTTTTTTAAAAGATTTACTAATTCTAAATTAATTTGGCTGATTAATTGAGGTCCTTCAAATATCATTCCAGTTATTAATTGGACTAAAGAAGCGCCGGATTTAATTTTTTCATATGCGTCTTTTCCTGAAAATATTCCTCCAACGCCCATAATAATAAATTTTCCTTGTGTTTTTTTATAAATATAGCTAATTATTTCATTTGATAAATCTTTTACAGCTTTTCCGCTTAAACCGCCTTTTTGAGGGATATTTTTTTCTATGATATTTTTATTATTTCTATTTTTTGTTAAATTAGTGCAAACAAAGCCATCAATTTTATATTTTATAGAAATGTTTATAATTTTATCTATTTCATCTTTATTTAAGTCAGGAGAAATTTTTAAAAAAATAGGTTTTGTTTTTGGCAATGACATTATTTTTTGGAGTAAAGCCTCTAATTTTTTTTCTTCTGTAAATGGTTCGCCGCCAAAAGCATTTGGGCAGCTGATATTAATAGTAAAATAATCTCCTATGTTTGAATTTAAAAAAATTTGATAAGCTTTAAAATAATCTTCTATGCCTTTTTGCGTATCAACTGTTTCTTTTGAATTTGTTTTAGCAATACTTATTCCTATTGGAATTTCAAATTTTTTATTTTTTAATCTTTGAGCAATATTTAAAGCGCCATCATTTTTTAATCCATAATAAACAACTAATGATTTTGATTTTTTAAGTCTCCAAAGTCGTGGTTTTGGGTTGCCTAAACATTTTTCACCCGTGATTGATCCAATTTCAGAAAATCCAAATCCAACATCTCCAATAATATTTGTTAATAAAGCGTCTTTATCAAATCCAGCAGCAAGCCCTACCGGATTTTTAAAATTAATACCTAAAATATTTTGATTTAAAGATGGATGAGAATAATAAAAAAGTATTTTAGTTAAAAATTTGGTAAATTGATTTTTGCCTAAAAAATTCCCGAATTTAATTATAAAATCATGAACTTTTTCTGGATCAAATAAAAAAAAGATTGGTTTTAAAAAATATTTATAGCAAAAACCAATAATTAAATTTCTTATTTTAAATAATAAATTCATTTTTAAATTCAATTATAGTATTAATTTGTATTTCAATCAATTATTAATCTTTACTATTTAATTACTCTTTGATATAATAACATAAAGGTCGAAAATTTAATAAAAAAATGAGTATTTTAAATATTGTATTAATAATTTTAGGCTTAATTATTTTATGGTTGATTTTTGGATATAATCGTTTAGTTACTTTAAGAAACAGAGTTCAAGAAGCCTTATCAGATATTGATGCTCAATCCAAAAGAAGATTTGATTTAATACCAAATTTAGTTGAAGCAGTTAAAGGCTATATGCAGCATGAAAAAAATGTTTTGGAAAATGTTACAAAAGCAAGAGCAGCTTTAATGTCAGCGGGTAATGATTTTCATAAAAAAGCAGAAGCTGAAAATATGATTTCAGGAGCTTTAAAATCTTTATTTGCAGTTGCTGAAAATTATCCGCAACTTCGCGCGAGCGAAAATTTTTTACGTCTTCAAGATGAGTTAACTGATACTGAAAATAAAATGCTTGCTTCGCGAAGATTTTATAACACAAATGTGCGTGATTTTAATACTGCAATTCAAAAATTCCCAACTAATTTATTAGCTAATATTTTTGGATTTAAAGCATTTGAATTTTTTGAAGCAGAAGCTGAAGCGCGCGACGCAGTTAAGGTTAGTTTTTAAAATTTAATTTATTAATTTAAAATGGCATCGCTTTACACGCAACAAGAAAAAAATATTAAAAGAACGTATTTATTATTTTCAGCGTTTTTAATTTTAATTATTGGTATTGGTTGGATTTTTTCTTATGTTTTTAATTCGCAATATATTTTATATTTTGCAGTTATATTTAGCACACTTTCAAGTTTTATTAGTTATTGGTATTCAGATAAAATTGCTTTGTCAATGTCTCGCGCTATTCCAGTAAAAAGCAAAGAAGAAAATCCTTATTTATGGAATATGGTTGAAAATTTATGCATAACAGCAGGTCTTCCAATGCCAAAGCTTTATATTATTCCGGAAAGCCAAATTAATGCTTTTGCAACAGGAAGAAATCCTCAAAATGCCGCAATTGCTGTTACAGAAGGCGCTTTATCAAAATTAGAAAATGAAGAATTAGAAGGAGTTTTAGCTCATGAACTTGCTCATATTGGAAATCGCGATATTTTAGTTTCAACAATTGCGGTTGTTTTAGCTGGAATTATTTCTATTTTAGCTGATTTTTTCTTAAGAATGACTTTTTGGAGCAGGGGAGATAGAGGTAGAAATAATAATGGTATATTTATGTTAATTGGAATTGCTTTAGCGATTTTAGCTCCAATTGGAGCAACATTAATTCAACTAGCTATTTCACGAAAAAGAGAATTTTTAGCAGATGCAACAGGCGCGCTTTTAACAAGGTATCCCGAAGGACTTGCAAATGCTTTAGAAAAAATTCAAAAAGATGTATCACCCATGCAAGCCGCTTCTGATGCAACAGCTCATCTTTGGATTAGCAATCCTTTTAAGAATAAAATGTCAGGTTTTCATAAACTTTTTATGACACATCCTCCGATTGAAGAAAGAATAAAAGCTTTACGTGGAATGAATCTTTAAAATTAAATGCCTCAAATTGCTTATTTAAAAAGAAAAATTCGCCAACTTGAAAAATTGGTTTATAAAGATGAATTAACTAAAGTTTATAATAGGCGCGGTTTTTTAGATTTAACAAAAAAAATTTTAAAAGAAGTATCTAATTCTTTAAAATATGAAAGACGCAAAAAATTTATTATTAAAAATTGCTCTTTAATTTTATTTGATATTGATGATTTTAAAAAAATTAATGATA
>Ga0068706_1001110_pt1 | contig 11390 bp, 14 predicted proteins | sample YNPMSBMetaG_FD_65632 | JGI IMG/M metagenome (GOLD analysis project Ga0068706, IMG submission 65632) | Anoxygenic and chlorotrophic microbial mat microbial communities from Yellowstone National Park, USA - YNP MS-B MetaG | ecosystem: Environmental > Aquatic > Thermal springs > Hot (42-90C) >...
ATGCGATCGTGAAGACTTCTGACAACGTCAGTGATACAAACACCTGTAACGCAGGTTGCTTGCTCTTTCAGGGAGTTTGTGCTCCTGCTTGCGAGTGATTCGGGGACCAAAATGGGGACGGAAATCCCTCCGTCCCCATTTTGGTCTTCCTTAACTCCCTCCTTGCTTTAGTGCGGTGGAAATCCAGGAATTTATAATTTTTCCTTGAGACTTTCCATAGGTGGAACAGATCTGAGAGGTTTTAAGACCCCCCTTTTCCTTTGCGCCTAACCGGGTAATCCTTTGTTTTTCCAGGCATCCCTCAGGAAGGAGTTCCCCAGAGATCCGGTCGTGGTTCTGGTTCGGGAGGCAGTTTCAAGGCTCGGCCTTTTTTATATTCAGAGAGGGACGGAGACCACCACAGAAATGAATGGACAGCCCTGCGGTGATTGAAAGAAGACCCCTGAGGAAACATCCAGGGACGAGCTTTTTGCCCTGCAGGAGCAAAAGTCTTGCATCCCCCGGAAAAGGGCCCTGAACCAGGTTCGGGATGGCGGTCACCCCGTTTGAGGCGACAGCCTGGAATCGTCGCACAAGGATTCCTTCGTGGTCATCGCGCTGGTACTCCTCTCTGACCCTGCGAGATTTTCTTCTTTCTTTGTAAAGGCCCTCCTTTCCCCCATTGCAAGGAGTAAGGCCTTCAGAACAATCCTGGTCCTCGGGTTGTTTCACCCCCTTTTTCTGCCGTTTGAAGCCCCTCGGGTGGGATTTATGGATGGAGAGAACACCCGAGAAGCATTCCGGGCCTTTCCGGTGTCTGAAGAATCTTAGATTCAGGCTACTTCGCAGATGGAACGACGAGCTCGGAGGGACAAAGAGAGAGTCCCTCCGAGGAGCGAAGCGACGAAACAGTCTGACTTTAAGATTGCTTTGCCTTCTTTGTCGTTCTGAAAGGATCGTGACATGGAGAGAGTTTACTCCCTGTACTTCATCGGTATCACCGCCATCCCGTCCTTCGGTACTCCAGGGGCTTTAGTGAGAGCGTACCCCACAGGGAGGCTGTAGAGCGCCGGGTTTGTGGAGGTAAAGCTCGATTCTCTTTGAGTGCGTGGTGAAAAACCTTTGGGGAGCTATAGGTCCCTGGGTCTGGGAGAGGAACAGAAGAGAGTGACTGAGGGTTTTCCTTCGTGTTTGGGGCTACCCCAAAATCTCCTGTACCTGTGTTGAGTCAGTGGGTGAAAAAGAGAGGAAGCAAGGGGTGTGGGCGCCACGGTTGCTTTGGGGTTTCTTTTTGCACTTCTGGACCTATTGAAAAGAAGAGACCGCTTCGGCGCCGATACCACCTCGCAATAACCCCCCCTCACCAGTCATTCCGAACTACGGAGTGGTGAGGAATTTCGATTTTTGTGAGGGGTGAGACTGCTTCGGAAACAAAAATACGAGGTTTACAATAACACTACCACTCCGTCATGCTGAACTTGTTTCAGCATCCCACTACTTCGTCATGCTGAACTCGATTCAGCATCTCAGGTTTTAAAGACGAGACCCTGAAACAAGTTCAGGGTGACGCAAAGGCAAAAACGAGACCCTGAAACAAGTTCAGGGTGACGTATAGGTGGTGTTCAGGGTAACGTATAAGCAAACACGAGACGCTGAAGGGATAGGGGTGAAAAGAGAGACTGCTTCACCCCTTTTCTATCGCTGCGAGGAGCGCAGCCGGAAGCAGTCCCGTAGTTCAGACCACTCTGGCGATTGAAATCCTGGGGGGAGAGAGGAGAGACTGCTTCACAAACGAAAATACGAGTTCGCAGTGACAAATTTGGGGGGCGAAAATACGACCTCGCAGAGACAAGACTTGCGGGAAAGCAAGATTGCTTCGGTGCCTATACACCTCGTTGTGATTACCCTGGGGGAAACCGAGGCTGCGGCTTCTCTTGCGAGCTGTAGAGAATCTGAAAATCGGAAATACGCATAGGGTGATGGAAGGGATTTCCGGTGGCGGGAAAGAAAGTTTAGGGTCTTTGGGCTGTGGTATAATGAATTTCATGAAAGCACCGGATATCAAGCCCTACCTTTCAGGGTGGAAAAAGAGGATAGAAATCGAAGAGGGGAAGCGGAGAAGAAGAGCGAAGGAGGCTCTCAGAGTAGCTTTGACCATTGCACAGACTTTGGTTCGAGAGGGTAAGGCGAAGAGAGTGTACCTCTTTGGTTCGCTCGCTTTTTCGATGAAGGGTGGGGAGCGTTTTGGTGTCACTTCGGATATCGATCTTGCGGTGGAAGCTCTTCCTAAAAAAGAGTACTTTCAAATCCTCGCCGAAGTGAACAGGATGAGTGATTTTGAGGTTGATCTTGTGGACCTTCAATCCTGTTCGGCGCCGCTACGAGAAGCTATCCTCAAAAATGGAGTTCTTCTCTATGGGGAAGAGGGAAGCGATTCTCTCACTGTTGAGTGAGATTGAGAGTTTGCTACAATCCCTAAAAATCGTGGTGGATGAAGTGAAAGATAGGATGGGGTACTACTCCTCTCAGAAGCCTGACCGTTTCGCTCTCAGGGGATTGGGAAGCCTTCTCCATGATTTTTACACTATTGTTGAGGATATTTTCGAGCTTATTTCCCAGGAGGTGAATGGAAGCGAAAATCCGGAAAGCTTCGATTGGCACAGGAGGCTTCTTTTGAGGATGAGTATCGCTATCCCCGAAATACGTCCTGCGGTGATTTCAGAAGGTTTGAAAAAGCGGCTGGAAGAGTATCTGAGATTCCGGCATGTTTTCCGGAATGTTTATGGGTACCTTTTAGAGTGGGAGAGGATGCGCCCTTTGCTTGAGAAGCTGGAAGAAACCCACCGGATTTTCCGTGAGGAGTTGGAAGGTTTCAGAGGGTTTTTGCTTGAACTCGCGCGTGAGCTGGAAGAGTAAAAAATGTATCTGAGTGACGCATCCTTTTTCCCTGCGAGACTTTTTTGCACCACCGCAAGGAGCGCTCTTGTGTTTTCGGAAAAGAAAAAACGAGGCTGCTTCACAAACGACTATACGAGTTCGCAGCGACCCCCCCAACCAGTCTTTGCGAGGGCCGGAGGCCCGAAGCGATCTCGTAGTTCCGATTACTCAAATAACCAGGGTACCCGAAAAAACAAAAGATGAGATTGCTTCGGAGACGAAAATACGAGGTTTACAATAACACTACCACTCCGTCATGCTGAACTCGATTCAGCATCCTACCACTCCGTCATGCTGAACTCGATTCAGCATCCTACCACTCCGTCATGCTGAACTCGATTCAGCATCTCAGATTTTAAACATGAGACCCTGAAACAAGTTCAGGGTGACGCAAAGGCGGTATTCGGAGTGACGTTACTACCACCCCGTCATGCTGAACTTGATTCAGCATCTCAAGACGAGACCCTGAAACAAGTTCAGGGTGACGCGTAAGCAAAGACGAGACCCTGAAAACAAGTTCAGGGTGACGTAAGAGTGATTGTGGTGTTCAGGGTGACGCAAAGGCGGTATTCGGAGTGACGTATAAGCAAAAACGAGACGCTGAAGGGATAGGGGTGAAAAGAGAGACTGCTTCACCCCCTTTTTCTGTCTTGCGAGGATGTTTTAACATCCTTTCTGTCTTTGTCTATTTTTCTTTCCTTTTTCAGGGGGTTTGGGGGATTTCTCTTCCCAACGTCCTGAGCGAAGCAGCCTCACGCTCTGGATTCCAAACATAAGCCTCTGAATCGGATTTGGAGTGGCGGGGATGTGGGTGGGGAAATCTGGAAGGGGTTTGAAGGTGCGGCATTCCACGGTTATTTTTCCCTGGGATTCTGGTTTTTCTGGAGGGGTTATAGGTAGGTGGTGGTTCTCAATGAAAAGGAAGGGGTTGCGGGACGGGGGTTTTTAAAACACCCCTTTTCCTGTGGTGGTATAATCGAAACCGAGAGAGTTATGCCGGGATATTCTTGGAGGGTTTCCTCAATGCCTGAGCGGAGCGCCGACTGGTTGAAACAGGCGAAAAGGGATTATGAGGTAGCGGAAGCGATGATGAGGGACGGTTTTTACGAGTGGGCTTGTTTTGCTGCGCAGCAAAGTGCGGAGAAAGCGCTGAAAGCCGTTTTTCAGAAAATGCACGCCCTTACCCTCGGGCACTCCCTGGGGGAGTTTTTAAAAATCCTGGGGCAAAAGGTAACCGTTGACGAGGAAATGAAAGATTGTGCTCGGGCGCTCGATCGGTACTATATCCCCTCCCGATACCCCAACGGCTTCAGTGAAGGGAGCCCCATGGAATATTTCACCGAAAAGGAGGCGCACCATGCGCTCTTTTGTGCGCGAAGAATCCTCGGGTTCTGTGAAGGTATTCTGGTTGGAAAAGGATGAGCTCCTCGAGTCTCTCAAAAAGGAGGCGCGGCGCCTGGGGGAAGAAAATCCGGAGATAGAGAGGATCATTCTCTTTGGTTCTCTTGCACAGGGGCGAGCTATCCCGGGTAGTGATGCCGACCTTCTCATCATTCTTACCCGGAGTGAAAAACCATTCCTGGAAAGGATAGGAGAGTGGCTGATGAAAATCAGGATTGATTTTCCGGTGGACGTCTTTCCTTATACTCAAGAAGAGCTCCATACCCCCCTTGCTCGGGAAGCTTTGAAAAACGGAATCGTACTTTTTAAAAGGAGTTAATTGGTGGCTCTATCGAAAAAACGAGACTGCTTCACCGAACAAAAATACGAGGTTCACAATAACGCTACTACCCCGTCATGCTGAACCCGATTCAGCATCCTACCACTCCGTCATGCTGAACTTGTTTCAGCATCTCAGGTTTTCAAAACGAGACCCTGAAATAAATTCAGGGTGACGTATAAGCAAAGACGAGACCCTGAAACGAATTCAGGGTGACGCAAAAGTGGTGTTCGGGGTGATGAAGAAGTCTTCAAAGTGACGTATAGGTGGTGTTCGGGGTGACGCTACTACCACTCCGTCATGCTGAACTTGTTTCAGCATCTCAGGTTTTAAATACGAGACCCTGAAACGAATTCAGGGTGACGCAAAAGTGGTGGTATTCAGGGTGACGTATAAGCAAACACGAGACGCTGAAGCGATAGGGGTGAAAAGAGAGATTGCTTCGTCAACGAGAATACGAGTTCGCGGTAACCACTCCACCCGGTCTTTGCGAGGGGCAGAAGTCCCCGAAGCAACCTTAACATTCTAAAAAAGACGAGATTGCTTCACCAAACGAGAATACGAGGTTCGCAATGGACCGAGTGGGGTGGAAAAAGCGAGACTGCTTCGGAAACGGAAATACCACCTCGCAGTGACCGGGTTGGGGTGAAAATACAAGTTCACAGTGACGGTCCTGGGTGGAAAACGAAACTGCTTTGGTATCGATACCACTTTGTGGCGGTAATCTGGGACGTAAAAGTGAGACCCCGAAATAAAAGTAGGATGGTGTTGGGGTTTTCTCCTTTCTCGTGGGGTTTGGGAGTGGTGAATTTCTCTGGCAGTAGCTGTGTTAAACTATAATCGATGTGAGTAGCGGAAAGAGGAGATGGGGTATGCGAGAATTCACGGTGGTTATCGAGAGAGACGAGGATGGGTGGCTTTTATCTACGGTGCTGGAGTTACCCGGCTGTCACTCTCAGGGGAAAACGCTGGATGAATTGTTAGAACGAACCAGAGAAGCTATAGAAGCTTACCTTGAGGCACTGGGAAAAGAAGAGAGCGAAACTCGTATCGAATTTGTGGGTGTCCAGAAGGTGAAGGTGTGAACCCCAGATTTCCGAGAGTCTCCGGTGAGGAGTTTCTGCGATTCCTGCGGGATAAAGGTTTCGTGGTTATACGGGTAAAGGGAAGTCACCATGTTTTGAGAGATACTACCGAGAAAATGGTGGTTGTTCCGGTTCACAAAGGTGAAACTCTGGGAATAGGTCTTGTGAGAAAAATCCTTCACGAAGCCGGGATTTCTTTAACGGATTACCAGAGCTATTTTCTGGGCTGATGGTAAGAGCGCTTGGGTGAGCACTATAGAGACGTTGTTTCCCGGTTTTCTTTCGAAGAAAATCCACAGGGGTTTCGGAAATCGCGTTGGAATTTTTGTGGATGGGTTCTGCATCTTATCATTGCATTCAGGGTGCCATTTCTTTGAGGATGTGGTTTTTGGGGAAACCACTTCGGCGCCGATACACCTCACGGTAACTACCTCAGCCGGTTTTTGTGAAGGGCCGAAGCAACCCGGCGTTTTTTTGCTCCCTGCGAGCGAAGCGAAGCAGCCTCACACTCTAAACAAGAGGGATTGCTTCACCCCTTTTTGTGTCTCTGCGAGGAGCGTAGCCGGAAGCGAAACAGTCGGCGGAGGTATTTCCCGCCGTTGCGAGGAACGAAGTGACGGAGCAACCCCTACACTCGAGAAACGAGACCGCTTTGGAAACGAGAATACCACCTTGCAGTGGCGGAGGAAGAGCGTCACTGCAAGGAGCAAAGCGACGAAGCAGTCTCATCTTTCCCAGAAAAAATTTTCCGGTTATTTTTCCTGAGACGATAAAGAAATGAGAGAGGCAATGGGGATCGTCTCAGTCCACCAGGAAAGCAAAAATTCAGGTGATACGCCGTAAAGCCATCTCTCTGGTGAGAATGGGGTGAACATCGGTGTTCAGTTCGGCGTATTGCAAATCCAGGGTGAGGTTTTGCCTCCGATTCTCACCCTTTTAAACCTTCCCGAAGAGTCTCCGGTTCACCATCAATTCCCCGGTTTTTTTCGGGCTTTCTTCCACCTGGAATGCGGTTAGAGAAAACGGCAACCTTCGCTTTCAAGAAACCGGCTTGCATCTTCGAGGCCCTGGTACAAAAAATTTTTCCTCTTCTCTCCCGCCACCAAACCGGGAATTCCACCCTTTTTCCGAAACAAAGGGGGAGTGCCGCCCACAATACCCCATTTAGCGATGGCTCAGGATTTCGATTACCAGTAACACCCCAAAGAAGGCGGCAATTCCATAACCCAGGATCCCCAGGAAACCGAAGGGTTGAGAATGGGGGTAGTTGATGTACACCAGAGAAGAGCCGATGAGCAAAGAACCAAGGATAACGCTTAGGGCGAGGCGGTTGGTAACCTGCTCCAGGCGGCGGTTGAGTTGCTTCAGCTCTTCGCTCTCCCAGCGCAAACGGATTTTACCCCGGGATACCTGGGTGAGCAGTTTCCGCCCGTGACGGGGGAATTCTTCCAGGAGTCGGCTCCATTCCAGAGCGTAGTCGGTAACCTTCCGCGAAATCTCATTCCAGCCAAGGTATCTCGTGAAGGTATCTTTGAGGTACTCCTCAAGACGCGGTGCCACCGCAAAATGGGGGTCAAGGTACAGACCGGTCCCTTCGGCTACCGCCAGCGCTCGGAAGAGGAGCGATAGATGTGAGGGAAAACGGATATGGTATCTGCGCATAAGGTAAAAAAAGTCCGTAAAGAGGTTTTGCAGGCTGATATCCTGCAGGTCCGCAAAAACATATCGCTCCAGGATTTCGGCCAGGTCCAGCCGGAAATTCAACGGTGAGGGTAAAGGGGTTACCAGAAACTCTTCTTCCAGAAGTTCCATGACCCGTTCTACATCCTTTTTGAGGATGGCCGAGAGGATGGCAAGCATGTTTTCCCTGGTCTTCTCATCCACCACCCCAACCGTGCCGAAGTCCAGGAAGACCAGTTCCTGAGTATCCGGCAGGACCATCAGGTTCCCCGGATGGGGATCGGCGTGGTAAAATCCATCTTCAAAAATCATCTTAAAAATAGCCTTTACCCCGACTTCCGCCAGGTGAGTGCGGTCCACCTGCGGGGGAATACGTTCCCCTTGAGAGAGACGAATGCCCTCCATAAGCTCCATAACCAGAACTCTTCTGGTCGAAAAGGTGGCGAAGATTTTCGGAATCCGTACCCCGGGGAACTGGCTAAAATTATAGCGCAGTTTCTGCGCGCTGGATGCTTCGTGAAGAAAATCGATTTCCCGCAGGAGGTATTTTTTGAACTCGGCAACCATTTCGGAAGCCCGGATCGGCTCTTCAGAAGCACTGAAACGGTCCATAAACTGGGCCAGATACGCAAGGATTTCGAGATCTGAGATAATCAGCTCTTCAACTCCCGGTTTCTGGACTTTCACCGCCACCCACGGCCCATTCCGAAGTCTCGCCCGGTGCACCTGAGCAATCGAGGCAGAAGCGAGTGGCGTTTCATCAAACTGCTCAAAGATCTCTTCCAGGGGTCTCTGGAGCTCTTTTTCAACGATTGCCCTGATAGCCGCAAAATTCACCGGCGGAGCCTGGTCCTGGAGTTTGCGAAGCTCCAGACAGTATTCCTCGGGAAGAAGGTCCAGCCGGGTACTCAAAAGCTGCCCGATTTTGATAAAGGTGGTCCCCAGTTCCTCCAGTGCCCGACGGAGGTTTTCCTGGGGTGGTTTCCGGCGTGCTTCCCTGATGGCCCGCGTCCCCCACCGTTCCCAGAAAGGGAGACGATAGAAGAGAAAGGCAAACCCGTAACGGGTAAAGGTGCGGAGAATCTGACGCAGGCGTTTCAGGTTACGGACTAGATACCGGTTAAAGAGTAGCATCCTGGGGGCTCTCAACTCTCTCCAGAAAATCGTTAACCAGCGTCCGCAACACCGGTATGAGGTGTGCCGAACCTTTCACCAGACAGTACTGTCGGAATTCCTCTGGAGTCACGTCCTCACCCTGGAACAGGCCGCGCAAAAGCACCTGAACGTGAAAGGAGCGCTCTTCATCCTTATCAAAAAAAGCGCTGGCCGAAAGGAGTACCTCGCCTCGCATCATTGCTCCCGGCGAAGAGCACCGGACTTCAGGGCAGAAGCTCCACCCTCTCTTCTCTGAAAACGCCCCCCGTTCAAACTGGAACTTCAACACCTCATAACCCAGAAACCGGATCCCGGAGTTATCTGCCGGCATACTCCTGAACCTCTTTTCCACTCACCAGTTTTTCTCTACTCGGCGAAGATGCAATGTTTAAAGAAGCCACCAGATTAGCCATCAAAAGAGCTTCTCTGATATCATATCCTTGCCGGAGCGCCCAGATCAACCCCGCGTTAAAATAATCTCCTGCCCCAATGGTATCTTTCACCTCCACCGGGACGGTCCCCCTTGCGAAAGAGCACGAAGGGGTATAGAGGTGACACCCTCTTTCTCCTTCTTTAACCACCAGGATCCCCGCAAAAAAGCGAAAAATTTCTTCCGCAGAGCTGGCAAGCCCTGCAAGCTCTTTTTCGTTGGGAAGAAAGTAATCAAAACAGGAAAGGAGTCTTCGGATTTCCGCCCTGACATCTTCCGTCCACCCTTCGGTGGGCCAGCCGGTGTCAAGAAGAAGGGTAACGCGCCTTCGCTCTTTGAGTTCAGAAAGGCAAGAAGCGAGTGCTGGCTTGCGGATTCCCGGAGAAAGAAAGTATCCACCGAGGAGAACGAAGTCACCATTTTCCGCCTCGCGAAAAGCACGCTCCAGATGCTCAAGCGAAAGGGCACTCTGGGCCCCAAGCTCGGTAAAGAAGCTTCGTTCCCGGGTTACCCGGTGTGTCAGCGCTACGGAAAGACCGGTCTGGAAATCGCTCTCCACAAAGAGAAAATCGGTCCGGAGCTTGCGACGCTGAAAAGCATTCCGAATTTCCTCTCCCGTTTCATCACGTCCGATGGTCCCCACGATGAATGTCTCTACCCCCAGATCGGCTAAAGCCAGGGCGGCGTTACTCCCTGCACCCCCGGGTCGCATGACGTAGCCGGGAACCAGAACCTCCACCCCCCACTCCGGAAAGTCGTCAATACCACCGAGAATGAGATCCAGACTGATGTTTCCCACCACAAAGACCCTGGACATTCCTATTCCTCCAGCGTGGTTTTTTTGATGAGATACGCAGTTCCCGGCTCGATACCCTTCTCCTCGGCAATGTAGTAAGAAAGAAGCATGATGGATATGATAGAAAGAAGAGGCGTAAAAAATTCATTGGAAACATAGAAAGGAAGAACCTCAAGGTTATATCGCGGAGTCAGAGCACACTGACCGATGCTCAGCACCTTCACCCCTTTCTGCACCAGGAACTCAGCCAGATTCTGCATGGGCAACGCAGTTCTTCCCGGGGGCATGAGGAGAACGGCCAGCATTTTACGGATGGCCATTTCCAGCGGACCATGCCGGAACTGACCCCCGGAAAAACCCAGAAAAGTCTCTTTGGCACACTCGTAAAAACACAGACATCCATGCCAGACTGAACTCAGCGAGTATCCCCGCCCTACGATGACCCGGGAATCCGATTCCTGCAGCATCTCCAGGTTGTAGATCACCCGTCTCGCCCACTCCGGAGAACCGGCGATGAGGCGTTCCGCTTCTTCGGCTATGTTCTCCAGCTCTCCCTGTGCTCGGAAAAACCCCTCCCGGTCTCCCCGATAAGCCATAGCCCAGAGATTCAATACCGCCAGCGTGGCGGTATGGGTTTTGGTGGAGGTGACCGCTTTCTCCGGACCGCTCAAGATGTCGATCACCGCATCGCATTTCCTGGCCATACTGCTTCTCGTCGAAGCGGTCACGCCTACCAGACGGGGCCTCACGGTGAGTCTTTCCAGAATCTTCAGAATTTCATAGGACTCCCCGGACTGAGAAACCAGCATCAGCGTATCTTCTTTCCTGATTCCCCTCAGACCGTAATGCAGAAGCTCTGAAGCATCCACCCACCCCACCGGGAAACCACCCTCGAGAAGATAGAGATAGGCTGGATAGGCGGCGAAAAGCGAACTCCCCATTCCCACAAAGTAGATTCTTCCCGGAAAATCTTCTCTCCAGGAAGCAAACTTCCCCTCGGTAACATACGAAGAAGCAATCCGACGCAGTACCTCAGGTTGCTCAGCGATCTCTCGGTAGAGCTGATTCAAGAGCCTCACTCCTTTTTCTTTCCTACCGTATTTATACCATAGCGGAATCTCCCCCAGAAAGTGGAGGAACCCTTCCTGCTTAAGCCATATCGTCTTTCAGCTCCTTGAAGACTATTATATCCCAAAGAGAACGGAAAACTTCTTCCAACTGGAGAATCCCTCGATATGGGTAAAGAGGTCCCCTTTTATCCCCTCCCTAAGCGGCGCAACGCTCCCTGCTAAACACTCAACTTTTGGGTTTCGATGGTAACACCCTTGCAATTATCTTATCAAGAAATCCATGCTCCTTAAAGATACCCCGGTAGGTGAGGTGGGATGACGATCACTGTGAACCTCGTATTTTCGCTTCCGAAGCAGTCTCTCTTTTCACCCCTATCGCTTCAGCGTCTCGTCTTTGCCTTTACGTCACTTTGAACACTTCTTCATCACCCCGAAAATCACTTTTGCGTCACCCTGAACACCAACCCTACGTCACCCTGAACTTGTTTCAGGGTCTCGTATTGAAAACCTGAGATGCTGAATCAAGTTCAGCATGACG
>Ga0068706_1001115_pt1 | contig 11356 bp, 9 predicted proteins | sample YNPMSBMetaG_FD_65632 | JGI IMG/M metagenome (GOLD analysis project Ga0068706, IMG submission 65632) | Anoxygenic and chlorotrophic microbial mat microbial communities from Yellowstone National Park, USA - YNP MS-B MetaG | ecosystem: Environmental > Aquatic > Thermal springs > Hot (42-90C) >...
AAGTTTCATCTAGTAAAGAAATAAAAGTAAAAAAAGAAATCAATTCCTATCCTGAAAATAAATTAAATAAATTAAATATAAAAACACCTACAGTTGAATCTAATTTAAAGAAAGAAATTGCTTTACAGCCAATAAATGAAAACTCTTCTTTAATTGCAGATAATCAAAAAATAAATATTCCTTCTTATTGTAAATTTAACAAAGTCTTAAAATATGGAGACACTGATTCAAAAATTATGAAAAAATACAAAAATGATAAAGATAAACCAGTTTCCTGTCTTCAGATATTTTTAAAATCTCAAGGAAAAGATATATATGATCAAGAAGAAATCACAGGTATTTTTGACTTAAAAACCAAAGAAGCAGTTATTAAGTTTAAGCAGAAATTTCTTAAAGAAATTTATTTAGGCGCTAATATTTCAAGTTTAAACCTAAAGGAAACGGTTGATCTTAAAACATTAAATCTTATTAGAAAACTAATAACATCTCAGAGATGAGAAAGTTTAAATTATTTGCTATTTTGTTAATTTTTGTTTTTTTTAAATTTTCTGTTGCCAAAATTGATACTAAATTAATAGTTGAAAATGCAGAAGGGATTTATGGTGGAAGCGTTAATTTATCTGCGCAATTGTTAGATAAAGATAATAATCCTTTATCTTCTAAAATTTTAAAATTTTATTTTGGATATGACCTTATTAATTCTACTTCTACTTCAGAAGATGGATGGGCAAGATTAGAAAACATTCCTTTGGCATACCCAGATGGCACTAGATTGTCTGCTATGGATGCTATTTATTCTAGATTTATAAGGGTAATCTTTGAGGGAGATACAAATTATAATCTTAGTACTTCTTCTGCAAATTTAATTGTTAAAAGAAAATCAATTTCTGTTTCAAATATTTCTGCTTATAACAAAATTTATGATGGAACAACAACTGCTTTCTTAAATTTTTCCTCATCTTCAATTGAAGGAATTATTCAAGGAGATGAAGTTTATATTTCAACTTCTTCTTATCAAGCTAGATTTATAGACAAGAATGCTCAAGAAAATAAACAAGTTAATATTTTAAATTTAGAGCTTAGTGGTCTTGATGCTCAAAATTATTTTATAAATAGTTATCCTTCAACTTCTTCTGCTTCAATTTTTCCAAAAGAGGTATCTCTTGAAGGAATAAAAGTTTTGGATAAAATATATGATGGTACTGTAGCTGCTCAAATAGATTTCTCAAATGCTAAGATAAAAGAAATTATTGAAGGAGATGATGTTAGATTAGATTTTTCAGAGGCAAATTTTTTCTTTGAAGATAGTTTAAAAGGATATAACAAAAAAGTTCTAATTAAAAATCTTAAATTAGATGGCCTAGATAAGCAAAATTACTATATTCCAGAAACTATTGTTGTTTATGGAAATATTTTATCTTCTTATTCTCATGTAGGGGGTAGTTCTTTTTACACTTCAAGTAGCAATCAGGGAAATTATTTAGATTTTAAAAATAACAGTGACTATAATTTAAAAATTATTTTATTGTTATTGATTTTATTGTTGTTAAAATAGAAAGGTAATATGTTAAAATTATAGTAAGTTTAGAAAATATTTAGTTTTTTTTAATGAATTTCTTCTTTAGGGTTTTGTTTGATATGAATGGGGTAGCTTGACAGGCATAAAGCCTTTTAGCTCCCCACCCTCACTTTGTTCGGGCGGGTAGCTTGACAGGCATAAAGCCTTTTAGCTCCCCACCCTCACTTTGTTCGGGCGGGTAGCTCAGTTGGCAGAGCGTCTCGTTGACGTCGAGAAGGTCAGAGGTTCGAGTCCTCTCCCGCCCACAAAAATAGAAAAATAAATATGCTATCTAAATTTTTATATTTTTACTCTTATTATTAAATTTATAAAAGGTTTATGAAGGTTAATCATAGAAAAAAATTAATTTCAATAATTATTCCAGTTTATGAGGAAGGGGAAAATATTCTTTTAATTTATAATGAAATTTTAAAAATTTGGAAAAATATAGATAAAAAATATGAATACGAAATAATATTTGTTGATGATGGTAGTAAAGATACGACACCAGAGATATTAGAAAAATTAAGTAATGAGAATAAACGTGTCAAATATATCCAATTTTCCCGTAATTTTGGTAAGGAATTTGCTCTTGCTGCTGGTTTTAATAATTCTTCTGGAGATGCTGTTATTTCAATGGATGCGGATTTAGAACATCCTCCAAATCTTATTTTGGAATTTTTAGATAAATGGGAAAGGGGAGCAGAGATAATAATTGGTTTAAAAAATAATTATTCTTGTTATAATTTTACTCGAAGGTTTTTAAGCTTGATTTTTTATAAAATACAAAATTTTATTTCAGAGACTAAAATTTCTCTTCAAGAAACAGATTATCGATTGTTAGATAAAAAAGTGGTAAATGAGTTTAATAAGTTTACGGAAAGAGCTAGGATTACTCGGGGATTAATTGATTGGCTTGGCTTTAAGAAAGATTATGTTTATTTTTATTTACAAGAGAAAAGATGCAATAAGTCAAAATATAATTTTTTAAAACTTTATAAATTAGCCATAGAAACTATTCTTTCTCATAGTTTATTTCCTTTAAAGCTAACAGGTTATTTAGGTATTTTTATCACTTTCTTAGCTATAGTTTTAGGCTTAATTGTTTTAGTTGCCAAATATATTTTAAAGACTTCATGGGGTTTAAGCATTACTGGAACTGCAATACTTGCCATAATTATTTTATTTTCTGTTGGTATTATTTTGTGCTCTTTAGGGATAATTGCTTTATATATTGCAAATATTCAGAATGAAGTTATTAATCGTCCTCTTTATGTAATAAAGAAGAAAAAAAATTTTTAGAAAGAGAAAATGAAGATTTTAATTTTAACTTGGAAAGACATAAAAAATCCTTTAGCTGGAGGAGCTGAAATTGTTACAGATGAGTTACTTAAAAGACTTGTAGCCAAAAATCACAATGTTACTTTGTTAACCTCTAGTTTCAAAGAAGCTTTAAGTAGAGAAATTATTAATGGTTATCAGGTTATTAGATTGGGAGATATTAAAACAGTTTATGTAAAAGCTTTTAACTATTATAGAAAGTTTTTAAATGGAAAATTCGATTTAGTGATTGATCAAATAAATACCATTCCTTTTTTTGCTAAATTTTATGTAAAAGAAAAAAATATTATTTTGATTCATCAACTTGCCAGAGAAGTTTGGTTTTATGAAATTTTTTTCCCTCTAAATTTGATTGGTTATGTGCTTGAGCCTTTTTATTTACGCTTATTAAAAGATAGGGAAGTCATAACCTTTTCTGAAAGCACCAAGAAAGATCTATTAAGATGCGGCTTTGAGGATAAAAAAATTCATATTATTAAAGAAGGAATCAAAATCAAATCTTTGCAAGAGTTACCTAAGGAAGAGCAAATTAAGGAAGCATCGCCAACTATTCTGTTTTTAGGTAATATCAGACCAATGAAAAGACCTTGCCATGTCATTAGAGCTTTTGAAATTGCCAAAAAAGAAATTGAAGACTTAAAGCTTTGGATAGTGGGTATGGGCAAGGGTAGGTATTTTAAAAGAATATTAGAATTGATAAAAAAATCAGATTATAGAAAGGATATTATTTATTTTGGAAAAGTAAACGATGAAGAAAAAATAAAAATTTTACAAAAAGTCCATTTATTATGTGTTACTTCAGTAAAAGAAGGTTGGGGGTTAGTAGTAACAGAGGCTAATAGTCAAGGGACTCCAGCAATTGTTTATAATGTTGACGGTTTAAAAGATTCGGTAATAAATAATCAAACAGGTATTATTTGTCAAAAAAACAATCCCCAAAATTTAGCCGAGAATATAAAAATTCTTTTAAAAGATAAAGAAACCTATAATTTTTTAAGAAGAAATTGTTGGGAGTGGTCAAAAAAAATAAATTTTGATAAGAGTTTCGATGATTTTGAAAGAATTATTTACCAGGTAATAAAAAATTAAAATTTTTTTAATAAAATGATCAGGTTTTTGGAAAAAGTTAAAAACTTAAGCCCATTAATTTTTTTAATTTTAATTATTGTATTTCCATGGTTTTTAAAAAGAGGATATCTTTTTTTTGTGGATATGAGTTGGGGACCTCATATAACTATACCAGAATGGACTTCTAATTGGTTTTATTTTTGGGTTATTATTAAGATTTTAAACTTTTTAATTCCAGCTGATTTTTTGGAAAAAATATTTATCGTAATTGTTTTTGGAGTAGTTTTATTTGGAGGTTATAAATTAGGTCAAAGCTTAACAAAAATAAAAACAATTTCATTTTTATCTTCAGCGTTTGCATTGTTTAATCCTTTTGTTTACGATAGAGTTATGTATGGACAATTTGGAGTAGTTTTAGGTTATGGGTTTTTTTTGGCATTTTTTGCTTATCTAATAAAATACTATTTTGATCTTAATGAAAAATTAATATTTTTTGCCGGTTTATTCGCAGGTTTGTCTATTTTATTTTCTCCTCATTTTATTTTTTTTATTCTTTTGGTTTATTTAGTTTTAGGGACTTTAATTGTTATTAATAATTTAAATTTAAGAGGAAAATTGTTCAATTTTATTAAATATTCTTTTTTATTCTTTTTTATTATTATAGTAATGAATTTTAATTGGCTTTATGGTTTATTTTCGAGAGAAGGGAATTTAAAAGAATTTATAGAACAAGAAATTACAGAGAAGGATTTCTTAATTTTTAAAACAAGAGGCTCTAATTCTTTTGAGATAGTAAAAAATGTTTTTTTAATGTCTGGTTTTTGGGGAGCTGAACAGTTTAGATATATACCTTTAAAAGAGATAAAACCTATATGGAGCTTTAGCTTTTATTTGATCTTGATAATTATTATTTGGGGTTTATTCTCTAATTTTAAAGATAAAGAAAAAAGAAAATTAATTTTTAGTTTAATTTTTATATTTTTTATTAGTTTTGTTTTAGCTATTGGAGTTGCTTTGCCTATTTTTGCTGAAATTACTTTTTTTCTTTCAAATTATCTGCCTTTTTATAAAGGATTAAGAGAGTCGCAGAAATGGGTTGCGGTTATTGTAACTATTTACAATATTTTTTTTGTTTATGGTTTAATCGAGTTATTTAAAAAGGAATTTATAAACAGAAACGAAAACCTAAGAATTTTTTTATTAGTTTTTTTGACTTGGTTAATTATTTTTCAAGCACCTTTGTTAATTAACGGTACAATCGAACAAATAAAGCCAACGAATTACCCCAGTGATTGGAACCAGATAAATGAATTAATTGTTGAAGATTCTAATTGTCAAAAAAAGATATTATTTTTGCCTTGGCATTTATATATGTATTTTAAATGGATAGGAAATATTGTTGTTAATCCTGCGCCAAGATTTTTTACATGTCCTGTGATTTACGGAGAAAATATGGAATTCGGTGATATATATACTCAAAGCTTAAAACCTGAACAAAAAAAGGTTGAAAACTGGCTAATTTCTTTTGGTAATACTGATTTACTATCAAGAAATGATTTAAATATTGGATATATTATTTTAGCTAAAGAAGCTGATTGGCAAAAATATCTTTGGGTTGAAAAAATAATTAATTTAAAGATTCTAAAAGAAACTGAAAATTTAAAAGTTTATAAAGTAGAAGAGTTAAATTAAGCTTTTATCACATATAAAAATTTAAAACTTTAATTTCTCTGTTAAATAATTTTCAACTTCTTGAATTTTTATTCTTTCTTGTTTTGTCGTGTCTCTATCTCTTATTGTTAAAGTATCATCTTTTAAGGTTTGAAAATCTATAGTTAAACAAAAAGAAGTGCCGATTTCATCTTGTCTTCTATATCTTCTTCCTATTGATCCCTTATCATCATAATAAACGATAAATTTTTCTTTTAAAATATTGTAAACTTCTTGTGATTTATTTAAAAGTTCTTTTTTATTTGACAAAAGTGGTAAAATTGCTGCTTCTATAGGAGATAAAAATGCTGGGAATTTGAAGAAAATTCTTTTTTCGTTATTTACTTCATCTTCTTGGTAAAATTCTAAAAGCAAGGCTAATAATATTCTTTCTACTCCAGCGGAAGGTTCAATTACAAAAGGGATTATTTTTTCTTTTTTTTCTTCATCGAAATAAACTAATTCCTCTTTTGAAAAATGACTATGCCTTGATAAATCGTAATTAGTTCTATTGGCTATTCCTTCCATTTCATCAAATCCCCAAGGAAAGTTATATTCAATATCTACTGTTGCATCAGAATAATGGGCTAATTCATCTTTTTTATAAATCTTCTTTCTTATATTTTCTTTGCTAATTCCAATTTTTAAATACCAATTATATCTTTCATTTAACCAAAAATCATACCATTTTTTTGCTTCATTGGGATGGGTAAAAAACTCAAGTTCCATTTGCTCAAATTCTCTCATTCTAAAAATAAAATTTCTAGGTGTTATTTCATTTCTAAAAGATTTTCCTATTTGTGCAATTCCAAATGGAAGCTTGGCTCTCATTGAATTTAAAATATTTTTAAAGTTATAAAAAATACCTTGGGCAGTTTCTGGTCTTAAATAAGCTTCAGAAGCCAATTCTTCAACTGGTCCAACATATGTTTTAAACATTAAATTAAAATTTCTTTCTTCGGTAAGTTCTCCAGAACAAAAAGGACATAAAGGTTTATTGTTTTTTAATTTAACTTCGCCATATTCTCCCTTAAGCAAGTGATCCGCACGAAAACGATTATGGCAATTTTTACACTCAATTAAAGGATCTTGAAAATTTTCAATATGACCTGAAGCCTCATATATTTTTCTTTGACCAATTAAACTACTTTCTATTAAAAAAATATTATCTTTTTTAAAAACCACTTCTTTCAACCATAAATTTTTAATTTTATTTTTTAAAAGAACTCCTAAGTGTCCGAAATCATAAAAACCTTTAAGACCGCCATAAATTTCAGCTGATTGAAATATAAAACCTCTTTGTTTGCAGATTTTAATAATTTCTTCTATTTTACTCATTTTTTAATTATTTCTCTTGAGTTAATTTCTCTAAGAGATTTATTTATTCTTGTTTGTGTAAATTCTCCTATGGCTGAGTAATTAACTTGTGGTATGATGACTAAAGATAAAATATCAATATTAGCTTGCGGTTCTACTGAAATTTTAAAAGATAAAACAATTTCTTTTTCTGAATAACCCGAATTAGCAGGTATATTGCTTAAAGAATAAAGAAAGTTTCCTGTTTTATTATCAAACTTAACATTATCCAAAATAGCGTCATTTTCAACGATTCCCAAGAAATTTACTCCTATAGGAAACTTTGTATTTAAAGTAAGATTTTTAAAATCTTCGCCAAGGGATTTAATTTTAATATTCCAAGTAAGGGTTGTTAATTTATTGGCTTCAAGCGGAAAAGGCCCAGTGCTTGATTCATCGTAAACTAAATTATGCGACAAATCAAGGTCACCTATAATTTTTTTTTCGTCTTCTTGAAATACAACATATTCATTTTTTCGAGTTTCTGATTCAATCTCTTCTGGAATGCTTTTGGTTTTAAATTCAACTCTTGCTTTAGATTTAAAATTTTTGCTATCTTTGCCTAAAATGGGATAACTTTTAAAGAGATTTATTGAAAAATTAATTTTTACTTTATCTCCTGGCTTTAAAGACAAGAGTTCAGGTTTGTTTCTTGAGTTCCAATAAACTGCTTCATCAGATTGAGAAAAATATCCATCTGTGTTAAGAGAACTTTTATCAAATATTTGATTAAAAGTTACTTTAATTTCGTTATCTTCTAAAGTAGTTTGAGTTTTGTTTTCTATATTTACTTCATAAAAAAGACTAGACCCAATTAAAACATTGCTATCTGCTGGTGAACTTTTGATTGATAAACTAATAGGGTTATTTAAAACTTGAGATTTAGCAACTTCTTTTGGTAATAAAAAATTGAATTGTGAAAATGAAAAATTAGTTTTAGCGGAGAAAACGCCAGATGAGTTAGGATCTTGGACTTGCCCAATAATTGTAAATATTTTTTTATCTTTGGGGCTAAGAGATGGAATCTCCCAATAAAGTTTTTCGCTTTCGGGGAAAACAGATGTTAATAGGAATCCTTCTGGAGTTTCAATTGAAACTTGTATGTTATTTAATGTTTTATTTGATAAATTGACTAACTGAAAATTAGCTTGGAAAGGTTGATTTACATAAATTTTGTTAGGTAGATAAATTTGAAACTTTAAGGGAGCATTCTTTACCAAAACAGAGAAATCTTGTTCTTTTGAAAAAGAATAATTTTTGCCTTCTAGTTTATATGTTAAAGTTATTCTAATTGATTCTTTTAAACCGCCATTATTTATAAAAAATAAATATATTGGATATTCATATTTTCTTTGACTTTCTAAATCTCCTAAAAAAATAGAAATTTCTTTCTCTTGAATATTTGAAGACAAAAATGCTCCGTTTGAAAGGAAAATTTTAGCATTAACGTTTTTTAAATTATTTTTTGAATTATTCTCGATAATAAGTTTATATTCGTAATTTTCTAAAGATAAAACTTCATCAGGTCCAGTTAGGCTTATTTTTAAAGGGATATCCGGATTGTTTTTAAAATAAAAAAAATAAACAAAAATTATTAAGGAAAAAATTAAAATTATAAAAGATAAAATTAAAATCAAATTTAAAGTTTTGTCTTTCATTATAATTTTTAAAATTCTAAAATATCAAATTTAATATTTTAATTATAACTCAAATTTCGATATGTGTTTTAAGGAAAATCTTAAAATTATTTTTAAAAAATCGGGAATATCTTTTGGAACATTAATCGGATTTTTTATTTCTTTTGCTTTCTTTAGCTCTTTCTCTTCGATTTTTAAATAAGACTCTTTTTTGCAATTTAAGCAATACAAAAATCTTTTTCTATCAAAGAAGGCAAATTTGGTTAGTTTCCTTTGGCAATTATGGCATCTTTCAATATCTGGTTCATAGCCAAGTTCTTTTAAAACTTGAAAGAGAAACCAAGGAGGAAAGTTTTTTTCATTATTTTTAAGGTAATTTTCTAAATGAAGTAGAATAAACCATACAAGCGGTGGTGTTTGCGGAAGATTTAAATTTTTAATTAATTTTAATGCCCATAAAAAAATATATGGATTTTTTTTAAAGCTTTTTAAAGGTATTTTGATAGGCAAAGATGAAATAATCCTAAATTTTTCTAAATCTGTTAAAATAAAAAATCTATTAAAATTACCACTTTCAAGCAGGCTTAAATTTTTGCTTTGAGCCTGATAAATACCCTTTAGTAAGCATTTCAGAATTCCGTATTTTTTTGTTAAAATATAAATCAGACCGTCGTTTTCTTTTATTCTTTTTTTGTCTAAAATTAATCCATCTAATTTTATATAAATCATGTCAGCCAAAACGAAAAAAATATCTTTTCTTTTAATAATTTTAATTTTAATTTTAATTTCTTACAAGATAGGATATGAACAAGCCTGGGCCCAAAGTTTTAGGATAAAAAAATTTACTTCTGAGGACTTTTCTACATTTTTAAAAGTTTGGTCTATTATAAACAATAATTATGTTGAAGAAAGCAAAATTGATAAGAAAAAAGCTATGTTTGAAGCAACAAGAGGATTGGTAAGATCCTTAGAAGATCCTTACTCTGAATTTTTAGACGAAAAACAAACTTCAATTTTAAATCAAGATCTTTCTGGATCTTTTGGAGGAGTAGGTATGGAAATTGGGATAAGAAAAGGTGTTTTAACAATTATTGCTCCGCTTGAAGGAACTCCTGCTGAAAAAGCAGGGTTTAGGCCAGGAGACCAAATTTTAAAAATTAACGGAGAAGATACTTTAAATATGTCGCTTGATGAAGCTGTTTCTAAAATAAGAGGCAAACCTGGAACAGAAGTAGTTTTAACTATTTTCAGACAAGAATGGCAAGAACCAAAAGATTTTAAAATAACAAGAGAAATTATAAACATTGTGACTGTAAAATCTAAAATGATTGATTCAAAAATAGGCTATATTAAGGTAAATACTTTTAATGAAAACACTTATGCTGAATTTAAAAAAGCTTATCAAAATTTGCAAAAACAAGGAGCAGATAGATTTATCATTGATTTAAGAAATAATCCCGGAGGATATCTTCATATTGTGATTGAAATGAGCAGTTTGTTTTTAGATAAAGGTAGTATAGTTTTAAGAGAAGTCCAAAGAAATCAAAATAAAAAAGGGAAAAGCGAGGATATAATATATTCTCAGGGTCCGGGAAATTTTTCAAAAAAAGTTGTAATTTTAATTAATAGAGGATCTGCTTCAGCTTCAGAAATTTTTGCAGGAGCTTTAAGGGATAATTTAAAAGTTAAACTTATAGGAGAAAAAAGCTATGGAAAAGGAAGTGTTCAAAAGCCTTTTGAAATAGAAAATAAAATGTTAAAATTAACTATTGCTTATTGGTTAACTCCTAAAGGAGAAAAAATTGAAGGCAATGGCTTAAAGCCTGATATTGAAGTTCAAGACACTTTAATTGAGTCAACTTCCACAGACGCTGTATTAGACAAAGCTATAGAAGTTATAAAAACTTTATAATTTTTATAATTATTAATTAATCTGATAAAATTTTGATTAAAATGGCAAAGAAAAAAGTAAAAAAAGAAAAAAAGATACCTGTTCTTCTTTTAGATGATATTTTAAATGTTGGTCAAAAAGGCACAGTAGTTTTGGTAAAACACGGTTTTTATCGTTATTTAAAATCTCATAAAAAAGCTTTACTAGCAACCAAAGAAAAATTGGAAAAAGAATTAAAACCATTACTTTTGCAAGAAAAAATTAAGTCAAGAAAACAAGAAGTGGATAAATTAAAGCAAGAAATTGAGAATCTAAAATTAGAATTTTTTGTAACTAAATTTTCTAAAATCACAAAAGATAAAATTTTAAAATCTTTAAAAGAAGCAGGCTTTAAGCTTTCAAAAAGTCAAATAAATCTTGAAAAAAAAATTGAAAAACCCGGAAAATACGAAATCAAATTAAATCTTGGATATAATACTGAAGCAGTGTTAAATATAGATGTTAAACAAAAGGATTAAAAATCTTTTTAAAATTTTTTTTATTTTAGTTTTTATTTCTCTTGCTATATTTTTTTTGTTTGATCCTTTAAATCTTTATTCTTTTGAAAATCCTCAATCAGAGCCTTTAACTGGAGGAGCTATTAATTTTAAAAGTGGCGAAATTTACTTTAATAAAACAACTCAACTTTCAACTTCATCAAACTTAATTATTCAAGATGGTTCGCTTTCTATAAATACTCAAGATGTAACATCAAAAATAAATGTTTACAATCCTTCATCAACTTTAAATGTCTTA
>Ga0068706_1001119_pt1 | contig 11311 bp, 10 predicted proteins | sample YNPMSBMetaG_FD_65632 | JGI IMG/M metagenome (GOLD analysis project Ga0068706, IMG submission 65632) | Anoxygenic and chlorotrophic microbial mat microbial communities from Yellowstone National Park, USA - YNP MS-B MetaG | ecosystem: Environmental > Aquatic > Thermal springs > Hot (42-90C) >...
TGCCATATTCTTGATCCTAAGATATTAAACTTTCAACCTCTTATCTTAGATGAAATGCAAACATATTTTACTCCGCATTATCAACAAAAAAGCATACCCTATGTGGCCGACGAGATCATTTAGAATAAATTCATAAACATATTATCAATCTTGACTAATTTATTAAAATATTGATTTATATTGAAAATTGTGGATAATATAAAAAAATTATTTTAAAATTAAATTATGCCTAAAAATATTGAATTGGGAATTTTAGGAGAAAAAATTGCGTCTGATTATCTTGTTTCAAAAAATTATAAAATCATAACTAAAAATTTTAGAAAAACATTTGGAGAAATAGATATTGTTGCAAAATCAAAAAATAATACCCTAACTTTTTTTGAGGTAAAAACAATAGAAGAAAATGGTTTAGGTTTTTTACCAGAAGATCAAATGACTTTTTTAAAAATAAAAAAACTTAAAAAAATATGTGAGTATTTTGCTTTAAAAAATAAAAATTTAATAAATGAAAAACAGGGATGGCAAATAGATTTAATTACTATTATTTTAAAAAAGTCAGGAGAAAAAGAAATAAAACATTATGAAAACATTTCATAATTTTTTATTTCTTTTTTTAATAAAACAAAATTGCCAAATTAAAATTAATAACTTATATTAAATTAATGCATTTAGATTCTTTAAATCCAAAACAAAAAATTGCAGTGCTTTCTGATAAAAAACCTTTACTCATTGTTGCTGGCGCAGGAACAGGAAAAACAAAAACATTAACCGCAAGATTAATTCATTTGCTTACAAAAGGAATAAAACCAGAAAATATTTGCGCCATAACTTTTACAAACAAAGCAGCAAAAGAAATGCATGATAGAACTTTTGATAGTTTAAAAAAATATAATTTAAGTCATTTAAATTTAAATAATTTGTTTATAGGAACTTTTCATTCTTTAGGAGCAAAAATTTTAAGACAAGAATCTCCTGTTTTTGAAAGAAATAAAAATTTTATTATTTTTGACGATAACGATTCTTTTTCTTTAATTAAATTAATTGTAAAAAATAAAAATAAAATAAAAGAATCTCCTTCTTTTTTTAGAAATAAAATTTCTGAAATAAAAAATAATATTTTAAGTTTATCTGAAATTAACGAAGAAGAGGAAGAAAAAGCAAAAACAATAATAAATATTTATGAAGAATATGAAAAAAAATTAAAAGAGCAAAATGCTTTTGATTTTGACGATTTAATTCAAAAACCGGTTTTACTTTTTAAAAAAAATAAAAATATTTTAGAAAAATATCAAAATCAATTTCAATATATTTTAGTAGATGAATATCAAGACATAAACAATATTCAATATGAATTAATTTATCTTTTGGCTCAAAAATTTAAAAACATTAATGTTGTTGGAGATGATGCGCAAACAATTTATAGTTGGAGAGGTTCAAATATTGATTTGTTTTTAAATTTTGAAAAAGATTGGCCTGGAGCAGAAATTGTTTTTCTTGAAGAAAATTATCGTTCAACTTCAAATATATTAGAAGCTGCTTCTGCTATTATTGCAAAAAATGTTTATCAAAAACCAAAAACACTTTGGACAAAAAATGAAAAAGGAGAATTAATAAAAATCATTGAAACAAAAAATGAAGATGAAGAAGCTTTATGGATATCAGAAAAAATTGAAAAATTAATTAAAGAAAAAAAATTAATTGGTATTTTATATAGAACAAATGCGCAATCAAGAGCAATTGAACAAGCTTTAAATTTTAAATCAATACCTTATAAAATTTTTGGCGGAGTAAAATTTTATGAAAGAAAAGAAATAAAAGATATTTTAGCAATGTTGCGTTTAGTTGAAAACCCTTATGATGAAATTAGTCGTGAAAGAATTAAAAAAAATTTCACAAAATCACTTCAAAATAATATTTTTAATACAATAAACGAAGCGCCTAAAAATATTTCTCCAATAGAATTAATAAATTTATTTTTAAAAAATACAGGTTATTTAAATTATATTGAACGCAATTTTTTAAATTTTAAAGAAAGATTTGAAAACATTGAAGAATTAATTTATTTTGCTTCTTCTTTTAAAGCCTTAAGCGAATTTTTAGAAAGAGTTGCGTTGCTCGAGCCTCATGATCAAAAAGAAAACAAAAATTCTTCTGTGGAATTAATGACTATTCATTTAGCAAAAGGTTTGGAATTTGATTATGTTTTTATTATTGGAGCTTGTGAAGGAATTTTACCTCATAAACTTTCTTATTATAATCAAAGAGAAATGGAAGAAGAAAGAAGATTAATGTATGTTGCAATGACAAGAGCGCGAAAAGATTTATTTATTAGTTTTTATAAAGAACCTTCAAGATTTCTTTTTGATATTCCTCAAAATTTAATTGAATTTATAAGTTTAACATCAGAAGACACTGAATTTATTGACGATGAAATGCGTTATATTCATTTAGATTAAAATGTCTTATCTTGGACAAAATTTTTTAAAAAACAAAAACAAAATTAAAGAAATTATTTCACATCTTGAAATTAATGATAATGATTTTATTTTAGAAATTGGTCCTGGGCATGGAGAATTAACAAAAGAAATATTAAAAGAATTAAAAAATAAAAAATTTTTTGTATTAGCAATTGAAAAAGATAAGCGCCTTGCTTTAAATCTTTTAAAAGAAATTAAAAATAAAAACTTTCAAATTGTTTGCGGCGATGTTTTAAAAATTTTGCCAAAAATAAAAAATTTTTTGCCTGAAAATTCAAATTTTAAAATTATTGGCAATATTCCTTATTATTTAACCGGAAAACTTTTAAGAATTTTATCTGAGCTTGAAACAAAACCAATTTTTTCTATTTTTACAATACAAAAAGAAGTTGGAGAACGTATTGTTTCTGGTCCTCCAAATAATAATAAGCTTGCAGCTATTTTAAATTTTTGGTCAGAACCAAAAATAATTACTCATATTTCAAAAAACGACTTTTATCCAAGACCAAAAGTAGATTCTGTTGTTTTAAAATTAATAACAAAAAACCAAAGGCCAAAAATAGATGAAAAACTGTATTATAAAACTGTAAATATTTTATTTAAACAACCAAGAAAAACAATATTAAATAATATTTTGTTAGAATTAAAAATAAAAAATCAAAAAGAAAAAGAAGAATTGTTTAAAAAAATAGAAAATTTAGGAATAAATCCGCTTTTAAGACCGCAAAACATTAACGAGGACATAATTATCCAAATTACTCATTTATTGAATAAATTATAATTCAAATTTTTCATTTAATTTTTTTTATATATTTTATAAAATATCGTGCTTGGATTAATAATATTTTTAATATAATAAGCTGTTGATTAAAATTTAAAATTAATTATAATTAAAATATGGATAAAAAAATTCTGGTTTTTTGTTTAATTATTATTTTTATTTTTATATTTAATTTCAATTTTGCTTTTGCGATTGTCCCTTTTGGAGGCGTGATTTTAAAAACTGTACCATGCTTAAATGGACTATTATTAATTGTTGGTCCCCCAAGAGGAGGACCGTATTTATTTACTCTCGGAAGCATTTTGCATCTTAATTATTCTTTAAAAGAAGGCTCTTGGGTGTTGGGGGTGGCCGCGCCTGGTGGAATTTGTATAATACCTTTTGGTGCTATTCCTGCTTTTAATATTATAAGAGTTGGTACAGGTTAAATTATTGTATTAATTTTATTATTTTATTATAATTTAAATAAATGTCAGAGTCGGAAATTCAAAAATTAATTTCTATATTTTTAGGCTTAGCTATAATTGTAAGCTCCGCTGTTTTTGTATTCTCTGATAATTTAGTAAATTCTTATAAATCAAATTATGAAGTTTCTTTAAATAATTCTTCTCAAAATAATTCTGGAAGTTCTGATGTAAAAAATGCTTTTGTTGAGTCTGTAAAAGATTTACCACCTTCTTATTCTACTATCTCATTAAATGATGAATTTCAGCCAAGCGGAAATTTAACTGATGATTTTGCTTCTTATGCAGCGCGGGAAATTGTAAAAGCTAATCCTAATGGACCAGAAATAGATGAAAGTGGCAATCAAAATATTGCTATCCCCGATATTGAAATTTTAACAACTAATTTTGCAACAAGCACCTTGTCTAAAATTAATTTGCCTAATTGGGACGAGGAAGTAAATTCAGAAATCAATAGTATTAAAATTAAAACCACAGACAACACCGCAGATATGATAAATTCTTATTTTAATACTTTTAATGAAATTGTTAATAAAAATTTATTATCAAAAAATATTGATGATTTAAATTTAGATAAAAATAATACAGAAATTATAGGCGAAGCCTTGAAAACGCAAGTTCACGAAACAATTAATGGATTGAAAAATGTTAATGTGCCAATTAATCTTATTAATTTTCACAAACAATTTTTAACTGTTTTGATTTATCAGAAAAAATTATTAGAATCTACCCAAAAATTAAAAACTGACCCGCTTTATGCGTATTATATCACAAATTTTAATGAAAATGGGTTGCTTAAAAATCTTTCTTTACTAGATAAAGAATCTGAAAAATTAAATCTTTTAAAACCGACGTCAAAAATAAATAATAGTATTATATTTTTTTGGAATTTAAAACCGAAAGTTGCTATGGCACAAGTAGAAGTACCAGTGGCTGATTGGGCTCTAAGAGCTAAAACCGCCGCTATCGCCACTACTCAAACTAAATCATTAACGCAAAAAATGTTAGAATGGCTTAGAAAAATAGCCACTGAAATTTTAAAAGATCAACTTATTCATAGACTTGTTCAACAAACAATTAGGTGGGTGCAAGGTGGGGGCAAGCCTCAATTTATTACTAATTGGCAACAATTTTTATCTGATGCAGCTTCGGCTGGAGCAGGACGGGCTCTTTCTGAAATTTATCCAAGAATATGCCAGCCTTTTAAAATACCTATTCAAATTGCTTTTCAAGGCCAATCAGCAAATATTTATGAAAATCAAATAGCTTGCACTCTTGGAAATATGGTTAATAATCTAAAAGAATTTTATAATAACTTTAAATATGGGGGATGGATTGCTTATGGTCAGGTTTTAAATCCTCAAAATAATTTATGGGGCAGTTTAATTATTGCTAATGATATTATTATACAAAAAGGATCAGAAAAAAAAGAATCTGAACAAAACGACGCTCAAGCAAGCAAGGGATTTTTATCAATGAAAAAATGTGTAAAAGAAAAAAAGTGGAGCCTAGAAAAAAAAATCGCCCTAACAATGCCTCAACTACCAGATACAAAAATGAGATGCGGGCCTGTTGATGAACCGGGTCTTTCAATAGCAGCGAATGCTTGTCTTATAACGAAATGCGAACAATACGAAAATACAACTCCTGGAGGATTAGCTGCCGACATTACAAGTCAAGCCATTGCCAACTCTCCTATATCAAGAATTGTAAATGCTCAAGATATTGCTGCTTTAGCTTCGGCATTGGTTAATTCTGGATTAAACAAATTAATTTTGGCTGGACAAAAAGGATTAATGAGTTTGTTTACTGGCAAAAGCGGTGGTGGCGGTGACGGGACATCTCCGAACCAAAACACAGTAACAGACCCAAATGATCCTTGTTTTGGAGAAATTATAGGATCTGAATCATATAACGATTGTCGTAGCATAACTGAAGGCGGTGGATTATATAAAACAGACACAGGTCAGCAACAAATAACATTACTTCAACAAGCAAGAAGTGTGCTTAAACAATTACAAGATAATGTCTCTAGTGATAATGAATGGTTATCTACAGCATCAAGTACTCAAATTGGATTACAAAAAATTGGTGGGTGTTCTAATCAAGAAATCCAAACAAGCACAACAACCACCCAAACAATTGCTCTTTGCCCAAATTTAGCAACAGAAGCTTGTAATTTAAATAATAAAATTGAAGAGCTAAAAATTAAAACAACAGCTGAATTATCAATTTTACAACAAAGCATTCAAAATATAGAAGCAATTATTACAGAATTAAGTGATTCTAAAGAATTGACCATTCAAAGACTTAATGAAATTAATCAAGAATTATCAAGATATAATGATCCATCTATAAATGCGCCCGCTCAAAGATTATCGAAATTAAAAGAGCTAAAATCTGCTGTTAATGAAAACATTTCTGGATCACAGCAATGCCAAACACCATTACCACAATTATAAAAATTATGATTAATAAAATAAAAATAGTATTTAATTCGATTTTTAAAATAAGAGGGTTGTTGTATTTTATGATTTTTATTTTTGGTTTCATTATTTTTTTAATCATAAATCTAAAAGTAACCGCGGCCCAAACTAATAACAATAAAAATGAAAATAAATGTGTACCGATTGAATACAAAGACAAAGGATGTGTTTATGCTTGTAAACAACCGGATGGAAGTATATATTGTGGCTATGGTTCGCCCGTGGATGTAATCGGTGGTGGCGCTACCGCCTCAACTCAGAGTGAAACATATGTTGGAGCGGTTTGTACAGAAGAAGGTGGAAAAATAATTTGTAGTGGTGGAGAAAAAGCTTCAAGCGAAACACAAATAGTTAATGCTTTGGGTCAAGAAATAAAAATAAAAGATGGTAAAATTGTTGACTCATCATTTTCTCTCACTAGAATAGCTGCTTCCGTTATTGGCTTTGTTGCTTTTGTTATTAACTATATTATTAGTATTATTTTAGGTGTTGTTATTAATCTTGAAGCTTGGCTTGTTGAGATTGCCTTAGCAATGAATGATCAGATTCTTAAAAGTGATTTTGTACAATCTGGATATCAAATTTCTTTAGCTGTAACTAATTTAATTTTTGTTGCTGGAATAATTGTTGCAGCTATTGCCACAATTTTAAGATGGGAAAGTTATTCTATGAAAAAAATTCTTTGGCATCTAATTTTAATGGCTATTTTGGTTAATTTCGGATTAAGTATTGCCGGAGCTATAATTCGGGTTTCTACTAATTTTAGCTGGTATTTTTTAAATGCTGTTAATCCAGGCGGTGGGACCGGCGCAGCTCATTATGGAGCTTTTGCAACAGCTATCGCAGGAGCTTTTACTCCTCAAAGGTTTTTTATAACAGATATTTCTAAAAATGGAGCAACAACTACGCCAGAAGGAAGCAAAAATGTTACTGGGCAAATAACCCAAGAAGATCAAAACACGCTTGCTGGTATGTTTGGTGCCTCTTTAGCTCAAATTCTTACCCCTGTTGTTTCTATATTTTTTACAATAGCTTTTTTAGTTGTAATTATTATAACTTTAGGAGCTTTAGTTGTGATGCTTATAAACAGATATATAAGAATTAGTTTTCTTTTAATGCTTTTGCCTTTAGCTTGGGCTTTATGGGTTTTCCCAAATACAAAAAAATATTGGACTGAGTGGTGGGACTCATTTATTAGATGGACCTTCTTTGCTCCGGCTGTTTTGTTTTTTCTATATCTTTGTTTACTAACCCTAAGAGCAACTCCAGGTGGAGGAAACGCTGGAGTACATATCCAAGGAGTAAATTTTACTTTTGATCAAAAAGGAGCACTTGGAGGACTTCAGTCTTTTGGCGGCAGTTTTATTATGAATCTTATAGTCCCTATTTTGAATGCAATAGTAATGACTGGGTGCGCTATTGGAAGTTTAACAGTTGCAAATAAACTTGGTATAGAAGGAGCTAAAAAAGCCGAAGGCATTGCGCGCGGAGCAGCGAAAAGCGTCGGGATGTTTGCTGCTAATAGAGCCGCAGGGTTAGGAGCTGCTGGATTAACAAAAATTTTACCAAAAACACCACCAAAAACAACCACTGGCATAAAAGGTAGATTAGGCAAGGCTTGGTTTGGTGTTTCGCAGCAAGCTGAAAGATTTGGTATAACTCAAAAATTAGAAGAAACTTCTAAAAAATACGGACCGTCTACTTGGCCATATTTACCAAAAAATTTTAAACAAAGAAGGAAGCAGGTAGGAGAGATAAAAGCTGAAATTGATAAAATTAACGAAGAATTAAAAGATATACCATCTGCAATAAATCGGCGTCAAGAAGAAATTCAAAGACTAGAACAACAATTAAATAGTATTAAATTAAAATACAATCCGGATCTTCAAAAATTACAAAACGCCATTTCAAAGATTCAATCACAAATTAAAACAGAAACAGACCATATAAAATTAGGGCAACTTTCTCAACAAAAACAAGCATTAGAAGCAGAACAAAATAAAATAATGCAACAAATGAATGAAGAAACAAAGCCTGTAAGCGACCAAATTAGCAAGATACAAGGAGAATTAGAAGATTTAAGTGGCACGCTTATGGCTAGAAGAAGAGAAAAATACCAGCAAATAAGAGATCTTAAACCTGAAGGAATTTTTGGTACTATAATAAATGCTGGTATGGAAGCTTATAAACCAAAGAAAAAGAAAGTTAAAGCTCCAAAAGAAAAAGTAGAAAAAATGTCAGAAGAAGTAAAAGAACAAATAGAAGATTTAGGAATAGAATTAGAAGCAGAAGAAGAAAAAACAAATCAGCAACAAAAAAATCAAAATCAGCAAAGTCAAACTAAAAAAGTATAAAATACAAAAATGGTTTTAAATCAAATTACAATTGAAGATATCTTAGAAAGATATAGCGTCTTGCCGGACGAATTGCTTACTGTTTTAGAGGATCCTAATACCGAAAAAATAGTTGAAGTTACTTGCCAAAAAAATAATATTTCAAAACCAGAGTGGATTGATATAATAAAACAATTAGTTGGTTATGTTTTAATGGGATTTATTCATTATTATGATTTAGGAGCAGAAATTAATACTGAACTTAATTTTCCTAATTCAAAATTAGGAAATGATGTTGCTTCTGAAATTGACGCTAAAATTTTTAATCCAATTAAAAATTTATTAGAAAAAAATTATTCGCCTGTACAAATAAAACAAGATGTTTTAGAACAAAGCTTTGAAGAAATAATTCAAAAAACAGAAAATAAAGAAGAAAAGATAAAAGAAGAAATAGAAGAGCCTCAAACTATTATAAAAGAAAAAGAACAAACAATAGAAAGCAAAGTTCAACCTCCTGCTCCTGTTATATTAGAAAAAACAACAATAACTGCTTCTTCTCCTTCTCAAAAAGACATAAAAAAACAACCACTAACATTTGTCCCTTTTGTGCCAATACCTGAAAAAATAATACCAAGCCCTCAAACAGAAAATGAATTAAATCAAAAGAAAATCCCTCAAATTTCAAATGTCCCCTTAAATATTTCTCCAAGTACACCGAAAACAGAAAATACAAAACTCGAGTCTAAAAATATACCAAATCCATCAATTTTAGAACCAATTTCTATTCCTAAACCAAAAACAATTTCTGAAATTTATCCAAAACAAAACAATCAAAATCAAACACAAACAAGCCAAATACCAACGCCTCCTCCTGTTTTTATACACAAAGAAGAAACAATATCTTCAATTAAAAAAGGTGTTGAAATAAAGCCGCCAGAAATAAAAATTTCAAACGTAAAATCAATGCCTACACCACCAAAACCAGTTCAAATAGAAATAGGATCTCAAAATAAAACAGAAAACAAAGATTTAGGTATTAAAGTTATAAATTATTCTGAAAGCGCAATTAATCAACCAGAAACTCCTAATATTAACAAAAAAGAAGAAGCTCAAAACAATTTAAAAATTCCACCATTGCTATCTCAATCATCTCAAACACAAAAACCTCTACCCCCAACACCTCCACCTCCGCCAAATTCATTTTCTCAAATACCTCCAAAACCAATAACTCCAAAATCACAAGTAGCATCTAATATTCCTCCTTTACCCCCAAAACCAAATATTCCTCCGCCACCTCCTAAACCATAAATTTAAATCTTGATTATCTAAAATAAATATAATAATATTTTTGTATGGCAGGACATAGTCATTGGGCAGGAATAAAACATAAAAAAGAAGCAGAAGATAAAAAAAGAGGCCAAATATTTTCTAAAATTTTGGCAGCTATTACTGCTGCAGCAAAAACAGAACCTAATCCAGAATTTAATCCAAAATTAAGATCACTAATTGAAAAAGCAAAAGCAGAAAAAGTTCCGCAAGAAAACATCAAAAAAGCAATTGAAAGAGCTTCTTCATCTTCAGAATCACAAGAAGAATTATTATTAGAAGCTTATGGTCCATCTGGTATTGCTTTTTTAATTGAAGCAGCAACAGACAATAGAAACCGTACAATTTCTGAAATTAAAAATTTATTAAATGATTTAGGCGCAAAATGGGCAGAGCCAGGAAGCGTTAGATGGGCTTTTGAAGAAAACCAAGAAGGTTGGTCTCCTAAATTTAAAAATGATGTAAGCAATGAAGATAAAACAAAAATAAAAGATATTATTTTAAAATTAGAAGATCATCCTGATATTTTAAAAGTTCATACTAATGCTAATTTATAATTTATGATTATTTTAGGAATCGATCCTGGAACACAAAGAATTGGTTGCGCTATTTTAGAAATTAAAAACAATAAACAAGAATTGAAATACGCTGATATTTTAAAAATAAAACAAAAAAATAATATTTTTGTTTTAAAAGAAGTTAAAAATCAAATAGATAAAATTATAAAAAAATGGAAGCCGAATATATTATCAATTGAAAAATTATATTTTTCGCGTAATCAAAAAACAGCTATGACTGTTTCAGAAGTGAGGGGAATTATTCTTCTTGCAGCTTTAGAAAAAAATATTAAAATAATAGAGTATGCGCCAAATGAAATTAAATCAATTATTACAGGATATGGATTTGCGGACAAAAAAGCAGTGGCAAAAATGGTAAATTTAATCCTAAATTTGCCTAAAAATAAAATGATTGATGATGTTACAGACGCAATTGCTTTATGTTTAGGCGCTTATAAAGATTTTAAATATATTGACAAATAAAAAAACTTATTTATACTTTTCATAAAAAGGTCGTTTTAATTTTTAAATTAATGTTTGATTTAGAATTAAAAAAAGAAATTTTGATGCAAAACGACGATTTTAAAGCCGAGCCTGAAGAAGAAATGCCTGATGAAGAATTAGAAGAAAATGATGAAGACTTAGATTTTGATGATGAAGAAGATTTTGACGACGAAGAAGAATATGAAGAAGAAAACGAAGAAAACTTTGAATAAAGTAATAATAAAATAAAAAAATTATTTAATTAAAAAACAATGCTGTTGATTACACAGCATTGTTTTTTTGTTTTTATAAATATATTATAATAATATGCCCAAAATAAAAATTTATAATACAAAAAACAAAAAAAGCGGCTTTAAAGTATTTTTAATATTATTTTTTGCTAT
>Ga0068706_1001120_pt1 | contig 11307 bp, 9 predicted proteins | sample YNPMSBMetaG_FD_65632 | JGI IMG/M metagenome (GOLD analysis project Ga0068706, IMG submission 65632) | Anoxygenic and chlorotrophic microbial mat microbial communities from Yellowstone National Park, USA - YNP MS-B MetaG | ecosystem: Environmental > Aquatic > Thermal springs > Hot (42-90C) >...
TTCCCTAAAAAACTTCCAATCAAATTTCCGATACTTATGCCTAAGATGGTACCTAAGAGCCCACCCAATTGGCAGATTACTATAGCTTCTACCAAAAATTGAAACAAAATATGATTTTTTGTAGCGCCTAAAGCTTTTCGAAGTCCTATTTCTTTGGTTCTTTCGGTTACGGATACGAGCATAATATTCATTAAGCCAATGGAAGCTCCAAATAAAGTAATAATAGCGATGGCAGTAGCTGAAAGCGTTAATAAAGCTAAATTTTCCATCAAAGATTCCACAAAAGAATCGCTTTTTACCGCAACAAAATTATTATCGTCAATAGGTTTGAGTTTACGAATTAAACGAAAGATACCGGTAGCTACTTGAATGTAATAATCTAATTCCTGAGGATTTTCTACATAAGCATTGATGGTATAAGAGCGTTTGTTATCAATAAAGGATTTTCGCATGCTTGTAATAGGAATGATGGCTACTTTATCTCCACCTCCACCAAACGAAGTGCCTCTTTTCTCTAAAACTCCTATTACCTTATAGGGTCTCTTATCCAAAGTAATGATTTTATCCAAAGCATAAATCCCTGGAAAAATTTTTTCTTCTACTTCCGCACCAATCACCACTACATTCCGACCGTACTCTACATCTTCTTGGGTAATACTTCGTCCCTTTGCAATTTTATAACCTTCCACTAACAAGAAATTTTCATCTGTTCCTTTGATGGTAATGTTGTTATTAGTGACGTATTGTAGATACTTCACTTTTCCCATTTGATTAGCCACAGCTTGAACATTCGCAGGAATATGAAATGCTTGTAGTCTTTTTTTCATTTCAGTAGCTTGCTGAAAAGTTATTTCCGGGTATTGAATACGTTTGGCACGTGAACCACCAATTTTAAAGTTTCCTTGACGGTTCTGGATTTTAAATGTATTAGCACCAAGAGTTGTAAAACTACTTGCTAACCAATATTTTATGCTATCAATAGAAGTAAGGACCCCCACAATAGCCATAATACCAAACGCTATGATAAGAATAGTTATGCTCGCTCTTAATATGTTAGAACGAATGGCTTCTAATGCTTGCCTTATGTTTTCCCAAAACATATTCAAACTTAACTACAAAATTACGAAAAATAAAAAGTTTGAACATTATTTCCAAAACAATAGTTTTAAAAGCAATATATTTGCATAGTTATGACGTTCACTAAGCCGAAGTTATTATTTATAGTCCTGTCTATTTTTTTTGTTTCAAATGTCATTTTGGCAGAATTTATAGGAGTAAAAATTTTTTCATTAGAAAGGACATTCGGTAAAACTCCTGTAGAATGGACCCTCTTCGGCATAGAAAACATTTCTTTTAATTTAACTGCGGGTGTCATTTTGTGGCCCTTTGTATTTCTTACAACCGATATAGTAAACGAATTTTATGGAGTTAAAGGAGTTAGGATTTTATCATTTTTATCCGCAGGAATAGTTATTTATGCATTTTTTATGGTTGCACTATCAATACACCTTAGCCCTGCTGATTTTTGGGTTTACCATCCTGTAAAAAATATCAACATGCAAGAAGCTTTTGAAGCAATTTTTGGTCAAGGTTTATGGATTATTGCCGGTTCAGTTACTGCGTTTTTAGTCGGTCAATTTGTGGATGTATTTACTTTCCGTTATTTGAAAAGATACACTAAAACGAAATTTATATGGTTACGTGCTACCGGTTCAACGCTTGTTTCTCAACTCATAGACTCTTTTGTAGTTTTGTATATTGCTTTTGGAATAGGCGCAGATTGGAGTTGGTCTTTGATACTTTCCGTTTGTACAATTAATTATATTTACAAATTTCTTGCCGCTATTCTTTTAACGCCTCTTATTTACCTTGCACACGGTATCATCACCAGATACTTAGGAAAAGATTTAGCTGAGCAAATGAGCCTCCAAGCTATGAAATAATTTTTTTTTTTTAATTTGGTAATGTTATGAAAATTTTAATAGACACGAAGTTTTAATGATATTGATTTATTTATATTTTTGCGAATTGATAACCTAAAAGAAATATCATGGCAGAACAAGAAGAAGAAATATCAAAGCTTACCGAGATGAAAATAGGCTTATTCGTAGCATTTTTTGGAGCAGTTTTAGCTATTGCAGGTATCGGTGGGGGAAAATACGATGGAGACCAAAACATGTCTGCAGCAGAAGCTACTAATGCCTATGCTTGGTATCAATCTAAAAGTATCAAAAATACTTCCTTAGAAGCTCAAAAAGATTTATTAGTAGCTTTAACCAAATCAGGAGCAATCAATAAAGACTACTCCGCGGGCGTAGATAGTTTTTATTAAAAAAATTAGAAGCTAAATCTCAAAAATACAAAAATGAAATGAGGGAAATTTTAGAAGGTTCTGACAAAGTGGGTAAAGAAAACTGGGCTCAAGATAAAAATGGAAAAATGGGAGTAATTATTGGTGCCCAAGAATGGGAAGAAAAAACGGCTTATTTAGACATGGTGGGCGATTGGTTTAATTATACTAACTTATTTTTAAACCTTTGTTTAGTTTTTGGGGCGATTTGCTTAGTCATTCAAAATGAAAAAAACTCAAAAAATTTTTTTTATTGCAATGGTAGTTTTAGGTATTATAGGAACAATTCTTTGTATTTACTCTTTTTATTTAGGATGGTTAACACCTTATAATTAAATTTTATGCGATTTTTACATACTTCTGATTGGCATTTAGGCAAAAAATATTATAACCGCGATAGATGGGACGAACAAAAAGAAGTCCTACAGGAAATATTAAGTATTGCTAACCAAGAAAAGGTAGACGCCATTTTGGTTGCCGGTGATGTTTATGACCAATCTAATCCACCTCACGAAGCTGATAAACTGTTATATCAAGTATTGCCACAATTTTCTAAGAAAGGCGAAAGACCTGTTTTTATTATTGCTGGTAACCATGACAGTTCTACCAAAATAGAAGCTCCTAAATTTTTAACCGAAGAACTTTCTATCTTTTTTGTTGGTTTTAATGATACTTTGATAGAGTTACAAGAAAATTCTTCAGGCATTAGAGTAAGTAAAAGTGAAGCAGGTTTTGCAGAGTTTTACCTACCTAAGTACAATTATCCACTACGAATTATTTTTGCTCCCTATTCTAACATTGCAAGAATTATCAAAGATTTTGACCAATTTTCTGGTATGGAATCCTTTTATTTAAGAGATTACTTTAAAAAGAAATGGCAAGAATTAGCTGATAAATATTGTGATAATCAAGGAATTAACTTGTTAATGGCTCATTACACCGTGAAGCTATCCGAAGATACTTCACCTGAGGATTACGATGCAGAAAATCCCATAGGCGGAAATTATACTTTGTATCCTGATACTTTTCCAAAGCAAATACAATACGTTGCCTTAGGGCATATTCATAGTTTTTCGGTCGTTCATACAAAACCTTGTCCCTTAGTTTATTCTTCAAGTCCCTTATGCTACAGTAAAAAAGAAACGGAAGTTCAAAAATATGTGGTTATTATAGACTTAGTACCTGGCAAAGAGGCTACCTTTAAGAAAATACCTTTACAATCGGGGAAAAAAATTTTTTTTTATGAAAATATAACTTTTGATGAAATCGAAAATATTATTCAACAAAATCCTCATCATTTTTATGAGTTTATTGTAAAGTCAACAGATTCAACAGATTACCAAATAGTCAAAAATGAATTAGAAAAAAGATATCCTCAAATCATTAAAATTCAAGTAATTAAATCAGAAATTACTCTTCTTCAAGATTTACAAGAATGGAGAAATTTCTCTGAAGAAGAATTGTTTTTGAATTATTTGGAAAAAGTGAAAAATGTCAATATTACCGAGGAACATAAAAAAGTATTAAAAGAAATTTTGAGTTTTCAGAATGAGGTTAATGAGTAAAACAATCATCAATAGAGTTCATGAAAGAAATTTCTATGTACTCCAAAATGAAGGTATTTTGTTTATTTCGCATTTTAAATAAAAATTTGATATACAATGACTTACGAAATAATAAAAAATTATCCACAAAGATTTAAAGCTTTAACTTCCTATGATGTGAAAAGATTTAATGAGCTCTTGATTTTTTTAAAGTCGTGCTTAACCATTATTTTGAAGTTGATACCTTCAACGGTAAAATAGAAACCGCTAATATTCATCCAAAGCAGATAAACAGCCATTCTCTCCGGCTCACAAACTTTTTCCATACTTAATTTATTCCAAAAATAATCCTACATAACAGCAAAAGAGTAAAAATTGAGCATGTATTTGCACATTTGAATGGTTTAAGAATATTGAAAGATACTATCAGAAATTATCAACTTGATTTTCACCACCAAGTAATGTTACTCGGTATTCAATTATATAACTTTAAAATCTATAATCCAAATTTTTCTTTATGTTCATAAACTTTAATAAAAAAAATTAAAATTTATTTTTAGAATTTGAAGAAATATTCTTATTTTTGCAGTAAAATTTTTAATTCAATGCAACGAATAATATTATTAGCTTTAAGTTTTATTATTTATCAAGTAAAAGCACAAGGAATACGCTATTTAAATGAGGTTTTTGATTCCGTTAAAGTCATTAGTAATGTAAGTTACGGAAACGCAGTGAATGCGAGTGGGCAAATGCAAAATCTAAAATTAGATATTTATTTACCAAAAAATGACACGGCTTCTCGTCGTCCTTTGATTATATGGATGCACGGGGGCTCATTTATATCTGGTTCAAAAGATAATCCCGAGATAGTACCTTTTGCTCAGCGTTTTGCGAAGCGGGGGTTTGTTTGTGCTTCTGTTCAGTATCGTTTAGGTTTAGATGGTTTTCCACCTAATCAACAAATTGTTTTGCGTTCCGTAATTCGCGCTGTCCAAGACGGTAAAGGTGCAGTAAGATTTCTTAGAGCGAATGCAAGTAGCTACGGCATAGATACCACACATATTTTCTTTGGAGGATCCTCCGCGGGTGCTATTACAGCTTTACATATAGGTTATTTAAATTCGCTTGAAGAGTTTCAAATAGAAGCTGATTCTTCATTGATTATCAGTTTGGGAGGCTTAGAAGGCGGTAATGATGCTGCACCAGGTTATTCCTCAAAAATCCATGGAGTTATTAATTTGTGTGGTGCAATCGGCGAGAAAGCTTGGATTGTACCCGGAGACATCCCTGTTGCCAGTGTTCATGGTGACCAAGATGCTATTGTTCCTTACAAAAGTGATGAAATTAAATTTCAAGGATTACCTCTTGGTTTAGTGGTTGATGGTTCTTATGTGATAGATTCTTTTGCAAATGCAATTGGTGTTCAAAGTGCACTCAAAACTTTTTATGGTCAAGGGCATGTTCCTTATGTCAATAATCTCAATAGTGCAATTTACTTAGATTCAACTATTAACTTTTTGGCTCCGCATGTATACAGCTGGTTAGGATTATCTACAAGTAAATCTCTTGCATACCATTCAATCGGAAATGTTTTTCCAAATCCAGTTAAACAAGTCTTGAATGTCCAAACTTTAAGTTATGGAAACTACCAAGTTAGAATTATGAATTTACAAGGTCAAACTGTATATGAACAAAACGTGCATGGCAATCTATTTAGTTTGGATGTAAGTGAATTGCCCAAAGGTATGTATTTTCTTAACTTACAGTCTGAAACACAATCACAAAATTTTAAATTTATGAAAGAATAAGTGTTAATAAATTCGTGTTCATTCCTGTTTTTTATGACTTATTAATAATTGCCACGAATACACAAAAACAATCCGTAAAAATTCGTGTATTCGTGGCTTAAGTTACAAAATCATTAAACTAACTTGTTAAAATTTTTTCAATCTTATGAATTTGGGATTTCCAACTGTAAAAACTTTTAGGCACGTCACCAAGTGGAACTTTATTCATTAGCAAGCTTTCCCAATCCTTAATACAAAAGCCAAACTGATATTTTTGGTTAAGCTCGTTCCAATAAGGAATATTGCTAAATAAAACGGGCTTTTGCATTGCCATAGCCTCATAAAATTTAGTTGGAATTTTAAATTGAAATTTTTTTTTGTTACGGTAAGGTGCAAGTACATAACTACAAGAAGCAATAGCCCTCAAAATCTCTCGGTAAGGAACATATTTTTCAATTCCAATAAGTTTACAACGCTCTGAATATCGTGAATTTTGAATACGTTGACGGATTATTTTAGAAAAATTTGGTAAACTTGAATAACCTATAATAGTAAGATAACAAGATTGGAACTCATTTTGTTTTTCCCAAAAATCAATAGCTTCAATAACTCCCCAGTCTTCAGATAAATTTCCACTTAAAACTAAATGTAACTCTTGAGGGTGTTGAATGGATATATCTTTTAACAAATCTTCATCAAAAGTATTGGGAATAATTTCATATTTTTTTGCATTTAAAATATTTTCATAGCAGTATTCTGCGTAAACAACAAATGCAAGTTTTGCTATTATTTTTTCCATCCAACGAACAAAAAAAGCCAAAGGTAAGCGAATAAAGCTTAAATAATAGCTTGCTTCCATTGTATTCTCAAAATAATTTTCATGTACGTCATAAACTTGTTTTTTTTGAAAAATTTTATTTAAAAAAAATAACCAAAAAAGTTCCGGTGTATGTATCCAAAAAACATCTACTTGTGAATAATTTTTAAGCCACCAAACAAAAATTTTTAAATGAGTTAGAAACCTTTGTATAAAATTTCGTTGAATAGTACCAGTAGAATAATATTTTAGTTGGGCATTTTTTGAATTTATCGGATAAGGAGTTTTACCGACGACGCATACGTAATGTCTTTTATCTAAATGAGTTTTAACATATTTTAATATTCTGGTATGGTCGACGGGGTTTAGAACAGTTATGTGTGCAATTTTCATGGGAATAATTTAAGCTTATAGATAATTTTTTAAATACTTAACGATTTTTTCTGTTGAACCTTGATTTTCAATAACATACTTTTTTGCAGAATGGCTTGCATGTTGAATGTTTTCTCGTAAAAAATGAACTATCTCAGTAGTAGAAGTATTAGCATGAACAGGAAAAGCGGCACCGTATTCAATTAAGCCAAAAGCTTCATGAAATTTTTTATAATTAGGACCAAAAAAAATAGGCTTACCGTAAACAGCCGCTTCAAGCGTATTATGAATTCCTTTACCAAATCCTCCGCCAATCCAAACTGCGTCTGCATAATTATAAAGCCTGGATAGCCAGCCCATTTTATCAATTATTAAAATCTTATATTTCAAGGGTTCTTTATTTTCTAATTCAGAAAAAAATACAGCTTCAGGAAAAATTTTTTTTAATTTTTGATTATGTTCAGCTGAAATTTCATGCGGAACTATCACAAAATGCCATTCAGGTAGTAAAGGGATAATTTTTTTTAACCAAATTTCATCGGGATACCATGAAGAACCAAGCATTAAAATAGGTTTTGGTGGTAAATATTTCTCAACTTCAATAACAGGCTTCCAGTTTTTTTGAATTTTAATAACACGGTCAAAACGGGTATCTCCTGCCACTGTAATTTTTGCAGGATCAAATACATTTTTTAACAATTCAAAACTTAACTTATCTTGTACAAATATTTGATTATAAGCATTTAATGCTCTTTGAAATAAAGTTTTTAAAATACCTTTAAAAAATGGACTTTTTTCTCTAAAAATTCCACAAACTAAAAAACAAGGAATTTTTCTTTTTTGAATTTCAAATAAAAAATTTAACCAAAATTCGTATTTTATGAAGATAGCCATTTTAGGTTGAGTAATGGTTAAAAAATCTTTTGCATTTTGAGGGGTATCAAGAGGTAAATAAGTAATCAAATCAGCGAGTGAGTATTTTTTGGATAATTCATAGCCGGAGGGAGAAAAAAAAGTTACTAAAATTTTTTGATTAGGGTAATTTTCTTTAATCCATTCAATAATTGGCTTTGCTTGTTCAAATTCACCGGAAGAAGCAGCATGAAACCATATAGGATTAGACAATTTTTCAATATTATTTTTCAAATTTTGTTTCCAGTTAGTTCTACCTTGAATCCATAATTTAGCTTTTTTTAACCAAATTGAAGCAATCAAAATACTTATTCCATATAAACGTACTCCCAGGTCATATATGAATTTTAGCATAAAAGTAATTAGTGCATCAAAACATAAAGCAAGATATTTGTGCCCATTTGAAAAGCTTTTTGACGAACTTCTTCGGGGTCTTTATGTACATCGGGGTCTTCCCACCCATCACCGAGGTCACATTCATAGGTTACTAAACAAAGAATTCTGCCTTCATGGATAATTGCAAATAATTGAGCGGGCTTGCCGTCATGCTCATGAATCTTAGGTAAACCATTTGGAAAATTAAATTGTTGGTGAAAAATTGGATGTTGGAAAGATAATTCAGTAAGTTCATATTCAGGAAAAACTTTTTTTAATTCTCTTTTAATATAAGGAAACATGCCGTAATTATCATCAGCTAAGAGGACACCACCTGCAAGCATGTACTTGCGTAAATTTTCTACATCTTTGGGATGAAAAAGTACGTTTCCGTGCCCGGTCATATACACTAAAGGATATTGAAAAATAGCTGGGCTACTGGGCTCAACGATTTCTTCTTCTAGATAGATAAGCCCTCTAGTGTTCTGTCTAAAAAATTTATAAAAATTAGGTAAAGAAGACGGATTGGCATACCAATCACCTCCACCGTCATATTTAAGTTTACCGACTTTGAAACTATACGTAGCATTTTGAGAAAAGAGATAACTGAAACTTGAAAAAAAGAAAAGAAAAGTAAAAACAAATCGTAGACAAGCTGTAAGACAGCAAAGTAAATAACTTGAAATAAATCCGTCAGAAAGTAATGACTTCATTTTTTGAATTATTCTACAAAATTAACCTTTTTTTTAAAATAATTCAAGTTTTGAATAAAACCCAATTGAAAGGGAAATTCAATGATTTTTCTCAAGACATCAAAATACAAAATAATGCATAAAAAGAAGGTCATGAAAAGAATAATAGCGACATTATAATGAAGAGTTTCCCAGTAATAACCTAAAAAAACTTTGTACGGACTATAAAAATGAGAATTCCAATCTAAGGGGTCAAATTTCATTTCGGGAAGTAAGTAAATAGGTTCAACTAATTGAATAATACGATGATTTTTTTCAATTAAGCGAGGTTCAACCGTTTTCATTAAGACTAAGTCATTTAAACCTTCATTTTCACAACGTTTAGAAAGTTCAACCAAAACCTCGGGGTTTTTGATTCGCCTTACAAAATTATCTCTTTTTTTATTGATGTTGCTCATAATTTGAGTATAACGAGAACGAATAGCATTATATAAATCGTACAAATCTTCTAAATCATTTTCGTTCAAAGGATTAAAAGTTTGTTTTTGAAGTTTATTAAAAATTGCATCAAATTTTCCTCTGAAATAAAACATTTCAGGCTCAATAATTTTGGCAATATTGGCAAAAGTAGTTTTGTAATTAGTAGAATTAGGAAACATTTTGAGAGTATCTAATGCACGATTAGTTTTATTTTCTATGTGTTCAATCCAGTCGTTTATCATAAATTTAGCATGGGAAATTTGTCGGTCGTATTCAAAGAATAAAGACTTATAAGAATTATTTTTGAATTGATTGACTGCAAGAGCTTCAAAGCCCCATCGTGAAACCATAAGTTCTGCTGCTAAAGGAACTTTACCAGGAGTAGACCAGTTAGGGTTGAGTTTATCAAAATTTACTACAATTCCACTTAAAATAATTTGGGGAACCAAAACTAACGGTATTAAAATGTAAACAGTTACGGAGTTATCAAAAGCTGAGGATAAATTTAGCCCCAAAATATTAGCATACAAGCATAAAACAAACATCACCAAAAAATATGGAAAAAACATAGCCGACTCTACTTCAAGTATCAGGTTACCTACCAAAAGAAAAGTCAAGCATTGAATGATACTGATAACAGATAAAATTAAAACTTTGGAGATAAGATATCCAGAGCGGCTTAGCTTTAAAAAGCTTTCTCGTTTGAGGAGTTTTCTGTCTTTGATAATTTCTTCTGCACTGACGGTCAAACCAAAAAATAAAGCTACTAAAACGATAATAAACAAGTAAATAGGAATATTAGTGTTTTTAATGAACCAGTATCGTGGCTCGTTATAAGGTTTGTATCTAAGAAGATAAGCTAAAATAAGCGCTAAAAAAGGAGCTTCTAAAAGGTTAATCAGGATATAAGGTAAGTTTCTGATTTTAGCTAAGAAATCACGAGTAATAAATATTTTGATTTGTTTAAATCGTGAAGGAAAATAAAATTTTTGGATAGGATAATTTAAGACATTTTCAAATTTAGGGGGAGGAATTTTTTTGAGAAATAGCCCATGCCAATATTCAGGAGAAAATTTTCTTTCATAAGTAAGGTTACCATTTTCATCTAAAGCTTTTTGTTCTATGATGTTGAGCAGTAAATCCGGGTTAACATGCCCACATTCTTGGCATTCTACGTAATGAGGGTTTACGTAGTTCATGTTTTCTTTGAAATAAGTAAGGGCTTGGATAGGATTTCCGTAGTAAACCGGGTAACCAGAATCTAAAAGCAATAAGCTATCAAATAATTTAAAAATATCGCTTGAAGGTTGATGGATAACAACAAAAACCAGTTTACCTTTATTAGAAAGTGCTTTGAGTAATTCCATGACATTATCTGAATCCGCAGAGGATAATCCTGAGGTAGGCTCATCTACAAAAAGGACACTTGGCTCACGAATAAGTTCTAAGGCAATGTTTAATCTTTTTCTTTGCCCACCGGATATTTTTTTGTTTAGTACACTTCCGACTTGCAAATCTTTAATTTCATAAAGCCCAAGTTCTTTGAGTTGTTTTTTTACCAAATTTTTGATTTCCTCATCATTTAAATTACTGAAAGCGAGCTTTGCGGAGTAATAAAGATTTTCCCAGACGGTAAGTTCTTCAATCAGTAAATCATCTTGCGCTACATAGCCAATAATTCCTTTGATAATTTCTTGGTCTTTGTTGATATCATAACCATTGAGAAGCACTTTACCGCGAGAAGGTTTTAGAGTACCATTTAAAACATTAAGAAGCGTAGATTTACCGGAGCCTGAGGCTCCCATGAGTGCTACTAAATTCCCACCAACCTCCGAAATATTAATATTATGAAGACCAACACGCCCGTTAGGGAACTTGTATTCTATATCCTGAGCACAAAAATAAATTTTTTCTTTTTGACCAATATCATGAAAAAAAGTTTCAATGGTAGAATAATAAATAGGCATGATTTTTTCTC
>Ga0068706_1001124_pt1 | contig 11300 bp, 9 predicted proteins | sample YNPMSBMetaG_FD_65632 | JGI IMG/M metagenome (GOLD analysis project Ga0068706, IMG submission 65632) | Anoxygenic and chlorotrophic microbial mat microbial communities from Yellowstone National Park, USA - YNP MS-B MetaG | ecosystem: Environmental > Aquatic > Thermal springs > Hot (42-90C) >...
TACTTTTGTAGATTTAAAGAACTTCCGGTATTGGTTCCAGTCTAATACATATATTCAATTTCTACTTTTGTAGATAGGAGCAGCGGGCTTAGAACTCTTATACGTCTAATACATATATTCAATTTCTACTTTTGTAGATTTATTTTCATAAACAGGGAATGGATGTCTAATACATATATTCAATTTCTACTTTTGTAGATTTTTTTTGCAAAACTTTAAGATTAGGATGTCTAATACATATATTCAATTTCTACTTTTGTAGATTCCTTGCTCGCAATCCCGGAAATTGTTTGTCTAATACATATATTCAATTTCTACTTTTGTAGATGTGGAAATTTCAGAAGATAATAAAAAGTCTAATACATATATTCAATTTCTACTTTTGTAGATTCTTTCGTTAGATTTTGTTGTGTATTCGTCTAATACATATATTCAATTTCTACTTTTGTAGATCTCTATCTTTTGTTGATTCAAAATCTGTCTAATACATATATTCAATTTCTACTTTTGTAGATTTGAATCCATTTTTCACATTCATTCTTTGTCTAATACATATATTCAATTTCTACTTTTGTAGATCTTTTGATGTAATACCATATTTTTCTTTCGTCTAATACATATATTCAATTTCTACTTTTGTAGATTTCCACCACTCTAAACGAGTTAAAGCGTCTAATACATATATTCAATTTCTACTTTTGTAGATCTTTATGGAATTATTTATAGTTTATATCAAACAATAATTAAAATAATAAAAATAATAGAATGGAATATACAAAATCCTCCTTCCGGATATTTAGTTGCGGGAATTATTGTATTATCAATAATAATATGGAAAGATGTTACAAAATAAAAAAATAAAAAGGCCCGGTAGGGCCTTTAAAATACCCTACCGGGCCAAAACACTCCCAGAGCAGCAGTGAGCCACTCTGGGGATCATGAACCGTTTCATTGTGGCACCTCCTTTCTAAGGTTCTAAAAAGAAGAATATTATAAATAATTTATTTTGTCAAATTTAATACTTATACTCAATTTTAATTTTTTATATTAAAATATAACTATGACTTTTAATAAATTTGGCATAGAAGTTGAAATCGCTTTGATTAAAAAAGGCAAAAAATTGGAATTTGCTGATTTTACAAATACTTCTTTTGAAGAACTTGATAAGATTATTAAAAAGCTTCCGAAATATAAAACTGATGAAAATAAATTAAGAGTAGGGGATTTAAAAATAAAAGAAAAAAGATGGTATGTTGAAGGCTATGAAAGGTTTAATTTAGACGGTTCATTTAAAGAGTGTTTAATAAAAGGAATTGAAATAAGAACAAGTCCTCAAAAAACAATTGATAATGCGCTAAAAGAATTAAAACAAAGTTATATTTTATTAAAAAAATACTTAATTCAAAATAATTTTTATCCTGTATGTATTAGTTTTAATCCATTTAAAAAAGAATTTAAACCAAAATTAAATGCTTATGAAAGAAAAATGCGAAAACATTCTCCGGAAGATTTAACAGCCAATATTGCCAATTTAACTTTTGGTCCTGATTTTAATTTTTCCATAAATGAAAAAGATGATAAAAAAATCATTGATATAGGAAAAAAATTAACTTATTATAGTCCTTTTATCGTTCCTTTTAGTTTTTCTTCTCCATTTTTTAACGGAAAATTATGGAAAGGATATTCTTATAGAACTTATATTAGAACAGGGAAAAGACCTTCTGCTTTGGTATTTTTAAATAATCCTAAAAATATGATTAAAAGCTCTCCGTCTTTAACTCAAATTGCAAGAATACCAAGCGAAGCAGGCAGAATAGAATTTAAAGCATTTGATACTTGTAATTCTTTATATATGTACAAAGCTTTATTTATTTTATTAAAAGGAATTATTTTAGATAAAAATTTAAAAAAAAGAGCTTTAGTGCCTGATGAAAAACTACACAAACATTCGGCTATTTACGGCTTTAAATCAGATTTTATTAAAAAAGAATGTTTAAAAATATTAAAAGTAATTGAAGTTAATTTAAATAACAAAGAAAAAGAATATATTGATTATTTAAGAGAAATAGTTTTAAATAATAATTTAGCTGTATTAAAATTAATTAATAATTATAAAAAAACAAGGTCAATTTTAAAAAGCTTAAAAACATATGAAAACTTACAATTATGATTTAATTATTGTTGGCGGAGGACCAATTGCCGCCTCAACTGCTTATTTTTTAGACAATTCAAATAAAAAAATAGCTCTTATAAAACCCGAACCGCAAGATTCAGATGAAAACCATATTTCAACCTATCTTTATGCCGGCGGTTCAATTCGCTCTTATTTTGATGATGAAGAAATAAAACAAGCTACTTCAGAAACAATGGATTTTATTAAAAATTTAAAATCTCAAAATGTTGATTTATCTTTAATTGAAGATTTTTATTGTTTTTTAAATAAAGGTATTGTTGTGCCATCTGTAAATGTTTCCGGTTTTAAACTGGTAAATTACTTTTTAAATGAAGCAAAAAACAAAGGAATTGAAATTTTTGAAAAAACTTATTTAGAAGAAATTATTGAAACCGAAGACAAAATAATTTTAAAAACAAATAATGGAGAATTTTCCGCTCCAAAAGTTCTTTTAGCAATCGGACATTCAATAAATAAAATTTTAAAGGAAAGAGAATTTAATTTTATTAAACGCCAACTTTTTGTTTTAGATTTAAAATTAAGCGAAGAACAAAAACGCTTCCCGCATTTAATTTTGCCTTTTAAAGACGGGGTTATTTATGTTTTTGTAAAAATTGTTGATGGAGAATATAGATTTGTTTTAGGACAAGAAGATATAATAGAAGAAGATGATAAATTTGAAGCAACAAATTATTTTGATGAATTAAAAAATATGGGCGCTTTTGAAAATTTAAAATTTTTAAAAAACGCCGGTGTTTTAAAAATTTTATGGGGATTTGACGCTGAAAATAAAAAATTAAAAGTTTATAATAAAAATAATAAAATTTATGCGGCTTGTTGCGGCAGCGCTGTGAGATCTTCTGTTTATATTGGCAAAAAATTAAACAATATTTTAAATTCATAATATAAATCTAATAATATAAACTATGCAAAAAGTTGTTTTAGAAACAAAAGATGGAATAAAAATAGTAGGGGATTATTACGATTTAAATCAAAATAAAAGAGGGGCATTGCTTTTACATATGATGCCTGCAAATAGAAAATCATGGTGGGATTTTGCTTTAAAACTTGAAGATAGTAAATTTCAAGTTTTAGCAATTGATTTAAGAGGGCACGGCGAATCAGAAGGAGGACCAAATGGATATCAAAATTTTAAAGACGAAGAACATCAAAAAAGTATTTTAGATATTCAAGCTGGAGTTGAATTTTTTGAAGCTTTAGATATTTTACCTCAAGATATTGCTTTAGTCGGCGCTTCAATTGGAGCAAATTTAGCTTTAAAATATGCATCAGAAAATAAAGATTTTAAAAATATAGTTTTACTTTCGCCGGGCTTAAATTATAGAGGCATTAAACCATTAGAATTTATAAATAATCTTTTACCGCACCAAAGAATTTTTATAGCAACATCTGAAGATGATATAATGAAAAACGGACAAAAAAATTCAGAAGAAGCAACTGAAATTTTTAAATCAATTCCGCATTATATTGAAAAAAAATTAATAATTTATAAATCAGCAGGACACGGAACAAATATGTTTGATAATCATCTTGAAAATGAACCTGACTTATGCAGCGAAATAATTAATTGGTTAAATTTTTAAAAATATGCAAGATAAAAAAGAAATTAAAAAATTAAAAGAAAAAGCTTTAAAAATAATTAAAATTTTAAAGCGGCTTTTTCCTAACGCAAAAATAGCTTTAAATTATAAAAATCCTTGGGAATTACTTGTTGCTGTTGTTTTATCCGCTCAATGCACTGATAAAAAAGTAAATGAAGTTACTGAAAAATTATTTAAAAAATATAAAACCTTAGACGATTATATAAAAGCAAATCCGCGCGAATTTGAACAAGATATTAAATCAACTGGTTTTTATAGAAACAAAGCTAAAAACATATTAGCTGCTGCTCGCGTTATTAAAGAAAAATTTAATGGAAAAATTCCAAAAACAATGGAAGAACTTTTAACAGTTCCGGGAGTTGGAAGAAAATCCGCAAATGTTATTTTAGGAAATGCTTATGGCGTTGTAGACGGTATTGCTGTTGATACTCATGTAAGACGTTTAGCTAAAAGATTAGGACTTACAAAAAATACAGATCCAAATAAAATTGAAAAAGATTTAATGCAAATTATTCCTAAAAAATACTGGTTTCCTTTTACTTATTGGCTAATTGAATATGGAAGAAAATATTGTACTGCGCGACCGCACAATCATCAAAACTGTCCTTTAAAAGATTTTGAAAAATAAAAATCCTCGGCATTTTAAAAAAACTCTTTTTCAAATGACGTTATATTTGCTATAGCGAATATAACGTCATTTTAATTTTTTAATTCGCCGTTCTAATAATCTCTTTAAATTTTGGGTTTTTTCTGATATTATTTTATTAATCTTATTTTAATGCCGGGTCGTCTAGTGGTAGGACGCCGCGCTCTGGACGCGGAAACTGGGGTTCGAATCCCTGCCCGGCAGCAGAAACTTAACAATAAGCATAAAATATGAAAAGTAAAATATAATGGATTTATTAATTCGAACGGGAAAGGGGTCGGCCTGCCTGACGGTAGGCAAGCCTGCCTGACGGTAGGCAGGGAAAACGGGAGTTTTCCCGTGTAGGAAAATAGGAACGAGCGAAGCGAGTGACGTAATCCTGATGTTTCGGGATTAGGAGTCCCGAGTAATCGGGACGACGTTCGAATCCCTGCCCGGCAGCAGAAAACTTAAAAATAATAAATGCCTGATAAATTTTCAAAAAATTTAATTAAAGAATATAAATATTGGAGCGTTTATATTCATCACAATCAAAGTTATTTAGGACGTTGTATTGTTTGGTGTAAACGCAAAAATGCATTAGATTTAACTGATGCTAATTTAAAAGAACAAAAAGAATTATTTTCTATTTTAAAAAAATTAAAAAAAGCGTTAAAAAAAGCTTTTAATCCTGATTGGTTTAATTATGCTTTTTTAGGAAATGAAACAAGACACCTGCATGGACATTTTATCCCGCGCTATAAAAAATCAAAAAAATTTATGAATATTATTTTTAAAGATGAATTATATGGTCACAACTACAAAACAGATCATAACTTTAAAATTCCTGAAGAAGTATTAAATAATATTAAAAATGAAATAAAAAAATACTTAAAATAATTCTATGCTTATTTATTTTATAACTGGAAATAAAAATAAATTTAATGAAATTAAAAATATTGTTTCTGATAATAATATTTTTATTAAGCAGTTAGATATTGATTTACCTGAAATTCAGGATATAGACGCGCATAATGTTATTAAAGCAAAACTTATTGAAGCTTTAAAACATAAAAAAGGAAGTTTTATTATTGAAGACACTTCTTTATATTTAGATTGTTTAAATGGCTTGCCCGGTCCATTAATTAAATTTTTTTTAAATACAATAGGTAATGAAGGTTTATTTAATTTAACTAAAAAATTAAAAAATAATAAGGCTTTGGCTAAAACAATTATTGGCTACGCTAAAAATAAAAAAGAAATAAAATTTTTTGAAGGTGTAATAGAAGGTAAAATTGTATCGCCTCGGGGAGATTTTGGTTTTGGATGGGATAAAATTTTTAAACCAAAAGGGTTTAATAAAACTTTTAGCCAAATGGAAGAAAAAGAAAAAAGTAAAATTAGTATGAGAAAAATTGCCGCAGAAAAACTAAAAAATTTTTTAAAAAAACAGCTAAAAAATAAGATAAAATAAGCTTTTTTTAAATTTACATATTCAAAAATCTGTGTTAAAATATATAAATGACTCCTGAAAATAAAGAAATTCGGGTTCGTTTTGCTCCAAGTCCAACAGGGCATTTTCATATAGGCGGAGCGCGTTTAGCTTTGAATAATTTTTTATTTAGCAGAAAAAATAATGGTAAATTTATACTGCGTATTGAAGATACTGATAAAGAACGCTCAAAAAAAGAATTTGAACAAGAAATTTATGAAAGTTTAAGATGGCTTGGTATAGAATGGGACGAAGGACCAGTAAGTTTTTCCGGAGAAGAAAAAGAAGTAGGGGATTATGGACCATATCGCCAAAGCGAACGCTCTCATATTTATAAAAAATATTTAGAAAAACTTTTAGAAGAAAAAAAAGCTTATTTTTGTTATTGCACAAAAGAAGAATTAGAAGCTCAAAAAGCCGCAATGGAAGCTGATGGTTTAATTTATAAATATAATGGCCATTGTCGTAATTTAAAAACTCCTCCTCCTGGAAGAAATCCTCAAACAATTAGATTTGTTATGCCGGAAACAAAAGTTGAATTTAAAGATTTAATTCGCGGAAAAGTTGTTTTTGATTCTTCTAATTTTGGAGATCTTGTTATTGCCAAAGATTTAGAATCTCCTTTATATAATTTTGCCGCTGTTATAGATGATTATGAAATGAAAATAACTCATATTATTCGCGGAGAAGATCACATTTCAAACACGCCAAAACAAATTTTAATTCAAAAAGCTTTAGGATTTCCAGAAGTTACTTATGCTCATTTGCCTTTAATTTTGTCTCCTGACAGGAAAAAACTTTCAAAAAGATTTGCTGAAACATCTCTTTTATCTTACAAAGAAGAAGGATATTTGCCTGAAGCTTTAGTTAATTTTTTAATTTTATTAGGCTGGCATCCAAAAGATGAAAAAGAAATATTTTCTTTAAATGAGTTAATTAAAGAATTTGATTTAAAAAGAGTTCAAAAAGCCGGAGCGATTTTTAATGAAGAAAAATTAGATTGGATAAACGGAAAATATATTAGAAATTTGCCTTCAGAAGAAATTTTAAAAAAAGTTAAACCATTTTTATTAAAAGAAAATATTTCCGCAGAAGATGATTTTATTTTAAAAATAATTAATATTGAAAAAGAAAGAATGAAGACATTAAAAGATGTTTTAAATTTAGGGAAATTCTTTTTTAAATTAGAAGATTATGACGCAAACTTGCTTATTTGGAAAAATACTCCAAAAGAAAAAATTAAACAAATTTTAGAAAAAATTTATAATATTTTTAAAGAAATAAAAGATTCTGATTTTAATAAATTTAACGCAAGCGAAAAATTAACAGAAATTATAAATTTAAATAATTATAGTAGGGGAGAGGTATTTTGGCCTTTAAGAGTTGCCTTGTCCGGACTTTCGGCTTCTCCTGATCCAGTTGAAATTCTTGATATTTTAGGAAAAAATGAAACATTAAAAAGAATAGAAATAGCTTTAAATAAATTAAATTGATAATTTTTAAATTATGAAAAATATTTATTTTAAAAAAATATTATTAATCGCATCGCTTTTATTAATTTTAAACATTTTTAATTTAAACAATATTTTGGCTCAAACGTCAAATATTGAAGATTTAAATTCACAACTAAATGCAGCAAATCAAAATTTAGATGAATTAAATCAAAAACGCTCTGAATTAGAAGCAAAAATTAAAGCTAAAACAGCTGAACTTGAAAGTATTAATAAAGAACTTCAAAATACTCAAAATAATTTATCTGCAACAAGACAACAAAAAGCAAGTTTACAAAATGAAATTCAAAAATTAAACAACACTATTAAACAATTAGAATTAAATATTGCTGCTGACCAAGCAACCATTCAAAAATTACAATTAGAAATTCAATCTTTAAATTATGATATTTCTGATATTAATATTTCAATAAACAAAAAACGCGAGGCAATTATAAAAACTCTTCAAGAAATTCAAAAATCAGGAGATAAAAATATGCTAACTATTTTATTAAGCAATAATAGTTTGGCTGATAGTTTTGCTGAAGCTCAAAGTTTAACCAATTTAAGAAGTCAACTTCAAATTGATATTGCTAATTTAAGCAATTTATACAAACAATTAAATCAAAAACTTGAAGTTACAAAAGATAAAAAATCAGAAATAGAAACAAGAAAAAATAATTTAACAGTAAAACAAGCAATCATTAAAGATCAAGAGCAAGAGAAAAAAATTGTTTTAACTCAAACTAAAAATCAAGAAAGTTTATATGCTAAACAATTAGCAGAACTTCAAAAACAGCAAGATGCTTTAGAAGAAGAAATTTATAAGATGGAAGAAGAATTAAGAAAGAGCTTTAATTTTGGTATTTTACCTTCAAAACAGAGCGGTGTGCTTGCTTGGCCAATTAAATTAAAAAACGATGGGGGAATTGGTATTATTACCCAAAAATATGGTCAAACCCCTTATTCTAATAGGCTTTATAGAGGAAAACCTCATAATGGATTAGATATTGGCGTTCCGGTTGGAACTCCTGTTTACGCTGCTGATGATGGAATTGTTATGGCCGTAGATAACAATGATAAAAGCTCATGGGCAAAATATCAGTATGGAAAATATGTTTTAATTAAACATAATAATGGTTTAGCAACCTTATATGCACATCTTTCGCAATGGATTGTTTCAAAAGGACAATCAATTAGCCGCGGGCAATTAATTGGATATTCCGGAAATACTGGTTATAGCACCGGACCACATTTACATTTTGGCGTTTATTGGGCTTCTAGTATTATTTTAAAAACAATTCCACCAGCAGCCGGATTAGTTCCTGTTGGAGTCACAATTAATCCAGAAGATTATTTGTAATTCTTTTTTAAACATATTTTTACATATTGTAAAATGGAACAGATATTTTTGCGTCAAATACCTTATTATTATTTGTAAGCCTTATTTTGCGAAAATTTTTATTATTACAAAATGAAGCGAATATTTTTTACGTCAAATTAATATATTTGTAGGTAGCTCCATTTTACGACAATTTTATTATTGTAAATTTGTAAGCCTTATTTTGCGAAAATTTTTATTATTACAAAATGAGGCGAATATCTTTTACGACGAATCATATAAAATTTATATAGCTTCATTTAACTTCATTTTGCGACAATTCTATTGTTGCAAAATGAAGCAAATATCTTTTGCGTCAAATACCTTATTATTATTTGTAAGCCTTATTTTGCGAAAATTTTCATTGTCGCAAAATGAGGCGTATATCTTTTACGACGAATTCTTATTATTCGTCGTAAAAGATATATTATGCGACATATAATTTGATTTAAAATCTTAATAAATATACAATTAATATATAATGAATAAATCAAATAATCAAATTCCCCTGCTTTTTGGATATGAATCAAAAGAAAAACCAATTGTTCATTTTATTGGTGTTGGCGGAATTGGTTTAAGCAGTTTAGCTCAATGGTTTTTATCTCAAAACTGGCAAGTTTCAGGTTCTGATGCTTCTTTTAATGAAACTATCTCATATCTTAAAAAACTCGGCTTAAAATTCAAATTAGGCCATAAAAATAGGAATATAAATTCAAAAATAAAACTTGTTGTTTATAGTCAAGCAATCCAACAAAATAATCCGGAAATAATAGAAGCTAAACGCAAAAATATACCTTTAAAATCATATCCTGAAGTTGTTGGTTATTTAACTAATATTTATAAGACAATTGCAATTGCTGGCGCGCATGGCAAAAGCACAACAACCGCTCTAACCTCCTTAATGCTTTTAAATTATGATTTAGATCCAACTGTTATAATCGGAACAAAGCTTAAAGAATTTAAGAATACAAATTTTAGAAAAGGAAAAGGTAAATATTTAGTTTTAGAAGCTGATGAATACGGAGGAGCTTTTTGGAATTACTCCCCTACTTTTGCAATTATTACAAATATAGACAATGAACATTTAGATTTTTATAAAAATTTTACAAATGTAAAAAAATCTTTTTTAAGATTTTTAAATAACGTTAAATTCGGAGGAACAATTATTTTAAATAAAGATAGTAAAGATTTATATCAATTAAAAAAAGAAATTGAAAAAATCGCTAAATTTAAAAATTTAAATATTATTTGGTATTCTTTAAAAGATAAAGATGCTTTAAAAATTAAAAAAGCTATTCAAATTCCGGGTGAACATAATATTTCAAACGCTTTAGCTGTTTTTAATTTGGGAAAAGTATTAAAAATTTCCGAAACTCAAATTTTACACTCTATTTCAAAATATAATGGCTCTTGGCGCCGAATGGAATACAAAGGAAAATTTAATTTAAATTTAAAAACAAAAAATATTAATATTTTAGTTTATGATGATTATGCACATCATCCAACAGAAATTAAATCTACTCTTTCTGCTTTTGCTAATAAATATTCTCAATCCCCTATTATTTGCGTATTTGAACCGTATCAAGCAAAAAGATTAAAAGAATTATTTAAAGATTTTACAAATTCTTTTTCAAATGCGGATATTGTTTTTATTTTGCCTATTCATAAAGTTTTAGGCAGAGATAAAAACGAAAAAAAAATTTAATTCTAAAAATTTAGTAAAAGCTATTTTAAAAAAATATCCGAAAAAATTAGTTTTTTATATTGATGAATACAAAAAAATCAAACCTGAATTAAAAAAAGTTTTAGAATCTATTGATTTCAAAAAATTTAAAAATCCAAACGAAGCTATACTTATAATGATGGGCGCTGGGAATATTTATAAGTATACAGAGAAACTGTTAAATTAAATAGATTAAATTATAATCAAAATTATAAAAATATTTCAAAGTTTATAAACAAATAAAAAAGCAATTTAAAACTCAAAACTAAAAGTTAAAAACTCAAAAATTCAACTTAAAACTTAAAAATGAAGAATTTTTAATTTTTAATTTTGAATAAAATTCTAATTTTGAATTTTAAAACGTTTCTAATTTCAATCATTCAAAATTGATTCAAAATTCGAAATTCAAAATTCCATAATTTCTAATTCATACTTCATAATTCATTCAAAGAGATTGCTTCGTCCCGAAACTTCGGGACTCGCAATGACGCGACAGAACGATGGGGATTGCTTCGTCGCTTCGCTCCTCACAATGACAAGTGTTTGAATTTTATTAATTTTTAATTTTAAATTGTAATTTTGAATTTTTCCTCCAGAGGAGCCTGCCTGACGGTAGGCAGGGATCCTCCTTAGGAGGAGACTTTTGACTTTTGAATTTTTGTTTTCATTCGTATTGTTCGTAAATTCGGACATATTCGGATAATTCGGATTATGCTTAATTTTTGACTTTTGAGTTTTACCTTTTTATAATGTAGTTATGTTTGAATGGTATAATACTCCAGAAGAATTTAAAG
>Ga0068706_1001144_pt1 | contig 11159 bp, 5 predicted proteins | sample YNPMSBMetaG_FD_65632 | JGI IMG/M metagenome (GOLD analysis project Ga0068706, IMG submission 65632) | Anoxygenic and chlorotrophic microbial mat microbial communities from Yellowstone National Park, USA - YNP MS-B MetaG | ecosystem: Environmental > Aquatic > Thermal springs > Hot (42-90C) >...
GCGTAATGACTTTACAGGGCGTTCTGTTATAACTGTCGATCCTACTTTGACTGCAGATACTGCGAAGATTCCTTACAGAATATTAGTATCATTATTTCAGCTATATGTTGTGAATGAGTTAGCTCAAACTCGAGGAATGCTTACGGCTAGAGAAGCTGTAGATTCGTTTATACGAAATCCACAGCTCTTATCTCTATCTGTCCGGGAAGAGATCAAAGAGATTGTTGATCGATTGTGTGCACAACACCTTATTCTTCTGAATAGACAGCCTACCTTACATCTATCTTCGATACGTGCATTCCGTCCTATAGGTACAGATGCTGACGCAATAGGTATACCTATGATTGTTACTCCGGGATATAATGCGGATTTTGATGGTGACACAATGGCTGTGTACGCACCTCTTACAAAAGCAGCGTTGATGGAAGCATCGTATATGACGTTTGATCAGTATCCGTACGCACCTGGCTCACGTAGATTCAACGCTGTCACACAAGATATCGTTGTAGGATTATGGTACGTTACAAAAGATGTTGTAAGTTCAAGTGGTACAAGTGTTGTTGAAGTTACGAATGATGCTATGTTAGAAGAATTACATCCGCATACATCTGTCCTTTGGAGAGGCAAAACAACGACTGCAGGAAGAGCATATATAGAGAGTTTATTGGATATTCCTATTAGTAAGCAACTATCGAAGTCTACAATTTCTGAGTTGCTTACAGATTGGGTTACGAAAGCACCGTCTGACACAATTGTATCCACATTACATAGACTACAACGATACGCATTGAAGTATGCCGCGTGTGTCACTATCTCGATTGACGATCTGTATGAGGGAGATCTTACTTGGAAGCGTAAGTATGAACATGTTTCGAAGTGGTCTACATCCACTATTAAAGCATTTAGTAGTGATGCGAAACACGCAGTAGAAACGTTATCACTGAGTGAGAATATCGCTCCATTGTTACAATCAGGAGCCAGAGGTAAGCTATCACAGTGGTCACAAGTTGTTGCTCTTAGAGGCCTTGTAAGAAATAGTTTAGGTAAGTTGATTTTACCTCCTATACTATCTTCTCTTGTTGAGGGTTATACGCCTTCTGAGATGATACGATCTGCTGCAGGAAATAGAAAGGGCGCTGTCGATAAAGCGTTGAATACTGCTGTATCAGGTTATCTAGCACGTAAACTAGTATTCTCTCTACAACATCTTATGCTCGGAGATATAGACGATTGTGGTACGAATATCTATCTTCCTTTCTTAGTAACTCCTCAGAATTACAAATCAATTATTGGGCGATATTTGGATGACGGAACTTATGTTACACATGAGAACGTCTCTTCGCTCATAGATCGGGAAGTAAGATTAAGATCTCCTATTGGATGTAAGACTGTTGATTTCTGCAAGAAGTGTTATCCGTATGATTGGGGGAGATCTAAGTTTGTAGGTATAATTAGTGCACAGTGTATTTCCGAAGTTGCTACACAGCTAGTAATGCGTACGTTCCATTTAGGAGGAGCAGCTACAGATACTAAGTTTATGAGTCTACCTGCGTGTGTTGATATTACAGATGACGATATTGTTGTGACAAACCAGCCTGTAAGGATTGAGTTGCCTTCCAGTGTTCCTGTTGATCCTGCGGGATACGTGATCGAAGAGTTTGACGTCAAACTACATACAGATACGGATATCTCTGTGATAACGATTTCGGAAGGCACACGATGGCTGCTAGACACCGACAAAGATATGTTACCCCCTCAAACTCCTCTCTTTGTTATCTCTGTTAAGACAACAGATCTAGCTACCGATCTTTCACACGTATCTAGACTTCTCAATAGCACATATGTGACTACACTAGGTGATGCTCTAAATCAACTTATGAAGTTAGAAGAGACGTATGCAAGATATCAGCAGCTCTTATCTATTCATTTTGAAGTTTTGTGGAGTGAACGGTTGCGGGATGTAACTAGAACGGATCAAGCACTCCGCTTTTCTCTTACGGATTTTGCTGTAGACAAACAAGTAAGACTAGAGAGTGTAGCAAATCTACCACATCAACGTTTGTTATTGAGTTTGTGTTTTGAGAACTTTAGAAAATTTTTTACTTGTATGTTATCGTCGCAGGGTGAGAGTAAGATTTCTCCACTGGAATATCTAATTCAGTCGAATCTAAGAGGACTTCAAGAGGATTTTGGTGCGGATGTGGTTGAAAAGAGTAAAGTAAGTATGTCACGAGAGGCAAGTGTATGAATGTATTAGAGTGGCGAAAAGATGAAGTGTCGGTTTGTTTAAGCTCTTTCTTACCACGTATCCTAGAGTGGTTTGCAGATAGTTGTAAGGATAAGTTGAAGACGTGGAAGTTGCGGCCAATTTCTGTACAACATTCTACATATGGATTTCATTTTACTAATGTAGTACTTGTTGTGTGCGAAACTGAGAACTCTCACCAATTCTCGTTTAAGTTACCTATACCTAATGAGGATGATGTTTTCATTGTTAATGATATAGCATGGATATTAGTGAATGAGTTAACCGATCAGTTAGTATCCTATCGTTATATTCCTGAGGATAAACTGTTGATCAGATGGCAGGGTTCATTATTTGCTGTTGTCGGAGATGAGAATGGTATACTAAGGATTAAAGACGAGAAGGTTCCTTTTTGGGTTCTACTCTACAATATCTTTACGAAAGATGAGCTCATTCAGAACGGGCTGTATTTTGAGTTTGTAGACACTGAAAAGGTTGATTCGAAGTTCGCACGTTCTTTAGTATCTCAACCAAGTCTGAGTGTGAAGTTGCCTACTCGCTACGAGTTTCTTACACCAATTCAACAGTTAGTGGTAAACTCGATGGTCCGGACACCTGTTAAAGCAAAAGTGAAGTTAAAACAGGTTCCTAAACTGAATACAGATGTAGTTGAGTTTATTGAGCGGGAGTTGTTGGATCCTATTACGAGAGAGATTTACAATGTGCGGACTGTGAAAGATCTACTTTATTTTACTATAAATATAACGGAAGGAAAGCCGAAGACGACATTAACGGGTAGTAACCTGTACTTCAAGCGTGTAAGATCTTATGAGACGATAATGATAGCTCTTTATGAGAAACTGAGGGAGAACCAACAACAACAGAAATATCAAAAGAAAGTCAAGATTGCTTCCGACTTTCTTTTGAAACGTCTCTTTACTTCACCTCAACTCCAACGTCTCTTTGAATACTTTGATCAAACGAATATGTTTAAGGAGATATCTCTACGATATAAGGTTGTTGTTCCTCTTGAGTACATTCCATACGATATGCGAGATGTACACTATACTATGGGGAGTAATATTTGTATATATGATACTCCGGACGACGAAGGAATTGGTGCTAAGTTACAGTTTGCTGTTGATTGTGAGCTACAGCGTAATGGTATTTTTGTATTGAAGAATTAGAGGGAGGTGAAGATGTGATAATGAAGTCGGTATTGAGTAGCGCGTTAAGTTGCGTGCCATTTTGCGCGCATGATGATGGTAATAGACTACAGATGGCCGCTAACTTCTTACGGCAGAGTTTAGTTTTGGTGAATCCTCAACTTCCATACATAAGTACGCCTTATTTACAAGAAGTTACAAAACTTACTACTTTTCTGAAGCAGGCAGCTGAAGATATACAGATCTTATATCGTAATGAAGAAATTGTTGTGTATAAATCATTGACCACAGGTAAAGTCTATTTATATAGGATACCGTCCTCACTTTGGTCTGTATCTGTACAAGATACTGTTAAGGAAGGAGAGGTATTTGCACAACACACCGCTGTAAAGTTTGATAGATATTGTGCTGGAACGAATCTGAAAGTTGTATTCGCTCCTTACGAAGGTTGGAACTATGAAGACGCTATTGTTGTGAGCGAAAGCGGTGCCCAGAAACTAACAAGTCAGTATGTTAAGTCATTCGAGTTGATATTAGAACCTAACGAAGTTCTTATGAAGTATCCTATCGTTGGAAGATTCTATAAGAAAGGTGAGATACTATTCGAGTGGACGAGTGCTCCTAAGAATCCGATCAATGTTCTTTGTACCTCTGTAGACAAGCGAAGAATTTTCGCGGATGCAGACCTAGTTATCGAGCGAGTGTCTACGTATTATAAAAGTGAGAAGTATTTGGATTTGCATAAATCATCACCTACAGTTCTTAAGTGGATAAAAGAGCATAACAAACCAAAAGCGGTCAAGACTTTGCTGTCGTCTATAGATCCATCAATTGCTAAAGTTACTTCATTGTACTTTCCTGAGAGCTACGAGTTAGTAGGCAATCAAGACGCAATAGTTATAGTAGCACAAGCAAAAATAGTTCGTTCATTCTGTGTAGGAGATAAACTAGGCAATAGACATGGTAATAAAGGAGTTTGTTCTATAATTGTACCAGATCGTTATGTAACAAGTAAAGATGGTTGGGTTCCAGATTTAGTCCTAAATCCGTTAGGTGTTATCTCTCGTATGAATATCGGACAAATCTTCGAGATGCATTTAGGAGAGGTGTGTAGAGTTGTAGAAGAAAAGGTACGAGAGTTAGTCGAGTTTGAGAAATATGACGAAGCATTCAAGCTCTTACAGTCAATCGAGAAGATCACAAAAGGAACAATTCCATATCTACACTTGAAACTGTCTGTGAAGGAACGATTGACTCTACTACTTGAATTTGGTTTTACATTAGAGTTACCACTATACACACGTTCACCAAAAGAGATGATACGAAAATGTATGAAACTGCTTGGAGTATCCCCTACTAAAGTATGGCGAATAGGAGCACTTGAGAGAGATTTTGGTTATGGTACTATGTATTTCATGGCGTTGGTACATACAGTAGAGTCAAAGTTTAGTACTCGTGCAGACGGGCCGTATCATATTAAGACATTACAGCCGTGTGATGATGAATGTCATAGTTCTGGCCAACGATTAGGAGAAATGGAGATTTGGAACTTACTTGCATACGGAGCTGTACATAATGTTGTCGAAACATTAGGATTCAAAGCGGATGATATAATTGCAAAAGAGAATATGATTTCACATTGTTTGAAAGTTGGTGAGCCACCAGTAGCTCCCGACTCGGTCTACACAAACCACTCTTTATATCTGTATCTATACGCTCTTGGCGTAAACGTAGGAGGAGTATCCGTTTTATCGGACACTGATGTTGCACAGAAATGTCTTGAGTGGGGAGATTTGTAGTAATGGCTTCCGGATTTGAGATAACAGGATATACAAAGAACGGCAATCCTATTTTGCTTACAAACAGAGTTATGAGTCTAATGATCCTGAAGTCACCTGATTTAATCTCACCTACTTTTGTGTTTACTTTCAAACTCGATGACGATTTGCAGATTTCCCGAGACTTCTTTATGCTCAAAGAGATAGAGATCTTTTGGACGATTCCAAAGAGTCTCTCTTTCGCAGAGAAAGATGAGTTCGTAACTGCAAAGTTATATGTTGCTGACGTCTCATCTCAATCTATAGGGATGCTTACAAGTGCGGATACAGATACTAAACGTAGTGATGAAAGTACTCCTAGATATCTAGACGCAAACGTCACTTGTTATTTACAAGACTCACTAATAGCAAAAGAGAGTATATCATTGTTTAGAGAGCAGATTAGTACGGAGAAATTGCTGCGGGATATTGTGAAACGACCAAAGTATATCTCTCCTCCTGTGGTGTCTACACTAAAGAATGTTTTCATTCCTAGTGTAGATAGATTGCGCGCTCTTTCGTATGTCGTATGTACGTATGGCGTTTACGACACCCCTGTTTTTGCGTCTTACGACATAGACGGATTTTATCTGTATTCCTTAAAAGATACAACACCTTCTAAACTTAAATTAGCTTATTTACCAAATCCTAACACTTCTAGAATTCCACAAGATAGTATTATTGTGCAGTATGCGCAAGCATCTTACTCTGCAGCATCCCGCTCGTTTTATGCGCCTACGTTTATACCTACCGTTGATTATGCGTATAACACTCTCTATACAGCAAAAGATCTAAGGTATCAACAGCAACATTTACACGATTCGTTGATTGGATCAAGAGAGTTCGGTTCATCCTCCAATCTGAAACATCTCTACGACGAACTATTTCTAGAGGGGTGTACATTAGTCACACGAACAGAATTTATGATAGATCCTCGAGTATTAGTGTTAGGTACGAAAGTTGAGTTCTTTACGGACGAGACACGATTTGTACATCTACAAGGTACTTATACATTGACAACTGTTACTTATTCTTTATTATTATCTGGGCGGCCTAGAGCCAGAGTAGAGATGAAGTTAAATAGACAGGAGTAGTAGATGCAGATTAAGAATGAGTATATCGTTGAATATCTAAAGTGTAAGAATGATCCCGTATACTTCATAACACATTATTGCAGTGATTACACTTTGCCCGATAAACCTATTATCTCGAATCTGTATCCTAAGCAACTGGAGATACTAGAGAAGTTTCTCAAGGATCATCGTATTATACTATTGGGCTCTAGACAGGTAGGTAAAACAGTTTTGATTGTGTTTTTATGTTGTTGGTTATTATTATTCTTTCCTAATTATACAATAGCTGTTCTGTCTAGGAAGCAAGAGCATACGAATATGCTTGTTAAAGAGATCAGACTTGCTTTGGAAGCTCTACGTCCACCTTTTACTATTGATTTTAGCAATAAGGAACATGTTGTAAAGAAGATTGAGTCGTATATTGAACTTGCTAACGGTTCGAATGTAATTGCTATCTCAGTCCCAAAAGAGAATCCTGAGGAGGCAGGTAGAGGATTGAGAGCAGGCTTTATCTTTATAGACGAAGCTGCACATATCGTAAACTTAAAGAGAATCTTATCTGGTTTAACATATACTACAAATCGAATGTTTCTTAGATACGAGCAAGCCTCAATACCGTACGGAATTGTAATCAGTAGTACACCAAATAGAATGACGGGCGTAGGAGAAGTCTTCTTCCGAATGTGGCTAGGAGCTTCGAACGGTACTTCGAATTACGTACCCGTACGATTTCATTGGAAGGATGTTCCAGATTATAACGATGATTGGTACAAAGCAGCTACAAAAAATGAAGATCCTAGAGAAGTTGCTCAAGAATTGGATCTTGTCTTCTTAGGCGATGAGTTGAGTTTCTTTCCAGATGATATTCTGATCAGACTACAACAGATTGAAGACGTTGCTCCCGCTGAAGAAGTTCTCGTTGATGGCTTTCCTATTATTTTGTATGAACCTCGATCGACTGTAAATCGAGATGAGATTTATGTGGTTGGTGTTGATACTGCAACACGTACTGGAGACTCAAAGAGTGCTATTTATGTTATCAGATATTCGGATAAACAAATTGTTGCTGAGTTTGTGCATAAATGTTCGACTACTACGTTGTGTAGAGCTGTAGAGAGACTTGCGCAATTGTATAGAAGATGTGCGATAATTGTAGAGTCAAATGGTGTCGGAAATCAAGTTGTGGAGTATTGTTTAGAACACGAGTTTCTAAAACAACGTTTATTCTATACAAAGATCCGAAAAGGGAAGAAGGTAGAGACTCATTATGGTTGGGTCAACACTACTAATGTAAGAGATCAAGTGTTGAGTTGTATATATTCTTATGTATCAGATAACGTAGATACTCTCAGATCTTCTGTCCTAAGCCGCCAGCTAATGACTTTACGAAATCGTGGAGGTAAGATTGTAGGTTCTCCAGATGATGCTGTTTTTGCGTTGGGAATGACTCTTTGGGCAACAAAGTATGCATCTGATACAATATTACGTTTAGTTGGCGATGAAAGTAAGATAACTACGCCATTAGGTGGTGTAGAGGAATTATTTGCATATAGATATAGTAAAGGTGAAGATGAAATGACTACTATTGTGAGAGACGAACGTTCGAATGTAGATTTACTTGAGTCTTTCTTTGAGAGTTTCATGGGAAGTAAGGAGATCTCATAATGGCACTCTCAGACGTGTTCAGACGAATGGCTGAGACGACTACAGTACACGAAGCGAGTATGTTTGCTCCAGCTGTTACTTTCTCTGCCGTAGAAAAGTTAGTAGGTGCGTATGGTAAACCGTTGAGAGTTGCTCTGGAAAGTTTCAGAAGAGGAGCTACAATAGAAGAAACTGTTAAAGGACTTTCGAAGGCCCTTAAGAAGTCGACGCCGATTGATATGTTACGGTTGCAGAGAGAAGTTTTGAAGATAGTACCGAAAGAACTAGCGAGACCTCTAGAACAGTTCTTTCATTCTCATTTGTTTAGAAACACAGAGATATTTAGACAAAAAGCGTTCGCTCGTTTAGCTAGTGCTGCTGAATCGATAGAAGGCACGTATGCAAAGACACTTCCGCATTTAGTTGATGATCAGCAAGCATTCCATGAAGGTATGTTAACTGCGGTGTCGCCTTTAGGAATACTTACCAAGCCTCTTCTAGATATCATTAATACACCTCTTTTTAAGAAGCCTTTAGATTGGATATTTAAGCAGGTGAAGGAGAAGTTAGGTTTAGACAAACTTTTTAAAGAGAAACTACCTTCTTTGTTAGGTACAGTTTTGGGAGGCGAGAAGACTTTCATAGGCAGATTCTTGAAAGATTTTAGTAAGTCTGCGGAGCGAAAACGTGAGGTTATGCAATTAGAGAAGATCGTGAGTGGAATCAGAGATTACTTGCCTCCGCAAATGCAGCGAGCATTTAGTTTAGCTCTGCAAGGTTACTACTATAGAGTCGATGAGCATTTTGGAAGACTGATCAATATTTTTACTAAACAACGAGAAGGAGAAGAAGAACAAAAATCGCTCTTAGAGAAGATTTTGAATACACTTAAGGATCAAAGAGGTATATTTGATGTAGGCAAACTTTTTGGAGTTGGTGAACCTACGAAAACTGCTCCTGTTACAGATAAACTAGAAGAACAAAAATCGCTCTTAGAGAAGGTTTTGAATACACTTAAGGATCAAAGCGGTACATTTAACGTAGGTAAACTACTCGGAGTTAGTGAACCTACGAAAACTGCTCCTGTCACAGAAAAACTAGAAGAAGTTCGAGAGTCGTTGAAGAAAGTTTCGGAGAGCATGCAGTCAGAACGACGATTAGATAAAGAGTCGTTAAGAGAGTTACTAGAGAAAGCGGTCGAGTCTTGGAAGAATGTAAGCGGACAAGTTTCTGACGAAGTGAAGACTATGATTAAGTATATTACGGGTAGAGATTTGACAAAGATTGATAAGGCCGCACTCGTAGTTGAAGAAGTTGCAAGTATGATGAAGCAGGAGCGAATTACTAAAGATGATGCTATGAAAATTCTAAAGACAGTGTTAGAGCCTCCCAAATTACGAGAGTCAGTCGAACCAATAGCTACTACTACGACTACAGTTACGGTTCCTGAGAGCGTAACAAGTGTACTCAATACTATTCATGAAGAGTTAGCTGCGATCAAAGACAAAGTGTTTAAGATTGATACGTCTGTTGAACGTTCGCAGCGTGTTGACGAGAAGAAAGGTAAAGAAGAAGGGAAATGGCGAGCGTCACTAAAGAAGTCTTTCGAACCTCTTAGGAAGCTTGAGGGGTTACATAAGTTACTTGATAAGATAGGAACACTCCTTACGTTTAAGGGTGTTCTTGACGTAGCTACGAAAGGTATGGGTGGACTTGCGAGTTTGCTTTCTGCGGGAGCAGGACTACTCTTTGGGAAAACTTTGTTTCGTAAGAAAGGAGTAGCTACGGCTGTTGAAACAGCAGCTGGTGTTGGAGCAGCTGCGGGCGCAGCACGAGCTTCAAAAATGAGTAAGTTCTTACGATTTTTAGGTAAGACTGGAAAACTCGGCTTTATCGCAGCTCTTCTTTACGGAGGATCGCAACTTTTATTTGGCGGTGACGAAACTGCTTCAGAAGCAGAAGCTAGCGGTACTACTACAAGTGGACCTAGTTTAGGAAAGATACTTGGAGACTTAGGAGGTGGGCTAGTCGGTGGTGCTATTGGGGGTAGAGTTATTGGTGGTTTAGCAGGACGTGTTCTTGGAGGTGTCTTAGGTTCGTTCTTAGGGCCAGCAGGAACAATTGCGGGTTGGGCTATCGGTGGTTATCTGGGCAGTAAGTTAGGAGGTTTCTTAGGTGAGAAAGTAGGAGGACTTTTTAGAAGTTCAGAGGCTGAAGCATCAACCGGAGAGGGGGTGTTAAGTAGAACTGTTCAGCCGACTATAGAGAGACCCGTTCAGACTGCAGAGAGTGTCGCAACAGGGGCGATGATCTCGAATATCGAGCGGCCTCCACCAGAAATGTCTACAACACCGATTGCACTTACGAGAGAGGATATTAGTGCAGCGATCGAACAAGCGTTGATAAACGTCATTACTCGATTCGGGTTTGATCAGTGGCCTAAACAACAATCTTTACAGATGCGACCTGTTATGGGACCTTCGATTCTACCTATTCCTTTGGATAGTTTTCTGCAGTACACGCCCTTTGTTCGTTGGTGAAGTTCATGTATTAGAAGTAAGAACATAAATTAGGCGTAGTAATTGAAAAGGAGGTATTTCGGAGATGAAGAAATTTAAGACGTTCGATTTAGATGAACCACAAGAGTCTGTCACGAAGAAAAATATCGTATCTAGTGGCGAGAAGCTGTTCACACAACTTACTCCAGCAGAAGAAGAGATCCTTTCTGAGGTCTTCAGTACTCTCGAATACGTAGATAGTTTAGATGAGTTGAATACTGAAGTTTGGGACGACGAGAATCTTTTCGTAGAAACAGATGAGGATAGTTCGACTGATAAGAGACTTGGTAAATCTCTTCTTTCTCGTGAGTTCTTCGAAACTGCATTAACTGAGGAAGATGAAGACCTTGAGGAAGAAGAGTATGAAGAAGAGGAGTCAGAGTTTGGTGAAGAGGAACCGGAAGCTGAGGAGGAAGACGAAGGACTCGAAATAGACGAGGAGGAAGAGACTGAGGAGGAAGGGACAGACGGGCTTTCCGAGGGCTTATTGTTCGAGGAGGAATACGAATCTGAAGAGGAATACGAATCTGAAGAAGAGCCTGAAATAGGTGAAGAAGAAGAGACTGAAGAAGACGAACTTTCTGAAAGCTTATTGTTCGAAGAAGAATCTGAAGAACAGGAAGCTGAAGAAGAGCTCGAGCTTGACGAAGATGAAG
>Ga0068706_1001150_pt1 | contig 11133 bp, 6 predicted proteins | sample YNPMSBMetaG_FD_65632 | JGI IMG/M metagenome (GOLD analysis project Ga0068706, IMG submission 65632) | Anoxygenic and chlorotrophic microbial mat microbial communities from Yellowstone National Park, USA - YNP MS-B MetaG | ecosystem: Environmental > Aquatic > Thermal springs > Hot (42-90C) >...
CATGCGGCGCGACGCGCCCTGCGGTACTTCCTACAGCATTGTCCATCCGCGCTGGTGTTCCTTGTCGGAGGCAACCACGACACTCCACGCGCCCGTATCGACTCCAATCCACTGCACCTACTTGGCGAGCTGGACCGGCGGATACTGGTTTCGGTGTGGCAGCCCTGCACCTATTCCGTGCGGGTGCGAGGCCTGTTGGTGCAGTTGGCGGCGATACCGTCGGCATTGCCGGACACGTATAGCGAAGACCCTAGCGGTCGGCTCATCCAACCGGCGGTGGAACCCGATCCCGGCGCCGACTTCCGCGTGCTCGTGTTGCACGGTGTACACCAGCATCTACTACCATTCCACGGTGGGAGCACCAAATGGCTGATCCGTCAGGAATGCTACGCCAACCCACTCTGGGACTATATCGCCTGGGGCGATCACCACGACTACACCCCACTGTCGCCAAGGGAGTACTACTCCGGCGCCATCGATTTCTGTAGCACGAACGTCTGGTCTGAGCAGTCCTCCAAGTGTGGGCTACTGATCACACTGCATTCCGATCGTGCAACGCCCACCGTTCAGCCCATCTCCACCGAGCCGCGTCCGCACTACTGTGTGGTAGTACAGCATGCCGACGAGATGGAGCAGGCGCTAGATGGGCTATCCCATCTCCCGGAAGCGGCGGTTCGGGTGGTGCTCCGCACCGACGCTACCGCCGAAGAGGCGCGCCGTCAGCTCCTGCAGATCCGCCAGAAGTGGTGCCAGCGGGTATGGGTGCTGCATGCGGTGTTGGAGCGCATCCGCCATCAGGTGACATTCAGGCGATCGACACCACTCGACATAGCGGAACGCTGGCGTCGGTTCGTGCTGGATACCATTGCCTCCGGGCAGCCGCTGCCCGACGGTATTAGTGTAGAGGACATCATCCGGCGCGGACTGCACGCGCTGGCAATCTCGGCAGAGGAGGTACAGGATGTCGGCAGCAGCGGAACGTCCTACCACACTACATAACTACCTGAGGGTCGAGTTAGTGGATCCCGCCAGAGTGACCGCCGGCGGGATTGTGCTCCCGGACAAGGCGATGGACAGACCGCGCTGGGCGCGGGTGCTCGAAGTCGGCCCAGGCGCGGTGGACGTAACCGGTCAGCGTATCCCGCTGGATTTCCAGGTGGGCGACCTGGTCTTCATGTTCCGGCATGCGCCGGTCAAGTGCGAGCTGGACGAATCCATCGGCGATATGGACGCCGGCAACACCTACTTCATCTCAGAGGGTGACGTACTGCTCCGCATTCCGGCAGGCGCCGACCTCCGACCGGAGAACGTCATGGAGCATCTCCAACCGGTAGGGTACTGGTGTATCATCGAGCTGATGGAACAAGAGGAGAAGCGCACGAAGGGCGGTATCATCCTGGCGCAGACGAACAAGTCTCAACCGACGCTGGCGCATGTTATCCGTACCGGCGCCGGTCTGCGCACCATCGCCGCCTCGCTGGTCTCTTTGCTGGATAGTCTGTTTCTGGAGGCGCTGAAGCAGGAGCTGCCGGAGGAATATCACGGGGCAATAGATCGGGTTGCCGGTCGGTTCGCCGGCTATCTGTCCCCGCGTGTGGCGCCGACCGTCCGACCGGGCGATACGGTGGTCATCATCCCAGGTCGGGACATCGAGTTGGATTTATCGGATATCGGCATCTACTGTAAGTACCGGCTCATCCAGGAAGGGGATATTGTGCGTATCGTACGCAACTACGAGCAGGTGCATACGAGCGCAACGGAGGTCGCATGAGTCGAACGCCACGACCGGACAGAGTAGTGGACCCGGAGGACCTGCCGGATCGGCCGCAGCCGGAGCAGATTGCAGAGGCCTTGCTAGATCTGGTGCGCGATGCCGATGAATCCGCGTCGCCACAGGTGGTGCTGGTAGCCACCCAGTTCCAGGCCCTGGTGGACTGGATTCGCCAGGAGAACCAGTATGTGTTTCTGCGGGTGAGCGCCGTCGACCGATACACGCACGACTCGGTAAGCAGCCTCCCCGCGGTACACGGTCAGCAGTACCTGGATCTGTACGGCCGTATCGACGATTTCCTGGTGTATCTGTTACCGCTGCATCTACAGCCCGTTTGCCGCTCGTGGCTCGAGCGGATATTGCATGAGTGCAACCGCGACCGTCTCGCCCTGAAGTTCGATTTGATCGGTGTTGGTGAGAAGGATCGGGTGCAACCGCTGCATCTAGCCCGCAGCGGCCATGGTCCGCCGGATACGGTAGTGCTGCGCCCTACATCGAGTTCTTACCAGATAACGGCGTCACCCATTACCAAGAACCCTATCACACTGGCGGATGCGCTCTACCTGCTGCTTATCCGTGATCCGGTGCTGTTACACCTGCCGGAGGGCTACCAGCGGACGGTATCCGCATCCACATACCGATGGATACTGGATGAGCTCGCCCGTCGTGGTCTAATCCACCGATCGGTGGCCGCCAGGAAGCTGGGTTCCATGCCCGCACTGAAGGTCGCGCTTCTATTACTGCAGCTCAACCACCGCCTGGTGCGCAGACTGCGCACTCCGGTCCAACCGGAGCAGTTACAGCGGGACACATCCTGGTTTGATCTGCCGGTAGATCGAGCGGTACAGATGCTGCTCTCCGATAGCGAATCGGAGCACGCGGCGGCGCAGATGCTACTCCTACAGATCGTGTTAGGCATTGTGGCGGACACGTGGGTTCCGTCCTTCTCACGGCACAAGCCCTTCTTCTGGCTACGTCAAACGGGCGATGCCGCCACGATCCGCGTGGAGTTACCTGCGGTCTCCGGTCTGGAATGGCACCGGCTAGAGGCGATTCGGGATGTACCGGCACCGTACCACGACACTCAGCAGCGCCGTCGCATCACCAAACAGGACCTAGAAACGGGCTTGGCGGTTTCGGTCGATGCCAAGAGTAACGTCATCTCCGAGCGCGCCGGCGCCATGACCAGACCGGCGGTACGGTTCGCCGTCGCCAGTCGGAACTGGACATTCCTCGGTATGGTGGGCCTGCATTACCTCCAGGACGAGGTCGGTGTTGGCCTCCATTTGGTAGTGTATCTGGTTCCGGTGGTGGCGGACCATGTGGTGGTGCTATCCGCCGCACAGGTTCGGCGCGGGAACACGATGGACGTCTCCGCTGAGCTGTACCGGTTGGTGGACGCGGGCACACCCGACCGCGGATCGCAGTACCGGTATGAGTCTCCCACCTCACGGATCTACGCTGCACACCGCCACTTCTTCGCACGGCGCGCCGACCCATACCGGCACCTACCTAACCAGGACGGTTCACCCCCGGCGGCTCGGCTCGTGCTGCACGCACTAGGTACACGTTCCTGCATAGTACGCGCAGATCTCCAGCACGCATTGGCCGGCAGCGTCCACCGAATCTGCCTCCCGCTGCACACCCGCCGGAACTGGTCGCGCTGTGCGATCCGCGTGCCGTTGGGAGAAGACCCGCACCAACTCACGGTCATTCGGTTCCATCAGGTGCAGACGCTCGTAGCGGCGCTGGCGGTAGCAGGTATCGCTTCGGTGCAGGCGCCCCACGCCCGCCAGCTTGGTCGGCACTGGGTGACAGAGTGCGAGCGGCTGCTTTGGAGGATACTGCATGGACGTATTCGGTGCGTGTTGGATGTGCTGGCTCTACGCTGGCTCAAGACCGCTATCAAGTTCGGGCTGACTTCCGCCTACGGCGCCGCCCTCATCCGCCAGTACCCGTATATTGCGCGGGTGTTCTCGCTGCGGGAGTTTTTGGCTCTGCGGTTCTCCATGCCGGTGCCGCCGGTGGAGTCCTATGCGGATGTGGACATCCGACTGGTATACCAATCGGCGTTGCCGGTCATCCGTCGCGTGGATCGCTGTATTCCGGCGGATCGGTACGGTGCTGCGCTGGTACCACGATACTCCATCGTCGAGGAGGCGATCCTTTACCGTCCGGACTACTATGTGGAGCTGGCAAAGCGCGCCGTCGCTCCTATCCTCTCCGATCCGGACTCGCTACGCTGGCTGCGCGAGATGATGGATGTGTGGTCCAGCCATCTCCCGTCGGATGCAAAGCAGTTAGAGAGCGAGCGGCTGCCGCAGCGACTGGCGCTGACACCGGACGACCTCAAATGGGCCGGAGGCGGCCAGATCAACGACGACCTGGCAAACGCGCTGAGCGAGCTGTCCCGCTTCCCAGAGGTCTATTCCCGACGCACCCGTAAGTTCAACCTATAGCTTCCTATACGGCCGTTAGAAATAACCATATTGTATAGAGAGATCATATGACTCCGGAGGAATAGGAACCATGCAGGTCACCGTCAACAGGCAAGTACTACGTCAGGTGTTGGGCGCCATCCCGGTCACCGGCACAGCGCCGGCATCATCCACATCCGGCGATTTACCGGAGGAGCTCCCTCCGGCCGTGCAGTTACAGGTCACCGATGCGCAGCGGTTGCGGATCCGCTACGCACGTGCGCCGTTTCGGGTGGAGGCAGAGCTGACCGCGACGGCGGACGGCACCGGTACCGCCGATCTGAATCTAATACCGCTACGCAGCTGCATCACCCACACCGATGCAGCAGACATTACCATCATGCAACTGCCCCGCGGCTACCACATCCACCTGGGCGATACCACGGTAGCGCTGAGCAACCGCGAGCTGCCCGCCTATCCCGACATAAAGGCACCAAGCGCCGATCTGGGATGCATCGAGGTGGATGCTGCAGCGTTGCGTCGTGCGCTGACCCATGTTTCGTGTGTCGCCAAGGACACCGTTAACGAGGCCAGCCGGCACCGCCGTATCCTGCTGTCGGCCGGCAAGGACCACCTGGTTCTGGCAGCAACAGACGGACACCGTATCCACTCCGCCGTGCTGGACTGCGATACCCAACCGGATATACCGGTGACGGAGTTCCACTTGGTGGTCGCAGCAGGTCTTCTCTCCGCCATCAAGAATCTGGGTGTGGATACCGTACGCATCCGGTACCCGCGCCTATCGGCGCCAGCGGGTTATCTGCTGTTCGAACTGAACAACAACCCTATACAGTTCACACTGGTTGCCGAAGCGGATTCGTCTACACCGACACTACCGGACCTGTGGGGCCGTTTCCTGCGCCACCTGGAGCAAACACCGTCGCCAAACCGGCAGGTGATTGTGCCGGTAGAGGTGCTGCGTACCACTATCGCGACCCTGAACGCCACCTGCTACTCCCAGTGGAAGCGCTCGCAGGATATCTCCAGGTCGCAGCCCGTGCTGATGCTGTTTGACGCCGATTCCCTGACGGTGATGGGCGCATCCCTACCAGGCGGCGAGGTTCGGTTCCTGCGGCGTCTCCCATCCGAGCCGGTGCCGCATCGCGACCCGTCGGCGCCGTCGGTGCATGTGACGGTAGATGCCCGATACCTACAAGCAGCGTTGCAGTCCGCCGATACGGCATACTACGTACGGTTAGGCCTACCGACCGAGAACCTACACCCACTACTGGTCGACCCCTGCCTGCAGGACGGCACACCGATTCGCATGTACCGGCATGCGGTCATCATGCCGTTTGCGCCGTCGACGGAGATCGCCACACGGCTCATGTCGGTGGTGGAGACCATGATGGGCGACGAGTCCGCAAAGCCAGACGCCGCGCCGTACTGAACGCGATACGGTCGACCACAGGAGGTAGAGAGTGCCGTCGAGAAATCGGAACTCCGTGGGCACAAACCTATGCTTACACCTGGATTCCACGGATGGCAACCTGAAGGAGGTAGAGACGCTATTCGGTCCGGCGCGGGTGCTCACCGATGAAGAGGATTACCGCTGGCTGACCGAGCGCGTGGAGGAGCTCGCACCGGACGACTGGATCGCGTTGGACTTGGAGGCGTGGAGTCCAGCATCGTTGCGTGCGGGCTCGCACACCTACTTCTCCTCGGCCGAGGTGGTCATTACTGCGCTTGCCCGCGAGCCGCAATGGCGTGCGGTTATCCAGCACTCGCGTTCCCATATCCCACACGTACAGTGGTACGAACTGCTCAGTAAGCGCTGTCTGTGCGTCTATAACGCCGGCTACGATATCCGGCTCATCTGGCGCTATCTGGGCAGGTTGCCCGAGCGGTTCGTGGATGCCCTAGTACTGGCGGGGCTACTCGCCTCCGGTCGGATTCTGGGCGCCGAACGGGCCACCGACGACGACCAGATCACAGGGCTGAGCCTGGCGGATACGGTGGCCCTGTATTTCCGTGTGCCGGTAGAGAAGTCCGTGCGGTCGGAGTTCGGTGTCTCACGTGGGTTGCTGCTCACGGAACAGCAGCTGGTCTACGCCGCAGAAGATGCCAGCTTCACCGATCTGCTCTACCACCGGCTGCTGCAGCAGTGCCACCGCGAAGGTGTGGAAACCATCGCCGCACTCGAGCACGGGCTAACCCCGTATCTGCTTCGTATGAGTCTGCACGGCATCCCCATCGATGTCGAACGACTGGAGGCATACGCCGACGAGGTCACCGGTATGATCCAGCAGGCGCGGGAGGAGTTGTTGGACCTGATGGAGCAGGACGTGTGGACGGCGGTCGGCCCACCACAGATGGACTTCGAATCGCAGCCGGCTCAGTTGGATCTGGCGCCGCTCCAGCCGTTTCTCCGCAGCACAAGCCAGCGGCGGCACCGGAGCAGTCCGCTACGGGACGGTATGCGCGACGGCAGCGGTCACGACACCGCGGCGGTCAGCGCCGCCGCTATCACCGTCAACCGCACCTTCCTGCCACAACCCCAGGTGAGGTTGGGTACGCTCATCCGCGCCATTCGCTCCGGTAAGGACTTCACGGCAGTGCTGTACAAGCTGCCCAACCGACCCGAGCAGACAATGCGGAAGTTGCCGTCCCAGTACGTGGACCTGGACAGTCCGCGCTGGATGACGGCATACCTGTCATGGCTGACGGGTGGGCTGGTCGATTCCAGTCACGCCAAACAGGTGACGCTATTTGCTAACGCGGTGGATCTGGGTCTGCTTCCCGTGCTGGACCGGCTGCCCACCATCCGACTGGCAGCACGCATCGTCCGTGCGCTTCTCCGATATCGGCAGCTCACCAAGCTCTACACGGCGTTTATCCAGCCGTGGTTGGAGGACCATCTGGACCGAAGACCATCCTCATCCGACGGGATCCAGCGGCGACCCCGCATCTACACCCAGTACATCCAGACGCGTGCCAAGAGCGGGCGCATCGTGAGTCATAACCCGAACATGCAGAATGTGGCCAACCCACGCCAGTTCGAGGACGGCCAGTCCATCGATTTGCGCGGCATCGTACGTGCCGATCCGGGTTGCGTGCTGGTTACTGCAGACTACAGCCAGTATGAGTTACGTGTGGTGGCGGAGCGCAGTCGTGAGCGCCGCATGATTGAGATATTCCAGCGTGAGGCGGAGGTGCGCGCCCGCTACGAGCAGTACCTGCGCGAACGGGGCATCCTACCATGGCACGCCGACCGTGTCGAGGAGGCGCTTCAATCCGATCGGAAGCTGCAGGAGCTGAAGCGGGCGCTGGAATCGGTGGACCTGCATCGCTGGGTTGCCTCGCTCATCCTGAACAAGTCACCGGATGAGGTCACCTCCGATGAGCGCAAAAAGGCGAAGGCGGTCGCGTTTGGTGTCCTCTACGGGATGGGTCCGCAGTCGCTGGCAATGCAGTTGCGCCTGTCAGGTCAGCCCGCCACGGTCGAGGAAGCGGAAGAGATCATGAGAAGCTATTTCTCCACGTTTCCACAACTGGAGCAGTACATGCGCTGGGTACACAGCGAACAGGTACAGAACCAGTGGGTAGCCTCGCTGATCGGCAGGAAGCGCTGGAGTCTGCCGGTAGACCCACTGCTACAGCCACCGGACCGGCCCGCCACGGCAGCACTACACCGTACGTTCGAGATACGTACCGCTGCCGAGAACCGCGAAGTCTTCAACCACACCATCCAGAGCTGTAACGCCGACGCCATCAAGATCGCCATCATCCTACTGTACCGGCGCATTCTAGAGGAATCCACCTGGGACGATCGGACAGATCACCCCATCCTCACGGTACATGATGAGCTGGTCGTATCCGTGCGCGAGCCGCTCGCGGATGAGATGGCGCAGGTGGTATTGGACTGTATGGTCGAGGCGAGCCGTCTCGCCGGAATGAGGCAGGTGCCCACGCAGGTGGGTGTTACTGTCGCCTCCGTCTGGAATAAGTAGCGTTTGTCGGCTCGCACATCCAACACAGAGACGGCAGTGGTCCGTCTGGAGGAGCGATTACTCCAACATGAAGAAGCCACCGAAGCCGCCCCGCCCTTCTGCTGATACACCGCATCGGTTCACCGGACCGCCGGTATCGGGCGCCGATGCGCCTCCGCAGCGGGACCAATGGAATCGGCTCGATCTGGCGTTCGATGTCGTCCAGGCCATCATCCAGTTCAGCCACACCAACCCCCGCGAGCTGCCCGTAGCGGTACTGGTTCCGGTGGGTAAGTCGGAAACCATGCGTGATCTGGACCTGTCGGAGCTCCGCGAAGAGGAGCGTCCTGCCAACGCCATGGAGATGCCCGCGTGGCAGTGGCGGATGGTCTGTGACTTCTGGAAGCAGGTAACCACGCACTGCCCGTTCCAGGAGTCGCCGGAGCTGGATACCACCCTGGTCTTTATCAGCCTGGAGATGCATCTGGTCTCTGTGGCCCACCAGCGTTTCGAGCAGATGGGTCTACCCCAAGTGGTGGAGGAGATGTTCGGTATCCCGTTCCAGCAGCTCACCGTGTCGAGGCTGTATCCCGAGCTGATCATGGGCATTCTCTCTGCGGCGCTCTGGGAACAGCTCCGGTCGCGCCAGTCGCGGATTGTCACCGTCAGTTCCGTACCGCACGTTACCGGTGGTTAGGTCGATACGGCGCTGTGCCGGCGCTGCACGGTGGGGCGGCTGTACCGAGCGGTCGCCCCACATTCCCTTCCAATCGCTATGGGACGCGTACCCAAGCAACCTATGACATCTACTGTCTGTACCGACCAGAGGAGGAGAAGATGGCTGAGAGAACGACCCGCGGTACCGGAGCGGGCCGCGCCCGCTCGGAGAAGTCGCTCAGCGACATTGATGCGCTGATCCGCAGCAGCAGGAAAAAGTACGGCGAGACCGCCATCATGACCGCATCCGAACTGCTCGCGAGACAGCGCCGTATTCTAGTGCCCACCGGCTCGTTCGCGCTGGACTGCATCCTTGGGGGTGGGTTCCCCATCGGTGTCCCGGTGGGGCTGTACGGCAATGCCGGTAGCGGCAAGACCATGCTGGCCAACTCCGCTGCGGCGAACTACCTGCGCATGTTCCCCGAATCCCGCGCGTTCTGTGTTGTCACCGAAGGCGACGTCCCCTCCGTGGCATGGGAACTGTTCGCGATGGACCTAAGTCGCCTGCATGTGATCCTCCAGTCGGAATACGGGGAGCGCACCATGAACGTGCTTTACGATATTCTGGACGCATTGCAGCAGTCCGATCCGGACCGCCTGGCCCCGGACCCCGTTGCCGGCGTCATCCTCATCGATTCCATTAGCGGTCTATTACCAGTGCAGGACAAGACGAAGCTGGATTCGGAGGGGCTCGAAGGCAAGACGATGGGCACGCACGCCAAGCTGGTGTCCGAAATCATGAACAAGTTCGTCGGTACCGGCAAGTTCGCCAACGCGCTGGCCATCGTGACCAGTCAAGTCCGGCAGGATGTGGGCGCATACGTGCCCACCGACAAGCCGACAGGTGGAAACGCCTTCCTGCACTACACCAAGCTCCGCATCAAACTCACCTCCTCCCATGCCAGCAGTCGCAAAGTCACCTACGGCCAGATCGAGGGGCTGGAATCGCTGTACGGTATGGAGTGGTTGAAGGGCGCTTCCAAGGACCTGGTTATCGGTCACATCGTGGAGGCGGAGGTGGTACGAAACAGCACCTACGCGCGTCCGCCCCGGGGCACCGCCATCAGTCCCAGAACGGCATACAGGGTCATTTACGATTACGGGTTCGACAACTACAGCGCCGTTCTGGAGACCGCCATCAGTATCGGTCAGGTGGTGGTCAGCGGTAGCTATTTCCAGTGGCAGGATCTGCGCGTGCAGGGCAAGCACGCCTTCCTACTGGAACTAACACGCTCCGGGAAATGGCCGGAGTTCGAGCGTCTCATCCGCGAGCTGGTTTTCACCCGCACACCGGCCACTATCGCAGGCGCGACCGCGCTCTACCCGCCCATGGTGGTATCCGAACCGCAGCAAACTATGCCCACGGTCACGCACGAGCCCTCGTCGCCGTCGGACCACTCCCTCCTATCCGTGGGCGACGATTGGGACAAAGGTAGCGATTGGGACGAAGAGGGTAACGACGATCTCGATGTGGAGACGGAACTGGTCTGATGGACACAAGCATGGATTTACAGCTTCTGGTGAAGGCGCTGCCGACGCTACGCACCGATCGAAACTGGAACCCCGAGCTGGACATGAAGGTGCGGTGCCGGCTAGCCGCACGCTGGTGCCGGCGCTGGCTTGGGGAGATCCCGCTGGCCGAGGAGCGGGCCGTGCTGGAGCGCTTGCACCGCTATCTACTGGAGGTAGCACAGCGTATCGATAGTGTGGGTGCACGGACCGCCCGAACGGCGGTGCTGAACGCGCTGCATCGCGCCCCGGACGCCATCTACCGAAACTACCAGCCGGTGATGGAGCACCTGATGCCGTCCAGACTGGAGTGGTCGCCAGAGAGCAGTGTACTGCTGGTCTCCAAGCAGCCGGGGCCGGTCGAGCTCCGCACCGGCATCGCGTTCTGCGACACGCGCACACTGGTCTACACCAGCCGCTGCGGACACTGCATCTCCTTCCTTCGGTGCTACAGCCACCCTACCGCCACCAGCTGCACGGGTCACCGCAGTGCGGGACACCGTCAAGAGTCCGACCGATGGTACCAGCAGGGTAACCAGGTGCACAACGCCGGTGACGAGCTCGCGCCACTACTCCAGGCTGCCGGCATGTGGCGTCCCGTATGGGGCACGCCTAACCACGAGGTGGAAGGACTGGTACAGGTTGCCATCACCAACGTGTTCCGGCTACCGGTGCAACCCAATGGGAACGGGCAGAGCGATACCGACCACGCCGGCGAGTCGCCAGACCC
>Ga0068706_1001151_pt1 | contig 11113 bp, 9 predicted proteins | sample YNPMSBMetaG_FD_65632 | JGI IMG/M metagenome (GOLD analysis project Ga0068706, IMG submission 65632) | Anoxygenic and chlorotrophic microbial mat microbial communities from Yellowstone National Park, USA - YNP MS-B MetaG | ecosystem: Environmental > Aquatic > Thermal springs > Hot (42-90C) >...
GGGGGTATAAGAGGCAAATCAAAAGGATTAATATGCTGTTCTGAAGCTATAGAAATATTGAAGAAACTTCCACCAAAAGCGCGCGCTAATTTTTCATATTCATTTTCAGGGTCAATAACAATAATATTTGTTCCTATCATTAATGATCTTATTATTTCAAGCTTTGTAGCATAAGACTTACCGCTTCCAGATTTAGCAAAAACAACCTGGTTTGCATTTTCTAATGAAAAACGATCAAAAATAACTAATCCTTGATTTTGTCTATTAATTCCATAAAGTATTCCATTTGTTGACGCTAAATTTTCAGAAATAAAAGGGAAAAAAGAAGAAATAGGACTTGAATTCATTGGGTTAGTTACTTCAATCCTGTCTTTGTTTATAGGCAAAACAGATAGAAATCCTTCTAATTGTTCAAAAAGACACGGTTTGATATAAATCATTTGAGATTCCATTATTGACGTTATTTTATTTTCAATTCTTGCTAGTTCTTCTTGTGTATTAGCATAAATAACAAGATAAATACCCACAGAAAAAAGTTTTTCTTCTGCTTGCTGTAATGCGTCTCTTAAGGCTTCAACATCATTTAAAGCAGTTTCAAGCATTGGGTCTCTTACTAATCCTTTTTCTTGATTTTCACTAATTTGAGCTTCTATTTGAGCAGCTTTTTTTCTTAAATTTTTTAAAGCAGTTCCGGTATCAATAGGATTGACGTAAATAGAAATATCAAATAATTCAGGTAAATTAATTAATGGTTCAAACCATCCAGAAGCTAAATATCTAGGATAAGAAAAAACAAAAAAAGATTTAGCAACTTTATCTCCAACTCTTAAATAATTAGGAAAAAGTTCAATGCCTGATGGGGCAATTATTTTTTTTAATTCATCAAAATTATTTCGCTGTTTTTGATTATCCATTTTTTTATTTATTTTTTAATACAGACTCTTTTTCTACTGTTTCTGGATTGTAATAATTATAAAAAAGTTCTATTAATTGTTCATTATTTAAAACTACAGCATCAAGACCTATAGAAGCTAAAGCATCAATTACTTGGGTTGTTCTTTGATTCATTTGAATTAAATTTTCTTCAAAATTTTTATCTTCTTCTTGTTGTTCTGAGGAAGCATTATTTTTATTTGAAAAAAACGGTATTTTACTAGTTAAATCTTTCTGAACATTTATATTAATAGGAGAAAAAGGGACAACTACAAAAAAATTTTTTGACATTATAGCATTTTCAGCAACAAATCCACGAATAAATTCAATATATTCTTCTATTTGACTTTGAAGTAGTGGCGATGTCTCTTTATTTTTTATTTCTATAAGATTATTAATATATTTTTGAATATTAATTTTCCTTGAATGAATTAATATTTGAACAGGGAACTCTAAACTATTTAAGAAATTTTGATAAGCAGATAAAATAACTTGTTGTTCTTCTTCGGATTTTAATGAAAAATTTATTCCTCCAACAATTAAAACTTGACGTAAAGAGCCGTCTTTTAAAATAACGGTGTTTGATTTGATTTCTTTAATATCAATTAATTCTTTTGTATCTCCAAAATTTTCTTTCATAAATTTATTATATCATTATATTAATGAATTTTTAACGATAATCAACTCGTCGAGCAGCTTTTCTTTCTCCGCTTATTTTTCTAAAAATCTCATAACGTTCTTTTGTGTTTTCAAAAGAGCGTTGTACTTTTGGTGTATTTGGAGATGTTCCAACCAAAACCTGATCAGCTGCTTTTTTTAATGATATACCAGAAATTATTTTTTCAACAGAAGCTATTAAATCAACACTTACATTTTGCTTTAAAGATTCTTCTGTTTTTGGAATGTTTGGTTTTTCTGGTTGCCATACATAAATTTGAGGTTTTAAATAAAAATTTATCATAGAAATAATAATTTTAATAAAAGGTCTACCATTTATTTTTACAAAAGCAAGAGCAACAGATATGGCTGCGATAATTATAGCAAATATTAACCATATAAAAAATTTAAGAACAAAATAAAGAGAAAAAATTAGCCCAAAACCAGCGGCTAAATATAAAAATTGTTTCAAAGTAAAAGGGCCGATAATTTTATCTTCAATATCAATAAATTGAGGCACTTGAAATTGCATAGTTTTATTTTAATTTAATTTTTAAAAGGTGTAAATACAAACATTAAAAAGTCAAAAGTCAAAATGCAAAATTCAAAATGATTGTAGCTCAGCAAAAATTTCTAAAAGAAATTTTTGCTGAGCTTCCCAAATTTTAAATTTTGACTTTTGTCCCGCCCTTTTGTTAATGATTGCATTAAATAGCAGGTTAAATTTTTAATCGCATTAAAATTTGTTTTTAATAAATTAAAATTGCGTTTTAACAAAAGGGCGGGATGAATTTTGAATTTATTTTTGTATTATTCTGTTGTTTTGTAAATATTCTTAGTATTGATATTGAATAAAATTTAACATTAAAAAAATAAGCAGACTTTGCTTAATTTTAAAATTCAATTTAAAATTTAATTATGATTCCAAAAACAATAGTTTTAATTATTTTAGATGGGTTAGGTATTGGACCAGATAAAGATATAAATCCTTTTTATGTTGCTAAGCCGGAAAATTTAATTCGTTTAGGAAATGAATATCCGTTAACAAGCTTAGGTGCTTCAGGAATTAATGTTGGTTTGCCATGGGGAGAGGTTGGTAATTGTGAAGTTGGACATTTAAATTTAGGCGCAGGTAAAATTATTTATCAAAATTATCCATTAATTACAATGGCTATTCGGGATAAATCTTTTTTTAAAAATTCAGCTTTAAAACAAGCTTTTGAATTTTCACAAAAAAATCAAACACCTATAAATTTTGTAGGGACATTAAGTGAAGGAATAGCAGAAGCAGCAGAAGATCATATAAAAGCTTTAATTTCTATGGCAGAAGATTATAATATTGATTTTAAATTGCATTTTTTTGCTGATGGCAAAGATAGCCCTCCAAGATCATTTTTAAAATTATTAAGTAAATTTCCAAAAGAGAAATTAGCAACAGTAATCGGAAGATATTATGCCCTAGATCATAAAAATAATTGGAATTTAGTTAAAAGAGCTTATGATTGTTTAGTTGGTGAAATTCCTGAAACAAAAAATTTTGAAGATGTTATTAAAAATTTTTATGAAAAAGATTTTAATGATGATAGTATTCCTCCAATTTTAGTTCAAAAAGATAAAGCTATTCAAAATAATGAAGCAATTATTTTCTTTAATTTTAGAGAAGACAACATTCGTTCTTTAGCTGAGGCGTTTATTAATCCGAATTTTAATCAATTTCAAAAGAAAGATTTAGAAAATGTTTTTATTGTTACAATGACTGAGTATTCCGAAAAATTTAATGTTTTAGTTGCTTTTCCTCCTCAAAAAGTTACAAAGCCGCTTTCTTTAGTTTTATCAGAAAATAATAAAACCCAGTTTAAAATTTCTGAAAGTACAAGATATCCTCTTATTACTTTATTTTTTAATGGTTTAAATGAAGCGCCTTATGAAAATGAATTTAGAGTTTCTGTTCCTGTTGATTCTTCCCTAAATCCAATTAATCATCCAGAATTAATGTCTCAAACAATTACAGATAGAATTATTGAGTCTTTAGAAAATCATTCTTTTGATTTTATTTTGGCTAATTATAGTAATTTGGATATTTTGGCTCATACTGGAAATTTTGGAGCTTGTGTTAAAGCCATTCAAATTTTAGATAATCAAATTAAAAAAATTACTGATATTGCTTTAAAAAATAATGCTGTGGTTTTAATAACATCTGATCATGGAAATGTTGAAGAATTAATCAATCCTAAAACAGGGGAAATAGATACAGAACACAACTCAAATCCTGTTCCATTTTATTTAATAGGTAAAAATTTTTATGGAAGAAAATTTCCTAATTATAGAGATTTAAGAGGAGAAACTTTAGGATTTCTTTCAGATATAGCTCCAACTATTTTAGATCTTTTTAATATTCCTCAACCAGAAGAAATGACAGGAAAATCCCTTCTTTTAAATTTATTTTAAATTTGTTAAAATAAAATTATGAAATTAGCTAAGTTTATTTTAGCTATTATAATGAATAGTTTTATTTTATGGGCATCTAGCCAGTTAATAAGCGGGTTTATTATTAGTCAAAATTTTTTAGATATTTTATTTTTAGCTTTTATTTTAACGATTTTAAATTTAATTCTTCAACCTATTTTAAAAATTATTTTTTCACCAATTATTATTTTAACATTAGGAATAGGCATTTTAATTGTAAATGGCCTAATTCTTTATTTGCTTGACTTTTTATTTACAAGCATTACTATTCAATCTATTAGGGCTTTGTTTTATGCAACCTTGATTTTTAGCTTATTTAATTTTATATTTTATAAAGCCACACAATCAAAAAAATGATTATTAGAATTATTCAAGCAATTATAGGGGTTTTAATTATTGTATTGATTTTATTACAAGAAAGATCAACCGGGCTTTCCGGTATTTTTGGCGGCGAAGGAGGATTTTATCAAACAAGACGCGGCATTGAAAAAATTATTTTTATATCAACAATTGTTTTAGGCGTAATTTTTATAGCGCTGTCTCTTTATTCGCTTTTAAATTTATAAAATAATTTATAATGAGTTATTTTCAAACCATTTATTCTCATTTAACACAAAAAGAAAAAAAATTAATTTTTATTTTTAGCATTATTGCTTTAATTTCTTTAATTACTCTTTTTTTAATTATTATTAAAAATAAAACAATTGAAGTTCCTAAAACAGGAGGAAGTTTAAAATTGGGTTTGGTTGGCCAGCCTGTAAATATTAATCCTGTTTTATTGCAAAATGAAGCAGATGCTAATTTAGTTAGGCTTTTATTTTCTAATTTAAGCGAATTAAGTTCAAATATTGAACCAGAAGAAGGTGGCAAAGCTTGGCGCGTTCGTTTAAAAGAAAATATTTTTTGGTCAGATAGCAAAAAAATAACAAGCGATGATATTATATTTACTTTAGAAAAAATAAAAGAATCTAAAAATGATTTAGCTTTTTATTCTTTTTGGCAAAATGTTTTAATTCAAAGATCAAGCGAGCTTGAAATCAAATTTATTTTAGATAAACCTTATAGTTTTTTCCCTGAAATTTTAGACAATTTTTTTATAGTTCCAAAACATATTTTTGCTGATATTCCATTAGAAAACTGGAAGCTTAGCGAATTTAATTTAAAACCAGTTTCTAATGGACCATATAAAATAAAAAATTTAAATATAGAAAAAACAGGATTTATTTCTTTTGCTGATTTAGAAACAAATTTTTATTATCCAGATCAAAAACCATTTATTCCACAAATAACAGTTAAATTTTATCCTAATAATGAAAGTTTAATTAAAGATTTTAATTTAGGGCAGGTTGATGTTTTTGTTTTAAATTCTTCAACAAATTTGTCTTTAATTAAAAGGCCTTATAATTTTAAATATTATCCTATTTCAAATTATTACGCTGTTTTTATTAATCAATCAGAAAATTTAGCATTAAAAGATATGAATGTGCGTAAGGCAATGTCTTTGTCTTTAAATCGCGAAGAACTTGTTCAAAATATTTTTAAAAACAATGCTTTGGCAATTTATTCTCCTTTGCCTTGGTTTAAAAACGAGCCAAAAGACGAATACAATCCTGAATTAGCTTCAAAAATTTTAGAAGATAATGGTTGGAAATTAAACGCGGACGGCATTCGCGAGAAAAAAATAGACAAAGACACAATTCAATTAAAATTTAATCTTATTTTGCCAGATATAGATTTTTTAAAGCGCACAGCTGAAGAATTAAAAAAATATTGGTCTAAAATTGGAATTCAAATAACGATAAGTCCTTCTGATCCTCAATTTTTAGCTTTAAATAATTTAAAAAGCAGAAATTATGAATTAATTCTTTTTGGAAATATTATTTATCCAAAGCTTGATCTTTATCCTTTTTGGCATTCAAAATTTATTTTTTGGCCCGGAGCAAATTTATCTTTATATAACGATCCTTCTTCAGATGATTTAATGCTTCAAATTCAAAAAGATATTAAAAAAGAAAATTTAGATAAAAATTTAACATTGCTTTTAGAAAATATTCATAATAATTATCCTGCAATATTTTTATATTCCCCAAATTATATTTTAATTACAAATAAAAATATTAATGGCACAGAAACAAATCTTGTTTCAAGCTCTGATGAAATTTTAAAAAATATTAAATCTTGGTATATAAAAACCAAAAGAGTGTTTAAGACAGAGTAATAAAAGAATTCAAAATGCAAAATGCAAATCTCAAAATGACAATTTAAAATGCAAAATAGAAAAATTTTATTAAAGTTTTAATTTTATATTTTGTAAAACTCAAAGCTCAAAAATCAAAGCTCAAAACTTCAGCTTAAAACTTAAAATTTTAAAAGTTTTGACTTTTTCCTCCGAAGGAGGATCCCCGCCTGCCGGCAGGCAGGCGCCTTCGGCGGAGACTTGCAGTTTTTCCTCCGAAGGAGGATCCGCCTCTGGCGGAGACTTTTGACTTTTGAGTCTTGAGCTTTTATTCGGATTAATTCGGATAATTCGGATTATGGTTTATACATTTTTGAATTATTAAAAAAATATTGCTATACTTATTTTGTATTTATGAATTGTTATAATTGGTTCGCCAAATCATCAAGGTCAAATTGAAGCTCGTCTTATTAGAGTTTTTTAAAAAATATGAAAAATTTTATTAAAAAAATTTTTAAAAATAAATTATACGGTCTTATTTTTGTTGTTATTGTTTTGGGTTTAGGATATTTTTCTTATAATAAGTTTTTTAGTTCATCAAATCAAACGCGCTATATTTTAGCTGAAGTTAAAAAAGGAACAATTGATGTTTCTGTTTCAGGAACAGGATTTGTTTCGCCTTTAAATAAAGTTGATTTGAAATCAAAAGTTTCTGGGGTAGAAGTTGTTTCTGTTCCTGTTTCTGAGGGGCAAGAAGTCAAAGCAGGAGATTTAATTGTAAAATTAGATACAACTGATCCAGAAAAAACAGTTCGCGACGCCCAAATTTCTTTAGACAATGCCAAATTATCCTTAGAAAAATTAAAAATGCAATATGACCAGCTTTTGCGCGCAGATACTTTAAATAAAAACTATGAAGACGGAATGAATATTTTGTCTGATCTGTATAATAATTATTCTCAAATTTTAAACGGCTTAAACGATATTTTATTTAGCACAAACCTTTCTTCTATAAATGAAACAAATATTCAATATTATTCCAGTTATGATCCTAAATTTAGCGAAGTTCCGGATAAGTCAAGAAGAATGTATGATGATTTAAAAACATTATATTCTAAAGATTTTGATATTTACACTCAATCTAAAAGAGGGCAAGGCGATTTAAGAGAAGACGCTATTTTAAAATCTTATGATTTGGTTTTAAAAACAGCGGATTTAATTAAATTAACCCGCGATCCTGTTTTAAGTCTTCAAAATAATTTAATTTTAAATAACGCTATTCATAAAAATGCAAACTTAATTAATTCTCACGCTCAAAGTTTAACCAATTATTCAAATACAATGGATAATTATTTAAAAAATCTTTTAACAATAAAAAATAATATTAATAGTTATAAAGATTCTATTTCTTCTTATCCAATTGATATTAAAAATCAAGAACTTATTGTTAAGCAAAAAGAAAATGCCTTGCTTGACGCGCGCCAAAAACTTGATGATTATTACATCCGCGCTCCATTTTCAGGAATTGTTACAAACATTGCTGTTTCTAAAGGAGATATGATTTCGGGCGGAACTGTTGCGACTTTAATCACAAAAAATAAAATAGCGGAAATTTCGTTAAATGAAATTGATGCTGCGCCTGTAAAAATTGGGCAAAAAGCAATTTTAACTTTTGATGCTTTACCTGGAAAAACATTAGAAGGAAAAGTTTATGAAATAAGCACGGTTGGCAAAGAATCTCAAGGAGTTGTAAGTTATACTATTAAAATTAATTTTGAAGACGGTTCCGCAGATGTAAAACCTGGAATGAGCGCAACAGCAAAAATTATTACACAAACAAAGGATGATGTTTTATTGGTTCCAAATCAGGCCTTAAAAATTTCAGGCAAAACAAATTATGTTTTAAAAGCTTTAAATGTTTCTAAAAATGATATTAAAAATTCAATTAAAGGAGGAATTGTTTTAAGCGTAGAGCCACAAAGAGTTGATGTAAAAACGGGTATTTCCGGCGATGAGTTTACCGAGATTCTAGAAGGATTAAAAGAAGAGGATATTATTGTTTTAAGAGTAATAAATGGAATTTCGGCTTCAAATTCATCTAATGCTCAAACTCAATTACAAAACAAGCCCCAACAATCTTCCGCCGTTTTTAGATTCCCGGGAACCGGCGGTGGGAGATAATTTAAATAATATGATTGTTTGTGAAAATATTACAAAAATTTATAAAAACGAAGATGTTGAAACCGTTGCTTTAAAAAATATTTCTTTAAAAATCAACGAAGGCGAATTTGTCGCAATTATGGGTCCATCTGGATCAGGAAAATCAACTTTAATGCATATTTTAGGATGTTTGGATTCTCCAACAAGCGGAAAATATTTTTTAGATGGAGAGGACGTTTCAAAATTAAATGATGACGAACTTGCTGAAATTAGAAATAAAAAAATAGGATTTGTTTTTCAATCTTTTAATTTACTTCCAAGAACAACTGTTTTAAGAAATGTAGAATTGCCTTTAATTTATGCTGGTATAAGTCCAAAACAAAGAGAAGAGAGAGCGAAACAAGCTTTAAAAGAATCCGCTTTTCCTGATAAATTTTGGTATCATTATTCTAATCAATTATCAGGAGGAATGATGCAAAGAGTTGCAATTGCAAGATCTTTAGTTAATGATCCTAAAATTATTTTAGCTGATGAGCCAACAGGCAATTTAGATACAAAAACAGGAGAAATAGTTTTAGAAACCTTTCAAACCTTAAACCGAAAACAAGGCAGAACAATCGTTTTAATTACGCACGAACCTTATATTGCCGAGCATGCAGAGCGCATTATTAGAATTCGTGACGGCGAGCTTATTGACGACTCTAAAAATCATAATCAAAAAATTATTAATAACAAAAAATAAAAATATGAAAATTAGAGATTTAATTTCAGAAATATTTATTTCTTTAACAGCAAATAAAGTTAGATCAGGATTAACTATTTTAGGTATTGTTATTGGTATTGCTTCTGTTATTGCTATGATTTCAATTGGACAAGGAGCCTCAACTCAAATTCAAGGCAATATTGAAAGTTTAGGTTCAAATTTATTAACAATTGTTCCGGGGTCTGTTAGGCCAGGAATGGGGATTGTTTCTTCTGGAAGAGGAAGTGCACAAACTTTAAAAAACGAAGATGTTGATGTTATTTTAAAAATAAACGGCGTTGATGCTATTTCTCCAGAAGTTTCAAGAAGATTTCAGGTTGTTTCTCCAAGTGGTAAAAATACAAATTCAACTGTTTTAGGAGTAACAGCAAATTATGCTTATGTTAGAAATGTTTCAATGAAAGACGGGGTTTTTATTTCTGACGCTCAAAATAGAAGCTTAGCCCGAGTTGCTGTTTTAGGTATTCAAGCTGTTAAAGATTTGTTTGGAGATGAAGATCCAATAGGAAAAAGTATTCGTATAAATAAAATTAATTTTTACGTTATTGGGATAACTGCTCCGCGCGGTGGAGGCGGATTTGTAAATTATGATGATATGATTTATGTCCCGCTTTTAACAATGCAAAAAGTTTTAGCAGGAGTTGATTATTTATCAGCAATGGCTATTAAGGTTCAAGATAAAAATTTAATTTCAGATGTGCGCGATGAAATAATTTACGCTTTATCTGAAAAACATCGCGTTGATCCCCAAAATCCAGATTTTACAATTGTTTCGCAAGAAGATATTTTAGGAACACTAAATCAAGTTATTAATACTTTTACTATATTTTTAGCTTCTGTTGCTGGAATATCTTTGCTTGTTGGAGGAATTGGTATTATGAATATGATGCTTACTGCTGTTACAGAAAGAACGCGCGAAATTGGTTTAAGAAAAGCAATTGGAGCAAAAGAACATGATATAACTTTGCAATTTTTAATTGAATCAGTTGCTTTAACTTTTATTGGAGGAATTATAGGAATTTTATTAGGAGCAGGGATTTCAATTTTAATTTCTAAATTTGCAGGGATAGCAACAACAGTTTCTTTATTTTCTATTCTTTTGTCTTTTGGAGTTTCGGCTTTGATTGGAATTATTTTTGGTTATTATCCTGCTCGCCGCGCCGCAAAACTTAACCCAATTGAGGCGTTAAGATATGAGTAATTTGTTTGTGCGGGATACCGGAATTGAACCGGTGCCTGCTCCTTGGAAGGGAGCCATTCTGCCGCTAAACTAATCCCGCGTAATTTTTATTTTATATTTTTTATTATTTTTGTCCAGAGCTTTGGGTTTATTTTTATTTTTATCATCCATAATTTTATTGTTTCTTGTTTCTTTTTTCTTGTTTCTTAATCCTTAATCCTTGATTCTTAATCTTTTATTCTTGATCCTTAATTCTTGATCCTTGTTTCTTGATTCTTGATTCTTAATTTATAATTTTGTATTCTATATTAAAGAGCCCGGGTGGCGGAACTGGCAGACGCACGCGCCTCAAGAGCGCGCGGAAGAAATTCCATGAGAGTTCGAGTCTCTCCCCGGGCACAAAAATTTATAAATATGTTTAAACTAAAATCTTTTGGAAATGATTTTGTTTGGACACCAGAACTTGCTTATATTATTGGATTATTAGTTACGGATGGCTGCCTCTCTAAAGATGGTAGGCATATTATTATGAGATCGTCTGAAAAGAGTTTATTAAAAACTTTTAAAAAGTGTTTAAAAATTAAAAATAAAATAGGGAAAACAAAAAAAGGAAAAATTGTTTCTTATAGAATTCAATTTGGAAATACGCAATTTTATAATTGGCTATTAAAAATTGGATTAACTCCGGCAAAAACATATACTATTAATAAAATAAAAATTCCAGAATTATATTTTAAAGATTTTCTTCGTGGACATCTTGATGGTGACGGTAATATTT